>Ga0209317_1001546_pt1 | contig 19673 bp, 14 predicted proteins | sample RifGroB2_FD_183994 | JGI IMG/M metagenome (GOLD analysis project Ga0209317, IMG submission 183994) | Soil microbial communities from Rifle, Colorado, USA - Groundwater B2 (SPAdes) (version 2) | ecosystem: Environmental > Terrestrial > Soil > Unclassified | place: Rifle, Colorado | collected... | reverse complement strand
CCGCCATAACAAATCGCATTTCATCAATGAATCCCATATCCAACATCCTGTCCGCTTCATCCAAAACAACCGTGTTGAATTCCGGAAGATGAATCATCTTTCTATTGATAAGGTCTTTTAACCGTCCCGGCGTGCCGATGATAAAATTATATTGATAACGCAATTCCGAAATTTGCCGCCCGATGCTCATACCCCCGACGACGCACACCGAATATATTTTCATGCCGGCGGTAAAGCCTTTCAGTTCGCTGTCTATCTGTATGGCCAATTCGCGAGTCGGCGCGATAATCAAAACTTGTTCCTTCCTGTTGAGCCTGACTTTGTTTATAAGAGGAATAAGGAATGCTCCGGTTTTGCCGGTGCCGGTGTTGGCGATGCCCATAAGGTCTTCACCTTTGAGAATGTGGGGAATGGCGACATCTTGAATCGGCGTTGGGGTGATGTATCCTTTGGCGGCAATCGCCTTTTTAAGAGTCTCGTCAATATGGAAATCGGCAAATTTATGCGCGGGAACAAACTGTTCCACCGAACAATTAACCGCCGTCTTGTTGATAAACCTTGAAGCGTTGATGTTCTCGCCCCTTCCGCCCCGGCGCCTTTGCCCGCCGTAACGGGAAGAACCGCCTCTTTGAAAAGAGGGCTTGAGAGAAGATTTTTGCGCCTGCCTTCGGCTGCTATAAACGCTTCTGTTTCTGTTGAACATAATTAAACTAATAATATATTAAAAGGATAGTTTTGTCAAATAAAAAACTCACAAGTTCAACAATCAATTGCAACACTTGTATTAAAATACGGGTGTTATGAAAAAATATAAAAAGGCGAACATTAAAAACAAAAGAAGGAAATTCAAGCAATTTAACTTGGATGACAGAATAAAAATAGAGATAAGATACAAAGACGGCTGGAGTTTGCGCCAAATTGCCGATTTTTTGGGTAACGGCCGAACCGCCGGCTCGATTTGCCGAGAAATAGGTGGAAAACCGCGAAAAGGTATTGGAAAATATCAGGCTCATATCGCCCATGAAAAAGCTCTTGCGGGAAGAACCGGCAAAAAACAGTTTCGGTTGAAGAATAAATTGATAAGGAGTTATGCGGCGGAAAAACTGAAGCTGGGCTGGTCGCCGGAACAAATCAGTCTCAGGTTGCCGATGGATTATCCGGGCGAAACTATTTCACACGAAGCCATCTATCAATATGTTTACGCTCAGATATATCGCCAAGGAAACGGAATAGTTAAAGAGGAAGGTGAAGACTTAAGAAAATACTTGCCGAGAAGACACAAAAGAAGAGCCAAAAAGGGTTTTAGAAAGGCTCAAAAATTGGAGAGAGTCGGCCGTTTGCCGTCCATTGAAGACCGACCGAAAGAAGCGGGGGAAAGAAAAGAAATCGGCCACTGGGAAGACGACACTATGGTTTCAAGGCAAAGCGTTGTCAGACTCAAATCCATCAATGAACGGGCAAGCGGAGTTGTCTTTCTCGGCAAGATGACGGATGGAACGAGCGAGGAATCAACGCGAGTTGTTTGCGAAAGATTATCCGCCGTTCCTTCTTCTTTCCGCAAGACGCTCACAAGAGACAGAGGAACGGAAAATATGGGATACAAAAACATTGAAACAAATTTAAACCTCTCCTGTTTTTTCGCTCATTCCTATTGTTCTTACGAACGAGGATCAAATGAAAATTTGAACGGATTGGTGAGGCGTTTCCTTCCCAAGAAAACAGATTTCGCCAAGGTGAGCGATGGGCAAATACGCCGAGTTGAATATCTTCTGAATACTCGCCCGCGCAAAAGATTTGGCGGAAAGACTCCGCTTGAGGTATTATTAGAGAAAACAGGTGTTGCAATTACTTATTGAATGTACCATAATTATCATTATAATAATATGGACAAAAAAATTAAAAACCATCTCGGAATAGGAGCTCTTGTTTCTATGTTTATTTTGGCAATATCTTCTTTAATATTCGCCAATATTTATTCCAAATCAATAGAACCTTCTTCTTACCGAAGCTTTTCCGTCAGCGGGGAAGGAAAAATCACGGCTATCCCCGATGTCGCCCGATTCACATTCAGCGTCATCACCGAAGGAGGGAAAGATGTCGGCGCTATCCAGCAAGAAAATACGCAAAAGGCCAATCGGGCCATCGCTTTGCTGAAAGACGGCGGAGTGGAAAACAAGGACATAAAGACCGCCGGTTATAATTTACAGCCGAGATATCAATATTTTTCTTGTCCCGTTGGTAAAAATTCTTCCGCCAAACCTTGCCCGCCGCCGGAAATAGTCGGATATTCCATAAACCAAACCGTGTCGGTGAAAATCAGGGATTTTGAAAAGGCAGGCGAAGTGCTGGCCGGAGTCGTCCAGAGCGGAGTCAATTCCGTTTCCGAACTTTCTTTCACGATAGACGATAGGACGGAAATTGAAAACCAAGCCCGTCAAGAAGCTATCGCCAACGCCATAAGTAAAGCGGAATTAATCGCCCAAGCCGGAAACTTCAATTTGGGAAAAATATTGTCCATAAATGAAAACTCTTTTCCGGTGTTTAATCAATATAAAACATTGGGTATTGGCGGAAGCGAAGACTTCGCCTCTTCAGCGCCGGTCATTGAACCGGGTTCTCAAGAAGTATCAGTCGGTGTAACGATAAGTTATGAAATAAGATAAATAAAGTGAGAATCTCCGTCAGAGCTAAAACTAACGCCAAGAAAGAATTGGTGGAAAAATTAAGCGATAAGGAATTCGTCGTTTCCGTCAAAGAGCCTCCCGTAGACGGGCGCGCCAACTGGGCGATATGCCGGGCCGTCGCCGATTACTTTGGCGTTTCCCCTTCCCGAGTCAATATAATTTCCGGCCAATCGGCAAAAAACAAAATTCTGGAGATAAAGTAAAGAAACAAAACTTCTAAGATTAACCAGCCCGCCATCGCAAGCTCAAGCGTTGCGGGCGGGCTTGTGCCTGCCTGCCGGCAAGGCAGGGAGACGGAACACGAACTTGTTGCCCGAATAACACTCGCCGTCGGGTTCTGTCCAAGAGTCTCTCAGCAACAAACCGTCGACGCGGCGTCCCAACTCGAAGATGTTCGGGTAGCCGTCAGAGCCGGTAATCTGCTTCATGCCTATATAAATCCGTTCATTCAAAGGGTGGTTACGATACTTCAAACGATAGTTGGGACCGGTATCGGCAGGACACAGTTCTAAACCGAGGATTTGAGCGCGTTCATAAATTTGGTCGGTCGTGGCACTGCTTTTGAATCCGAGATCGGCGACGGTCAAACGAATAAGCGTCGCTTCCTCCGGATTTTTGCCTGGCACGAATTCCCTGTTCTTGAGCATTGATTTTGCGTAGTCGGAAATGTTGATGCCGGCCGCTTCCATTTCGGAGATGAGTTGCTCTGCGGACTTGCCTCCTATCTCGACATTTTCTCTGCGAATTTTCTTTTCAGGAAAGGACGTATACACATGTTCGAGATTTTCCGGCAGTTTTTGGAATATGCCCGGTTCAAGCTGACCGATGTAGGCTTTGGTATTTTCATTTATTTGGCTCGGCACATGAGCGATCTCATCTCTGGTGCATTCAAATATGACGAGCATGTCTTCTTCGGTATTTCTTCCTTGCCGAAGCTCGGCGATACGCGGGTCTTTCTGATAGCCGAAGCCCTCGATAGTTCCGTTGATTTCGTAGAGCAAAACAAGGTCATCTTTGGTGAACGACTCATCATTCTCGCGCTATACGTTTTTGGAGTTCAAAGTAGCTGTCGGGGAAATTCTCGCGCTTTATGATAAGCGCATCGTATATCTTGTCCCGGAACATTTCGAGATTACGCTCGCATTTTCGCTCATCAGGATTGAGAAAGATGTTCTCGAGCCGATCCATGTAGGCCTCGATGCGCTCGGCCGGGTCATTGGGCACCCTTTCCCCCGTTTTCTGCTCCTCACGCTCAACCGCCCGTTGCACTTCGGGAGATGTTTGCAATTCGGGATTTTTGAGGTGTAACGGATGCTTTTCCATGATTAAGAGTAGTTTAGTAAAAATTTGCTTTTTAACCGGCGATTTTTAAATGCCTTTCTATTCTTACTATTTTAAATTCAAGAATTTCCAGTTTTTCCTTGTCCGCTTTTGATGAAAGAGCTGTTTTTAAAACCTTGATTTCTTCTTTAATGGAAGAAACTTCTTTCATTAGGTCGTCCAACTTAAATTCCAATCTATCAAACCTCCCATTCATTGAATCTAATTGTTCATCCACTTTGTTAAATCTAGTATCCATGGAATCAAGCCTTTTATTGGTCTCAGTCTGTTGCCCTTCAATGGAATCAAGTCTTTTATTGGTTTCAGTCTGTTGCCCTTCAATGGAATCAAGTCTTATTTCTATACCATCAATCTTTTCTGTCATAAGGCCGACTTGCTCAAAAGTAGCATCTCCTTTCTCTTTAACACCGGAAAGAACCTCCCAAAACGCTTTAATGTTACTGTTCACATCTTCAAGCAAAACAGCCGTGTAGTCTTTTTCATTTCCAGTCATTTTACTTAACGGCAATTTTAATTTTTTTATTTTTTGTTTCATAACTATTAAACCCATCTTATCATTTGATAAAACTATGCGCAAATCAAATCAATTTTCTGTATTCTTTTTTCAGTTTTTCCCAATTGCTTAACTTTCCGGAATCAATCGCCTTTCTTATTTTTTCAAACAAAGTTTTGTAGAAATAAATGTTGTGCAAAGTGGCCAATGATTGGGCTTTTGCTCTGTTTTCTTTAAACATTTGTCTGATGTCTTTTCGTTTTAGTCCTCTGGAGCACAATTCGCATTTACAACCTTTTTCTATCACCTTATTATCTTTGGCAAAAATTCCCCTTTGGATGTCCAGCCGGCCGTTTTTGGAATAAAGAGCGCCATGCCGGGCTTCGCGAGTGGGTATGACGCAGTCAAAAGTGTCTATCCCTTTTTCCGCCCCGATAAAAATATCTTTGATGGCGCCAATGCCCAAAAGATGCCTTGGTTTGTCTTCCGGCAAGCCGGACAACGACCAGCCCAAAACTTCTCCCATCTGTTTTTCTCCGAAAGACCCGCCGATGCCGAAGCCGTCAAAGGGAAGCGCGCCGATAACAGCGGAGCTTTCTCTTCTCAAATCTTCAAAAATTCCTCCCTGCACGATGCCGTAAAGCGCTTGTCCGTTTTTCTTTTTCGCCTCCAAACATTTTTTCGCCCACCGGTGAGTTTTGCGCAAAGATTTTTTGTTGTAATCGTAGCCGTGAAGCGGCGAGGTGCACTCGTCAAAAGCGAAAATTATATCCGCCCCCAAATCTTCCTGTATCTTTATGGAAATTTTCGGGTCAAGTTCGTATTTTTTTCCGTCATAAGTGAAAACAACTCCATTGCGACCAATCTTGACCGGGTTTTTGGTTGTATCGACATTCGATGTCGATAGTTTGTTTTTATAATCCACCTTGCCTATTTTGTGAACTTTCCCCCAGCCGAGACTGAAGACTTGAAAACCTCCACTGTCGGTCATTATCGGATTTTTCAACCCGAATTTTTTATGCAATCCGCCAGCTTTTTTTATTTCCTTCACTTTGCCCGTTACAAATAAATGAAAAGTGTTGGATATGGTCAATTCCAGCGACGCCAAGCTATGCTCTTTTTTATCCAAAGATTTTATCGTTCCATGTGTGGCGACAAAAGCGAACCCGGGCGTCAAAATCTCCCCATGAGCCGTCTTAATCGCCCCCGTCCTCGCCCGTCCCAATTTATTTTTTATTTTAAAAAACATTCTGTTTGATCCTTTAACTCGCAACTTGGACATTGAATGTCCAAGTTGCGCTTATATTTTTTTTGAAATCATTATTTTCATTGGCCAATTTAGACAATATAATCCATTTTTCTTTCTTACTCCTAAAATTTCCTTCGCACCCCTCAAGCATTCTTCAGGTGTTGTCTTTGTCATTGCGTGTATTTTATACAAAAACACACCTATTTCTTCTTCTGTTTTAAACTTCCAATTAATATTCAGGCTGTATATTTTAGGCTCATCAAAACCTGCTAGAAAACAAAGACTTTTTGCAAATTCGTCGGTCCAAAATGCGACTTCATGCCCGGTTATGCAAAACTTCGCCACTTGAGTATCAAAGTGTTTTGCCAATTTAGAGCCATGATAAACATCGGCAATCGCCAACCTTCCATTTTTTTTTAAAATATGAGCAAAATTTTGAAAAGATTTTGCTTTGTTGAAGCAATGATGTAGAGAACCAAACGACCAAATAGCATCTACTGTTTCTTTTTCTAGGCTTAAAGTATCCGCTCCATCTGCGACAATTTGAATATTTTTTTTATTCAAATCTTTAACTTCTTGCAGTTGTTCTTCTGAAGGATCTGAAACAATTATTTTCTCGACTAAATCGGCTAGAATTAGGGAAAAAAATCCACTACCGGCGCCAATCTCTAATATTGTCTCATTCTTTTTTGGCGCAAGATATTTTTTCATAACCTCAATGTCTTCATTTCTGGCATGAGGAAATTCTCTTAAGCATTGTTTGTAAAGTTTTGATCTTATGCCACTAAATTCTATCGTACTCATTGTAATTTATTTTGTTAATAAATTTTGGAAACCGTCTTAGCCATTAATAACTCTTCAGTCTTTCCGATTTTTCGTGCTGGCGGATTTTTTCCAGCGCTTTGGCTTCTATCTGTCTGATGCGTTCTCGGGTTACCCCGAATTCCTTGCCGACTTCTTCCAGCGTATGGACTATGCCGTCGCCCAAGCCGAATCTCATTTGAAGAATTTTTTGCTCTTTCGGCGTAAGGTCGTTTAGAATTTCTTGGAACTGCCCCGTCAAAATCTTTTGGGCCGCCTGCCGGTCGGAAGAGAGAATCTTATCATCGGCCACAAAATCGCCCAGCGTTGAATCGCCGTCATCGTCTCCAACCGGCGCTTCAAAAGAAACCGTGCTTTGGTCTATTTTTTGGATGTGATGGATTTTTTCCACTTCCAAATTCATTTCGGCGGCGATTTCTTCCGGTAGCGGCTCCCGGCCCAAGTCTTGAGACAGCCTTCTTAACACCTGTTTGTATTTGGAAATTGTTTCCATCATATGCACCGGAATCCTGATGGTTCTGGCCTGGTCGGCGATGGCTCTAGTTATCGCCTGCCGTATCCACCAAGTGGCGTAAGTGGAGAACTTGTAGCCCTTTCGCCAGTTGAATTTTTCCACCGCGCGGAACAGCCCGAAATTGCCTTCCTGAATCAAGTCCAAAATGGACAAATCGGGGCTTCGGCCGATATATCTTTTAGCGATAGAAACAACCAATCTCAAGTTGGCTTTTATCAAGATATTTTTGGCCTCCTCGTCGCCTTCTTCAATCCTTTTCGCCAATTCCCTTTCCTTGGCGGCATCAATCAAGGAAATTTTGCCTATTTCCCGAAGATACATCTGGACAGCGTCTATGGATTCTTTGTCCAAGCCCTGTTCCAGTTTTTTCCCCTCAACTTCTTCCGATTCAATCATATCCTTGCTCTCAATGACATCAACGCTTGATTCGCTGAAAGTGTCGTAAATCGTGTCCAAAAGCGCCACATCTTCTTCAATGTGCGGAAACTCTTTGATAATCTCGCCGTAAGTGACAAAACCTCTCGCCTTGCCTTTTTTGAGGAGATTGTTTATCTTGATTTTTATTTCTTCCGTCTTTTTGGATTTACCCGCCGAAGAGGCGGGCTTTTTCGCTTTGACTGCGGGCTTATTCGATTTTGCCATCTTTTTTATTTTTTTCATTTTGTTTTGTACCACAAGGGTGCTTCTTATTTTCTAATTCACTTCGTTCATAAGAAAACAATGTCGTTTAATTTTTTGGTAAGATTATGAAAATCGTCCAGATATTTTTTTAACTTCGCCTCGCCGCTTTCTTCGGACTCGTTCGCCATTTCCAATTCTTTTATTTTTTCCGTCATGTTTTCCAGTTCCGCTTTTATCTCTTCTTTTTCAATTTCTTTTTTTATTTTTAAAAACTCGTCTTTCAAAGAAACCGCTCCAGAGAAAAATAATTCCGCCTCCAGCGCCAATTTGTTTTTTTTCTCTGGCGGACAATTTTCAATCTCCTCCTTTTTAAGAGCGACAAATTCGTCAATAATCGGCTTCAAACCCGGGTCATTGGCGTCTTTCTGCCAAAGCGCCATTCCCAGAAGCTTGTTTCGCATAAATTCCAGTCTTGTTTGCTTACTTGGCGGTTTAACCGCCAAGTCTGGCGTGGCGGTTAAACCGCCACGCGGTTTCGGAGCCAGTTTTACCTTTTTTAACTCATCCCAAACGGCCTCTTCTTTTATTTTTAATTTTTCGGAGATTTTTTTCACCCAGCCGGCCTTTTCCATTTCGCTTTGCAAAACGGCGATATACGGCAAAATTTTCCTCTCTATGTCTTTCCTTTCGTCAAACAATTCCAGATAAAATTCTATAACATTCTTGGCTTCGCCTACCGCTTTTACCCAAGACTCCGGGCTGTCCAAAACAGCGTCGGCAGGGTCCTTGCCGGAAGGAGAAACGGCGATTTTAACCTCAAATCCTTCCGCCAGCGCCATATCAATCCCTTTGCTTGACGCTCTCGCTCCGGCTTCGTCTTTGTCAAAAGCCATTATTATTTTTTCGGTCAGCCGTTTTATCAGCCTCAAATGTTCAACGGTCAAGGCCGTTCCCGATACGGCGACAGCGTTAACGACTCCAGCTTGATGGGACATTACTGCGTCCATCTGCCCCTCCACGATAACGCAGGCGTCCTTTTTTCTTATCTCGTTTTTCGCCTTGTCAAAACCGTATAAAATCTTGGATTTATCGTAAAGAATCGTCTGCGGAGAATTTATGTATTTGCCCCCCGAATCGGTTCCCTCTTCGCCGAAAATTCTGCCGCTGAATCCGACCGTTTGCCCGGAAGAATTTAAAATCGGAAACATTATCCTGCTCCTGAATCGGTCGTAATATCCGGCTTGCGCCTTGGCCGATTTCACTGCCATTCCCGCTTTTTCCGTCTCGTAATCGGAGTAGCCTTTGTTTTTCAAATAATCGTATAAATTCCTCCAGCCGGCCGGCGCGAATCCGACATTGAAAGATTTAGCCGTCTCTCCTTTCATTCCTCTTTTCTTAAGATAAGCGACGACATCGGCAGCTTTTCTCAATTCACTTTCATAAAATCTTACCGATTCGTCCATAAGCTGAAGTAGCCTCAATCTTTCGTTTTGCTGTTTTTTGTCAATTTTTTCTACCTCCACTCCCGCCTTGTCGGCCAGAATTTTCAGCGACTCCAAAAAATCAACCCCTTCTACTTCCATAACGAAACTGAACATATCTCCGCCGCGGGAACAGCCGAAGCAATGCCACGATTGGCGGGCGGGAGAGACAAAAAAAGAAGGAGTTTTTTCATTATGAAACGGGCAGTTGGCTTTGAAGTTGGCGCCCGCTTTTTGGAGCTTGACATAGCTCTGAACCACATCCGCTATGTCAAGACGAGATTTTATTTGTTCTACGGTAGAAGACATAGATTTAAAAATTTCTAATTTCTAATTTCTGCCAGCCCTTAATCTATTGTTTATCAATTTCCAGCTTGTCTTCTTCTTTTACATATTCCTTCCTAAATCCCGTTCCCGCGGGAATCAGCCTGCCGATTATGACATTTTCTTTCAGCCCGATGAGTTTGTCTTCTCCGCCCATAACCGCCGTTTTTATCAAAACCCTGGCCGTGTCCTGGAAAGATGCGGCGGACAAAAAGCCGGCGGCGGACAAAGCCACTTTGTCTATGGACAGAACCGTTGACTCAAGCTTGGCTGGATTTTTTCCTTCGCTTTCCGCCCTTTCGTTCTCCTCCAAAGCTTTTTGGCTGTTAACGACTTCTCCGGCGTTAAGGTTGGTATCTCCCGCGTCAATGACTTTAAGTCTTGAAAACATCTGCTTGATTATGACTTCAATATGCTTCTCATTGATGGAAGCGCCTTGCATAGAGTAAACCTTGTCAACTTCTTTAAGGATGTATTCTTGCGTCTTATCCCTGCCGGCTATGGCAAAATATTCTTTTATATTGAGAGATCCGTCAGTCAAAACATCGCCCGCTTTCAGCTTGTCTCCTTTTTTAACCGTGACGAATCGACCGAAAGGTATGTAAAACTCTTTTGACTCTTTGTCTGTTTTTGCCGTTTCCTTATCAATAAGGATGGTGATAATCTTGTCGGTCGTTTTTAAATCAAGCTCTTCTCCCGCTTGTTTTATTTCCAGAACCTCTCCTTCCGCGTCGCAAATCACGGCCGGACTTTTCGGAATCCTCAACAAGAAAATTTCTTCAATGCGGGGAAGTCCCATAGTGATGTCTCCGCCGCCGGCGATGCCTCCCTTATGGAAAGTCTTCATCGTCAGCTGGGTGCCCGGTTCTCCGACGGACTGGGCGGCGATGATGCCGACAGCCTCTCCGATTTTAACCGGAGCGCCGGAACCGAGGTCATAACCGTAGCACTTTCGGCAGATTCCTCTTTTCGCCTGACAGGTTATCGGAGAATAGATATTGACTTCTTCAATGTCCGACGATTCCAATTCTTTGGCATCTGCCATCGTCAGAAGATGGCCTTTTTTGAAATTGCCGGCGGAAGAGGAGAGTGTCCGGCCAAAAATCCTGGCGGAAAGTTTTTTGCCGTAGCTTTCCACCATTTTTCTTGAGACGATAATTCCTTCTTTATCGGCGCAATTTTCTTCAGTAACGACGACATCATGAGAGACATCCACCAGCCTTCTGGTCAGGTAACCGGCTTTGGAAGTCTTCAAAGAAGTGTCGGCCTCGCCCTTTCTGGCGCCGTGAGTGGTGATGAAATATTCCAAAATTCCCAATCCTTCTTTGTAACTGGACCGGACCGGAAAATCAATAATCTTGCCGGCCGGATTTATCATAAGACCCTTCATGCCCGTCATCTGCCCCAGCTGGCTTAGCGAACCTCTGGCGCCGGAAGTTACCATAGCGTAAATCGGGCCCATTTTGTCCATAGTTTCCGGAACCAAATCCTCAATTTTATTCTTCGCTCCCTGCCAAATTTCTATAACCTTGTTGTATCTTTCCGAATCGGTCAAAAGGCCGTCTTGGTATTGGCCTTTGATTTCAACGGCCAGTTTTTCCGCTTCCGCCAAAATTTCTCCCTTTTTTTTCGGCAATTTAAGGTCATGATAACCCCAGCTTATGCCGGAAACAGTCGCATATTTAAATCCGAAATTTTTTATCCTGTCCAAAATATCCGGCGCGGCGTCAATGCCGTATTTTTCAATCAACCGGGCGACAAGCGATGACAGGATTTTTTTGCCCGTTTCTTCGTTGATGTAAGGAAAATCGTCCGGCAAGGTGCCATTGAACATCAGCCGGCCGACAGTCGTTTCAAAAATTTCTCCGTTGAAGATTTTGTACTTCGGCAATTCGTCCGGCAGAACTTTTACTTTCGCCCTTATGTCAACTTTTCCAAAACTATTGGCCAAAATGGCGTCATTGGGAGACGAATAATAATTTCCCTCTCCTTGGGCGGATTGCTTAATTTTGGTCAGCCAATAACAGCCCATCACTATATCTTGAGACGGATCCACAATCGGCTCGCCGTTCCCCGGCCTTAAAAGATTTTTCACCGAGGCGATGATGTCTTTGGCTTCCGCTTGAGCTTCCGGGCCGAGAGGAACATGGACGGCCATCTGGTCGCCGTCAAAGTCGGCGTTAAATCCGTGGCAAACCATCGGATGAAGCTGGATGGCGTTTCCGCCGATTAAAACCGGCTGGAAAGCTTGGAAGCTCAAGCGATGCAAAGAAGGAGCGCGGTTGAGCAGAACTCTCTTGTCTTTAATGACTTCTTCCAAGATGGCCCAGACTTCCGGAATTTTTTCGTCCACCAGTTTTCCGGCGCCTCTGATATTGTAAGCGATTTCTTTTTTGATGAGTTCAGCGATGACAAACGGACGGAACAATTCCAAAGCCATGTGCTTGGGCAAGCCGCATTGACTCATCTTGAGTTCCGGACCGACGACGATAACCGACCGACCGGAATAGTCCACTCTTTTTCCGAGCAAGTTTTGCCTGAATCGCCCTTGTTTGCCTTTCAACATTTCCGCCAGCGACTTGAGCGGCCTTCTCTTCCCTTGAGCCAAAGCCGTATTTTGGCTCCTCCTCATAGTGTTGTCCAACAGGGCGTCCACCGCTTCCTGCAAAATTCTTTTTTCGTTGCGGCAAATCACTTCCGGCGCTTTTATCTCCACCAATTTTTTCAAGCGGTTGTTTCTGTTGATGACTCTTCGGTATAAATCGTTCAAATCGGAAGTGGCGTGCCTTCCTCCGTCTAGAGCCACCATCGGCCTCAAGGCCGGCGGAATGACGGGAAGCGCGGTCAAAAACATCCACTCCGGCCGTACGCCGGCGCGCTTCATTGATTTTACCAGATTGATTCGGGCGATAATCTTCGCTCTGTCTTGCGCCGTCGCCGTTTCCGTCAATGGTTCCAGTTTGCTTTTAAACTCGTCCAAATTTATCTTTTTGAAAATGTTATAAATGGATTCCGCCCCAGTTTCCGCTTCAAATATCTCGCCGTATTTCATGCTCAAACCGTAATAGTCAAGCTCGGAAAGCACTCTGTATAAAACCAAAGTGTCAAGCTCGCCTTTGGCCTTCAGCATTGAGTTTTTCAAAACATCTTTTTCTTCTTTTGTCTGAACTTCTTTGAGCTTGGTTTTGTATTCGGAATCCAAATTTTTGTAAGCGGCCGCCTTCTCGCTTTCAATAACCTTTGTGATGATATAGCCGGCAAAGTAAATAACTTTGTCCAAGTCGGTTGATTTGATATCCAAAAGCATGCCTATCCGCGAAGGCGCCCCTTTCAAAAACCAGATATGGGAAACCGGCGCGGCCAAAGCGATATGGCCCATTCTTTCTCTCCGCACGATGGAGTTGGTCACTTCCACGCCGCACTTTTCGCAGATTATGCCCTTGTATCTTATTTTTTTGTATTTGCCGCAATAGCATTCAAAATCTTTTTCCGGCCCAAATATCTTTTCGCAAAAAAGGCCGTTTCTTTCCGGACGCTGGGTTCGGTAATTGATAGTTTCCGGCTTGGTCACTTCTCCGCGGGACCAGGACAAAATCCTTTCAGGAGAAGCGAGTTTGAGAACTATTGATTCAAAATCGGTGACTTTTGTATCCATACCTTTAAAAATTTCTAATTTCTAATTTTGCGTTTTCTTTATGTCTATGTCCAAGGCCAAACCCCTTAATTCGCTCACCAAAACATGAAATGACGCGGGCAAATGCGGGCTCTTGAATCTTTCGCTCCTGATTATGGAATTGTAAGCCGAAGCCCGGCCGGTGATGTCATCGGATTTGACAGTCAACATTTCTTGCAAAGTATGGGCGGCGCCGTAACCTTCCAAAGCCCAGACCTCCATTTCTCCAAGCCTCTGGCCTCCGCCTTGGGACTTTCCTCCCAGCGGCTGTTGGGTGATAAGAGAATACGGCCCAATGGATCTCATGTGAATCTTGTCCTCCACCATATGGTCCAGTTTCATCATATAAATTTGACCCACCGTCACTTTTTGGTCAAAAAATTCTCCCGTCCTGCCATCGCAAAGATTGACTTTGCCGTCTTCGGGCAAACCGGCTTTTTTAAGCTCCTCTCTGATTTCATCTTCCGTGGCTCCGTGGAAACCGGGCGTAATGGCGTGATAACCGAGTTTTTCCGCCGCCCAGCCAAGATGAGTTTCCAAAATTTGGCCGATGTTCATACGGCTGGCCACGCCCAGCGGGTTAAGAATAATGTCCACCGGCGTGCCGTCTTCCAGGTACGGCATATCTTCCAAGGGCAGTATTTTGGAAATAACGCCTTTGTTGCCATGCCGGCCGGCTAGCTTGTCGCCGACGGAAACTTTTCTCAATTTGGCGATTTCAACATGGACTTGTTTGATTATTCCGGGTTCCAGCTTGTCTCCCATATCTCGGGAAAAAACTTTGATTCCGATGACCCGACCTTGCTTGCCGTGGTCAAGTCTTAATGAAGTATCTTTAACATCTCTGGCTCTCTCGCCAAAAATAGAACGCAGAAGCCTTTCTTCCGGGGTCAGCTCCACTTCTCCTTTGGGAGAAATTTTCCCGACTAAAATGTCGTCCGCCCTAACTTCGGCGCCGATTCTGACGATGCCGTCTTCATCCAAATCTTTAAGTTTCTCTTCGCCGACATTGGGTATGTCGTAAGTGGTGATTTCCGGCCCGAGCTTGGTGTCTCTGATGTTTATGGAAAATTCTTCCAAATGAACGGAAGTGAATTTGTCTTCTTTGACCATTCTTTCCGAAAGAATAATGGCGTCCTCAAAGTTTGACCCTTTCCAGGACAAGAAAGCGACCAAAACATTCTGCCCCAAAGCCATTCTCCCTCCGTCGCTGGAATAATTATCCGCCAAAACATCGCCTTTTTTAACCTTATCGCCGACATTGACAATCGGCCGGTGATGCGTGGCCGTTAAAGCGTTGGACCGCAGGAAAGTGGCCAGATTATATTCTCTTTTTTTCCTGCCCGCTACGCCGCGAGGCGAGCCCTCTTCTTTAATTATTATCTTGGAAGCGTCAACATATTCTACCGTTCCGTCGTTTTCGCAGAGCGCCATCCGGCCGATGTCTCTGGCGGCTCGGTCTTCCATGCCGGTTCCGACCAGCGGCGCTTCCGGCAAGATGCAAGGCACGCCTTGTTTTTGCATATTGGAGCCCATCAAAGCCCTAGTGGCGTCGTCGTGGTCAAGAAATGGAATCATGCTGGTGGCCACGCTGTAAGCCTGATTGGGCGTCATATCCATAAAATGAACATCATTCTTAATCACCAATCCCGGTTGAGACATAACTCTGGCTTCCACTTCTTTTTCCAATATTTCTCCGGTTTTTTGGTCATACTTCGCCTCGCTGTGGGCGATGTTGTAATTGGATTCGTCCAGCGCGTTAAGATAAACAACCTCGTTGGTAACTTTTCCTTTCACGACTTTCCGGTAAGGAGTTTCCAAAATGCCGAATTCGTTTAATCTGGCATAAACGGCTAAATGGACAACCAAGCCGATATTCGCTCCTTCCGGAGTTTGAATCGGGCAAATTCTTCCGTAGTGAGACGAATGGACATCTCTGACTTCAAAACCGGCCCTTTCTCGAGTTAAGCCCCCTTGTCCCAAAGCCGTAACTCTTCTCAAGTGTTCCATCTCATCCAGCGTGTTTTTTTGGGTCATAAACTGGGAAAGCTGGTTGGTAAGGAAAAAATCCCTGACCGCCGACATAAAAGTCCTGTTGTTGACAATCTGCGCCGGCGCCAAAGTGGCCGGGTCGGCCGTGGACATTCTGTCTTGGATATTCCTTTTCATCTTGACCATATTCGCCCTCAATCTTTGCTGTAAAAGCTCTCCTACGCACCTTATTCTTCGGTTGCCGAGATGGTCAATATCGTCCGGCTGGGCCAAAGGATTATTGTTCAGCTCTATGATTTTGGAAACAATGCCGACAATATCTTCCAGGGTGATAATTTTTGGTTCTTTTTTTATATTGTCCGTCGGCTTGCCCAACCTGTTGTTCAGTTTGTATCTTCCTATGCGAGAAAGGTCATATCTTTCTTTGTCAAAAATTCCGTCAATGTAAGTTTTACTGTTTTCAAACCCGAGCATATCCATCGGCTCGCCCGGTCTCAATCTTCTGTAAAGCTCCACATAAGATTCTTCCATTGTTTTGGCGGAATCTTTTTCCAGAGTTTTTTTGATGAACGAAACCGGCCCGGTGTCTGCTTTGGAAAAAGTTTTTTCTATATCGGCGTTGCTCTTCAAGCCGAATATCCTGAAAAGCGAAGAAATGGGAATTTTTCTTTTGTTGTCAATTCTGGCGTAAATAACTCCGTCCGGTTCTGTCTCAATTTCAATCCAGATGCCCCGGGAAGGAATTATTTTTGAGCTGAAATATTTTTTGCCCTTTATCAGGTTGGCGTTAAACTGCACGCCGAAAGACCTGGCCAATTGAGGCACCACCACTCTTTCCACTCCGTTGATGATAAAAGTTCCCCGGCCGGTCATAACCGGAAAATCGGCCAAAAATATTTCCTGTTCTTTGACTTGGCCGATTTCTTTATTGGTAAGTTTCAGTTTTACTTTCAATTGAGCGTCCAAAGTCAGGTTTTTGGCTCTAGCGGAAAACTCGTTATGCTTCGGCTCGTCCAAAGAAAATCCGGTGAACTCAAGGGTGAATTTTTTCTGGGAATAATCGTGAATGGGAGAAAATTCCTGAAACAATTCCGTCAGTCCTTCCGTTATAAACCATTGATAAGAATCCGTGTGCATTTTTACCAGGTTCGGCAAGGGCAATACCGGGTCGTTAAGTTTGGCGAAAGATTTTTTGCTCATTATTAATTTGATTATTTAAAAAATTAAAAAACCCTTATTTTATAATAGGGATTCCCGGCGAAAAATTAATTAGAAAATTTAAACATACAAACACTAAAATCCTTTATCTTTTAAGGACTTTATGACCAAACCTTCTATATTTATAGTATAGCGCCCATTATATCCATAACTTAAAACCTGTCAACTCCCCTCCTCGACATCCGATGTCGAGGAGGGTTATTTCCTACTGGCTGGTTTTCTGCGCTTGCAAGGCTTTGATTTGCTCCAAAAGTTGGTTAATCAAGGTTTGAATTTGCTGGATTTTGGAAGAACTTGACGGAGCGACTGATGAAACTGACGAAGCGGCGGCGGAAGAAGCGGAAGAAGTCGCGGCTTGGGTTTGTCCATAAATCTCATTCAATTTCTTTCTGGTTTGAGGGCCGACATAGCCGACGGGTTCAATGCCGTATTTCTTCTGGAATCGGATGATGGCGTTGCGAGTGGCCGGACCGTAGTAGCCGGTGGCTAAACCTTCCGGATAGATGGTCTTGTCTTGGGATAAAGCTTGCTGTAAAGCTTTGACTTCGCTGTTTTGGGAACCGACTTTTAGGGATTTGGTGATGGTAATTGTAACGCCGGAAGGAGTGCTGATGGTTTTGGTGGTTGTTTGGCCGGTTGTCGTCTGGGTTATCGTCGCGCCTTGGCTGAAAGCAACCGAAGAAGCGGCGCTGGAACTTGTCCCAGGGATAACGGTGTAGACGGGAGTGGGGGCACCGCCTCCACCACCGCCTCCGCCTCCACTAATAATTCCACCTTCAGAAAGGGTGCAGTTGGAAGAACTGGGGGTTACCGTTACCGTGGTTACCGGCCCGGAGACCATAGCCAGAGTAACTAATGATTGAGAAGCGCTGCAAGTTTGCGAAGTGGTGTAAGTGGTGGGAGAAGTGGTGAACGCTTTTCTATCGGAGGAAGTTACCGTGACGCTCGCGCCCGGAGACAATTGGATGGAAAAACTGGAACTCTCAACCAATATTGAATCAAAGTTGGCGCTACCGCTGACAACCAGACTGTAACCTCCCACGCTTACGACGGACGATTCGGACAAGGTTACATCCAACGCGCCAAAAGCCAAAACGGGAGCAATTAGAGGAGCAATTAGAAAGGATAGCAAGGCTGTTAAATAAGTTTTCATAATTTTAATGTTTTACAACTAGCCTTTAACGAACCGCCCAAAAGTTGATGGAAGTGCCGGTAAGCTCGCCGTCTGCGACGCCAAGACCGGTGTTGAGAATGCGCAATTGAATGGTGCTTACGCCTGTCGTTGATGCGGCCGTAATTACATACATGCTTTCAAACGAACTTGTGGCTTGCACAAAAACACGATCATTCGCTAATAACGCGCCCACTGGTACGGTTGTGCAATTGGCAAATCCCTCCGTTGAAGAAGCGGCCAGCGTTACATTTCCGAAAGAACAATATCCAAAGACCATACCTTGAATTTCCGGCGTGGCCGGCTCGTCTCCAACCTTGATGGCCGAAGTGCTGGCGGTGCCGATAAGCTTCAAGGTCGTGGCGGTAATTTGAACCTCTCCGTCAGTCGCATTGGTAATTGTCTCCCCGTTTAACAATGTAAGTGAAGTCGTGGAAGCGATGCCGCCAAGTTGGATCACTCCGTCCGTGCCGTTGCTGATTATCTCGCCGTTAAGTAAGGTCAATGTAGTGGTAGTGGCGCCGTCAAGCAAAGTGGCCAAACCGGTAAAACTGGAAACACTAGAAACAGTTAACGCGCCCGTAAGAGCTATCGTGCCATCAGTGGCGTTGGTAATCGTTTCGCCATTGAGCAAAGTAATGGAGGTAGTGGAGGCCACACCGCCAAGCTGAATGACACCATCGGTGCCGTTGCTGATAATTTCGCCGTTAAGAAGCGTTAAAATGGTGGTGGTAGCTCCGCCAAGCAAGGTGCTTAAGTTTGTAACAGACAAGGCTCCTTTTGTGGCAAAGTTGCCGTTGGATGCGGTGGTGGTGGCGTATCCGTTAACATCAAGATTGGAAGTAAGTCTGCCCAAAGCGTCTATGGTAAAAAGATCCGTTCCTCCCACATTCTCAACGACAAACAAGTTGGCTGTTTGACCGGTAAATCCCCTTAGAGTTAAAGGAATCCCGGCGGTGGAAGTGGCTTCAACCGTTAATTGGGAAAGTCCGGAAACCGAAGTGGTGCCGATCAAGAATTGGTCGGCCATAGCGGTCGGATAAACAGTGGCTCCCCCATCCGTCCAGCCGTTGGCGGCGCCAAGAGTCGTCCAGGAACTGCCTTGATAAACTCTTATCGCCCCGCTGCCGGTGCTGTAATACATTTGACCGTTAGTAGCGCTGGAAGGATCCGCGGCTAAGGTGCCCAAAGTTAAAGAACCGCCGCTGGACAAAGTCGTCGTGGCCAGATAAGTATTGCCGGAAACCGTCAGTATAGTGCTGGAAGCGTTGGCCAAAGTGGTTTTGCCGGTCACATCCAAAGTGGAATACAAGATAGCCGCTCCGGTGGCCATCAATGTGCTTGACGCTCTCAAAGAACCGTCAAACCAGGAAGTGCCGTCAAATTCCGACTGCCCTTCAACGAACAAACTGTCATCCGCCAAAGCGGTGATGTGTCCGCCCGACGCGTCCGCGCCCACTCTGGTTCCGGAAGTGACGGTTAAATCCGTCCCCAACGTTACCGCGCCCGTCAAGGTACTAGTGTCGTTTACCGTCAATGTCCCGCCCGTGCTGATGCTGGTGCTGATTGTCGTCGCCGCATATGTTACCGCAAAGACAAACACAAACGACACGAACACCGACAAGGCGACACGAAAAAAATTATTGCTTTTCATAAATTATTTAAACTGATAAATTATCTTTTAATACTAAAAATTTCCTAATAATTAAATCGACTGCCAAGTTTTCACTTGGTAACTTTTATTATACTCCCGCTGTTATAAGTAACAACAAATCGCACCTGTGGATAACTCCCCTCCTCGACATCCGATGTCGAGGAGGGTTATTTCCTACTGGCTGGCTTTCTTCGCCTGCAAAGCTTTGACTTGTTCTAAAAGCTGGTTAATCAAGGTTTGAATTTGCTGAATTTGCCGGGATTTGGAAGCGGTGGTGTCAATAGAAACAGATTGTCCTGAACCGGCTGCTGAAGTTCCAAACACTTCCTTAATTTTAGCCAATGTTTTCGGACCAACCAAACCGTAACCGGTGGTGTTCTCATTTCCGCTTGAAGCGATGCCGTATTTCTTCTGGAAATTCTGGACGGCTTTTCTG
>Ga0209317_1001545_pt1 | contig 19675 bp, 25 predicted proteins | sample RifGroB2_FD_183994 | JGI IMG/M metagenome (GOLD analysis project Ga0209317, IMG submission 183994) | Soil microbial communities from Rifle, Colorado, USA - Groundwater B2 (SPAdes) (version 2) | ecosystem: Environmental > Terrestrial > Soil > Unclassified | place: Rifle, Colorado | collected... | reverse complement strand
CCGCCTTCACCAGCACCCGCGACACCGGTGTGGCGATCTGGGGCAACCTTGCCAACGACATGTTCCAGTACCGCGTCGATGCCATGGAAGGTCGCAAGGCTGTGTCCGGCCTCACCGCGCCGGATTCCAATTTTCGCTACTCCGCCCGCGCCCATGTGACGCTGCTCGACCCGGAGAACGATTACGGCTACAAGGGGACCTACCTCGGCAAAAAGCAGGTCCTGACCTTGGGCGCCGCCTACCAGTACGAGCCCGATGTAGCCTATGCCGACACGGTGACCCGAAGCGGCAACAGCGATTATCAGGCCTGGACCGTGGACGCCTTCTTCGAGTACCCGCTGGAGGCAGTCGGTACCTTCACCGCTTCCGCCGCCTATGAGGATGTGGATGTCGATGACGCCTACCGGGGCGCCAATCCCGATGCGGGGAGCATCGGCCTGAACGGGCAGAAAAACGGCTGGTACGCGAAGGCCGGCTACATGCTGCCCGGCTTGCCGCTGCAGTTCTTCGGCCGCTACGAGAATTGGCGTTTTGCGTCGCTCAACAACATCTTCGACCAGAAGGTCGACTGGTACGGAGGTGGCGCCAACTACTACCTAAGAGGACAGAACCTGAAACTGACCGCCGAACTCTCCCGCACCGATTTCGATTCCGAAGGGACCGTTGCCGGAGTGAGGAGTGAGGACTTCACCACACTGGTGGCCCAGCTGCAGCTTATTTTCTAAGGGCAGCTACTGAACAGACTGAAAAGAGTTTGTCTGTGCTCCCTTGCTTGAATGGGGGCAGGGGGGGATTTGGTTTACTTGGGTTGGCCAAATCCCCCTCAATACTCCCTTGCAGAAGTTACCTTGGCTGCTCGGGAGATATCGGGTTTATTTTTAGTGCCGTTAGCTGTGTGCAAACCTCAATTCGACAAGGAGAAGACAATGAAAAAACTGGTCACGATGATTTCCATGCTGCTGGCAACGGTCGCCCTGGCGGCGACTGTTTTCGCCGCCGGTGCCTGCTCCGGCAAAGTAACCAAGGTTGAAGGTGACAAGGTCACTGTAACGATGGAAGGTGCCGTCCCCGCCTGGGCCAAGAAAGGAGCCAGCGTGTTGGCCATGGGAGGCTCACCGAAGGTCGTGTCGGTCGAGGGCAATGACGTGACATTGAGGTTAAGCAAGGCAAAGGCCGCCAAGGTCAAGGTCGACTCAAAGGTTACGGTCACTGAATCCGATGGAGACGAAATGCAGGGTTGCTGATCATTTATCCAAACCTCCCTGAGGAATCAGGGGGGCGTTCATTCAACAATGGAGTAAGCCATGATTAAAGCAAAACTCGCCGTGATGATGACGACAGCAATGCTGTTCGCCTATCCGGCAAGCAGCTTCGCCGAAAAAGCGGGGATCGGCTGGAAAGAAACGATTGTCGCCAAAAACGGCAAGGCAAAGACCATAGCCGAGCTGGCCAAGATGTACGACTCGAGTTCCTGCGTCGAATGCCACCAGGAGGAGCACGATCAGTCGCAGAACTCGATTCATTCACGCTCCATCTACGGTACGGCGCGGACGGCTCTGACCATCATCACCACCATAGAGAACGGTCTCATGGAAGAGCCATACTCGGGAGTGAAAAGTCCGAAGGACGTGAAGGTCGAGCACCTGATGGGCTGCGCCAAGTGCCATCTGCCGCAGCTCGCGGACGCCGAGGATTCGGTGGCCCAGGAACTGGTAACCACGCTCTACAGCTGGCAGGACGCCCGCAAGAAGAAGGACAAGGTCACGGCGCTGCGTGAAGAGACCAAGTTGAAGAGCCTCAGCATCACCTGTCTTATCTGCCACAACCGCAATGCCATAACCCACAAGTGGCAGGACGGCTATGCCAAGGCGGACGTGGTCTACGGCTCCAAAGAGGGGGACCATCCCTCCGACAAGTTTCCCAAGATGGCGATCAGCCCCATCATGAGCGAAGCGATCCAGTGCGGTCAATGCCACGGCATGGGACCGAACCTGGAACTGGATGAGCCGACCCAGTGCTGTACCTCCTACGGCAGCTATCTCTGGGCCTACAAGTCAGAGGTAGGCCAGGAAAGCTGCCAGGACTGTCACATGAAGAACAGCAAGCTGGGTCACAACATCCAGGGATATCGGAATAAGGCGATGACCGATGCCGCTGTCGATTTCAAGGTCGAGGCCTTCGGCTATCACTGGCGCGACGGCGGGACCATGGCGCCCAGGGCAGTGGTCAAGGTGGAGATGATCAACCGCTCCGGACACTCCATACCCGATGGCTGACCGACCCCCAACCGACTGGTTCTGTCGGTAATAGCAACAACGAAAGATGGCAAGGAAGTGTACAACCAGGAAAAGATTTACATGCCGGTACCGCAGCAGCTTGGCCGTGGAGACCGGATGGGGCGCGGCCCTTACGAGAAGAGCGGCATCATCGAGGATACCGGGTTACCGCCCGGCAAGATGGTCCACGAGCGTTTCGAGATACCTTACCCTGTCGGGGAGGTGGAGGAAAACGGCAAGACGGTAAGCAAGACCCTGGCCCACGATCTCGACATCGAGGTGAAGCTCTACTACCTCCCCTTCGGCTCCATGAACGCGGATCCGTTTGTCTGGCGCGAGTTCAAAAAGACTGTCAGCATCAGTAAAGTCGGCAAGTAAGATCAGCTAAGCAAATCCTGAATTATCTGAGTTGTTATGACCGACGGCCCTCCTCCGTCGGTCTTTTTTTCAGCCACGGCTGCAATCACGCTCCCTGGCAGGGTGCGGGTGCAGGCAGCGGATTTGAACGGCTGCCGAGCATTTTAGAGCCTAAACCGGGTGTCTAGTCAGGATTCAACATTTTCTGCTGCGAGGTGATCAATGAGAACAAAAAACTGCCTATTCGTCGTGCTGATCGTCAGCGCTCTTTCGGGTGTCGCCGACGCCTCCGCCGACACAATGGTGATAACCTACCGCTCCGGCAAGGTGCAAAATGTTGCACTGGAGCTGCCCAGCGAAGAGGTGCGGGATATAAGCTATCTCAAGATGCCCGTGCCATTGTCTGAAATCAAATCTAAGGAATTGCCGAATAAGGATGCAGGGGAGGGTGTGCGGAAAAAGCAGTCGCCCGACTCGAAAAAACACGGAGTAACCATCGAGTGGGCACCGCCCGTTGACCAGTGAAGCAGTTGAGTTCGGCCGGCACAAGCGAAAGAGTAGCTGGCTATGGCCGACACCACGATATTCAGAACCAGGGCAGTTGGCTTGAAGGCCTCAGGCGCCACGCTGAACAGCGCCAAGGTGGCGATATACCCCGGAGGCGCCGCCATGGCCGACGCTAGATCAGTCACAACCTCCCTGTTGTTTTAGCTTCTTTTCATTGTGGCTGTACCGTATGACGGTAGCTTTCTCCAGCGTGATCATGCCTCCACCCATCATCTTGTCGATGCGCGGCATGATGTCGTTAATCTTCTCCTGAGCATCGACCACCTCGACGACCAGTGGGAGGTCGGCGGAGAGGTCCAACAACTTTTGGGTGTGATAGACGCTGTGGGCTCCGAAACCGCTTATGCCGCGCAGGACGGTCGCGCCGGCAAAGCCTTCTTTTCGGAAAAGTTCCACCAGCGCCTCATAGAGCGGCTGGTGATAATAGCGGTCACTTTCTCCGATGAAGATCCGCATCAATACGTTCTCGCCAATCAGTTTCGTCATCAAATTCCTCCTTGAGAGATATACCGTACGGTGAATATACCCAACCAGGTAAACAGCAGGCAAACGGCCACGCTCGCCAGAACATTGATAAACGCCATAACAAATTGCCCGTCCTCCAGTAGCGTGAAGGTCTCATAACTGAAGGTGGAAAAGGTCGTCAGCCCTCCCATGAAACCGACGGTCAGCCCCAATCGCAAGGTAACGGATATGGCGTTGCTGCTCAGGCCCAGTTCCATGATGAGGCCGATAAAATAGGCACCGATAATATTGACGGCGATGGTACCAAAGGGAAAGGACCTGCCGAGCAGGCCGTAGACCCACCCTGAGAGATAGTAGCGGGTAAGGCCTCCGCCGGCGCAAAACAACGCTATGGTTGCGGCTGTTTTCATGGGAGGTTTTCTCCTCTCAAATCAGAACTTATACCTTCAGGGTCGCGACGATTCGTTGTAGATTTAGCAGAAGCGACAGTCCCTCATGGGGTGAACCCAACATTCGTGTCACCAGGTATCAAGTAGCCGAGGCAGGTGAAGGCAAGTTCATCGCGTTGGTAATTGCTGTGCGCTACTTGTACCTCATAGTAGGAATGCGCCTAGTTCACCCCGTTGTTATGAGGTTGTGATACAGTCCTGGCTGCCGTAATGCCCCCTCCAACGCTACTGCCACCGCAACTGAAGCCCCCACCATGGGGTTGTTCCCCATGCCGATGAACCCCATCATCTCAACATGGGCCGGAACCGACGAGGACCCGGCGAACTGGGCATCGGAGTGCATCCGGCCCATGGTGTCGGTCATGCCATATGAAGCCGGCCCGGCTGCCATGTTGTCTGGATGCAAGGTGCGGCCGGTGCCGCCACCGGAAGCCACCGAGAAATAGGGTTTCCCCTGCTCAAGTCGCTCTTTCTTGTAGGTGCCTGCCACCGGATGCTGGAAGCGGGTTGGATTGGTTGAGTTGCCGGTGATGGAAACATCCACGCCTTCATGATGGTTGATGGCCACACCTTCACGCACATCATCGGCGCCATAGCAGCGTACCTTCGCTTTTTCGCCTTTGGAATATGCCACCTCGCGCACAATTGCCAGTTTGCCACTGGCGTAATCGAACTGAGTCTGCACATAGGTGAAGCCGTTGATGCGGGAGATGATCTGGGCCGCGTCTTTCCCGAGGCCGTTCAGGATAACCCGCAGTGGTTCCGTGCGAGCCTTGTTGGCAGACCGGGCCAGACCGATGGCCCCTTCCGCCGCGGCAAACGATTCATGACCGGCAAGAAAGGCAAAGCACTTGGTTTGCTCCAATAGAAGCATGGAGGCCAGATTGCCATGGCCAATACCCACCTTGCGGTCCTCGGCCACCGAACCGGGAATGCAAAAGGCCTGCAACCCCTCGCCCAGACTTTTGGCTATCTCAACCGCCTTGGTCTCTCCTTTGTTCAAGGCGATGGCCGCGCCGAGGATGTAGGCCCAGCAAGCATTCTCGAAGCAGATCGGCTGGATGCCTCGAACAATACCATAGACGTTGACATCTTTTGCTTCAGACAAGGCACGGGCCTCATCCAGTGAGGCAAAACCGTGTTGTCCCAGTACACCCGTGATCTTTTCAATCCTTCGCTCATATCCTTCAAAGAGTGCCATAAGTAATCCTCCTGTTTATTCGTGCCGTGGGTTGATGGTGCGGGTAGCCTCAGCGAAACGGCCATAGCTGCCGGTCGCCTTGCTCAGGGCCTCATTGGCATCCGTCCCTTTGTGAATCATCTCCATCATCTTCCCCAGATGAACGAATTCATAGCCGATCACCTCGCCGTTGTCGTCCAAGGCCAGGCGAGTGACGTACCCCTCTGCCATTTCAAGGTACCGCACACCTTTGGCCATCGTGCCGTACATGGTTCCCACCTGGCTGCACAGGCCCTTGCCCAGGTCTTCCAGACCAGCCCCGATGGGAAGCCCTCCCTCGGAGAAGGCCGTCTGGGAGCGGCCGTAGACGATTTGCAGGAACAATTCGCGCATGGCGGTGTTGATGGCATCGCAGACCAGATCGGTGTTGAGCGCCTCCAGGATCGTCTTGCCGGGCAGGATCTCCGCCGCCATTGCTGCCGAGTGGGTCATGCCCGAGCAGCCGATGGTTTCAATCAGCGCCTCCTGGACGATCCCCTCCTTCACATTCAAGGTCAGCTTGCAGGCCCCCTGTTGCGGTGCACACCACCCAACACCGTGAGTAAGCCCGGCAATATCCTTGATCTCCTTGGCTTGCACCCAGCGCCCTTCCTGGGGGATGGGCGCTGGGCCATGGTTCGGCCCCTTGGCAACGCAGGTCATCTTTTCCACTTCTGCCGAATAGATCATTGACAACCTCCCGTTATTTTAAGCTTCTTTTCATTGTGGCTGTAGCGCATGACATTAGTCTTCTCCAGGGTGATCATGCCACCACCCATCATTTCGTCGATACGTGGCATGATGTCGTCAATCTTCTCCTGAGTATCGACTACCTCGACGATCAGGGGGAGGTCGGCGGAGAGGTCCAGCATTTTCTGGGTGTGATAGACGCTGTGGGCTCCGAAACCGCTAATGCCACGCAGGACGGTCGCGCCGGCAAAGCCTTCTTTCCGGAACACTTCCACCAATGCCTCGTAGAGTGGCTGGTGATGATAGCGGTCACTTTCCCCGATGAAGATCCGCATCAGTACATTTTCGCCAATCAGTTTCGTCATCACAATCCTCCTTGGGTTATTGACCGGACGGTAAAGATACCCAGCCAGGTGAACAGCAGACAAAGCGCCACGCGCGCCAGAATGTTGGTGAATGCCACAACAAATTAAGCCGTCTACCAGTAGCATGAAGGTAACGAAGGTGGAAAAAGTCGTCAGCCCTCCCATGAAGCCGACGGTCAGCCCCTACCGCCAAGGTGTCGGGTATGACGGTGCTGCTCAGGCCCAGTTGCATGACCAGCTCTCCTTCTTCTTTCAAGCCAGACCTATACCTTCAGAGTCGCGGCGATTCGTGGTGGATTGAGCAATAGCGACAATCCCTCGAGGATACTACGCGCAAGAATGTCGGCGTTAAGCACGGCATCTTTTGCGCACCCCTCACCCTCAATGACCGCGATACCAAGCCTTGCCGTTCTAAGCATCAGCCTGTCATTGGCGCCATTCCCGATGGCAATTACCGAGCCTGCACCTAGGGCCAAAACGTACTGTTCCTTCTGCACATCCAAGTTCTGCCCGCTCAGAACGGTCACCTTGAACGGATGCCCGGCCAATTCCTCGTGCACCCGTCCAAAGGTGTCGGCCGTAACCACATGGATTGTCAGCGTAGCAGCTAGCTCATCAAGACGTTTGGCAACCCCGGGAAGCAGGCGGCCATCAACGGAGAGGGTACCGGTGAAGTCGCAGACGAGATGAGCGGCGCCAATGGCTGCGAACCCGGGTATGTTGATTTCAAGCATGTTGATCCTCATATGAAGTCTGTGTCTGAACTCGGATGGACGAAAATAAAAAACCCCTACCCTTGTTTTAAGAGTAGGAGTTATCAGCTTCACGAAAAAGCGGTTTTGGCGAACTCCATCGCCTTTGAAATAGGTGCGTAGACTCTAGCTGAATATCGGAATCGAGTCAAGTGTTCCGAGGATCACCAAATCCCGGATTTCGGCCACAACACTGATTATGCCGTTGAGGTGCGGATCCAGGTGCCGTCAGCGGCTCCCGACGCAAAAAAAAGAGACGTTGGAGGTTGGTTGTGGTAGCCGTTTAACGCCTATTGCGAAGGGGGGAGAATGTGAAGCTGCCGATCACGCAGCATGACGTCTGTGGATGATCCCGGCTTAAGAGACAGTTCTTGCGCCAGGCGCAGGGGGATCTGCAGATTTAACGGAGGGTCGATGCCGGGAAGCTGAGCGGTGATGCGGCAATCGTCGCCGAGCGGCAAGACGGATTTTATAACGATGCGCAGACGGTTGATGCCGTCACTCAAATCCCCCCTGGCCAACGAGCGCAGACGCACGCCGCTGCCGGGTATCATCCAGCGCACCCGGCTGCCCGGTGCCCAACCCTGCGCCAACCTGCCGGCGATTTCCCAGTCCCCCACTTTAAGCCACGTCAGTCCAGCAGCTTGGTCATGACGCAGCACCTCACCGTCGAATAAGTTGCGCACCCCCACCAGCCGGGCTGCAGTCTCGCTGACCGGTTGCGCGATGACCTGGCGCGGCTGCCCACTCTGCAAGGTGCGGCCGTGAGCGAGTAGGGTCATGCGGTCAGCTAGCAGCAGCGCTTCGTTCAGGTCGTGGGTGACCATGATGATGGGCAGGGCCAGATCACGCTTGAGTTCGGCCAGTTCGACGTAGAGAGTTTCCCGCGTAGCCCGGTCTACGGCCGAGAACGGCTCATCGAGCAGAAGAACGGCAGGCTCGCGGGCCAGGGCCCGGGCCAGGGCGACCCGCTGCTGCTGGCCGCCGGATAGCTCCGCCGGCCTGCGCCGCTCCAAACCGGCGAGGTGCACCTTGGCAAGCCAACTGCCGGCCCGCTCTTCGCGGAGTTGTGCCGGCAGATGGGACAGGCCCGCAATAACGTTATCCAGCGCCGTCATGTGAGGGAACAGTCCGTAGTGCTGCGGCACGAAGCCGACGTGACGCTGTTGGGGCGTCAGGTGGATCCCTTTGGCGTGGTCGAACCAGCAAACGTCACCGCAGACGATGCGCCCTTCAAGCGGACGGTACAGGCCCGCGATGGCGCGCAGCAGGGTGGATTTGCCGCTCCCAGATGGGCCGACCATGGCGAGAAGTTCCCCTCCGGGACAGGCGATATCGGCGTCCAGGGGGATGGGAGCGGCCTGTCGTAGCTTGACGCTTAAATCAGAACCGGGGCAGTTCATGCCGCCTCCCTATCCTGCGGCCCAAGCCGTTGGCAAGTCCCAGTACCGCTACCGAAAACAACAGCAAGAACAACGACATTCGACCTGCCGCGTTGAAGTCGAAGGCCTGCACCTGGTCGTAGATGGCGATGGCGACGGTCTTGGTCTCCCCGGGGATGCTGCCGCCGACCATCAAAACCACACCGAACTCGCCAATGGTATGGGCGAAGCTCAGCACCAGGGCGGTCAGGATTCCTGGCCAGGCCAAGGGGAGCTCGACGGTCAGCAGACAGCGCCAGTAACCGATGCCGCAACAGGCCGCCGCGTCCCGCACCTCGTGGGGGATGCCTTCAAAAGCCCGTTGAATGGGCTGCACGGCAAAGGGAACGTTCACGATGATCGAGGCGAGCACGAGCCCGGAGAAGTGAAAGACCAGCGGCTGCCCGAACAGGCGCTCAATCGACTGCCCGATCCAGGATTGGCCGCCAAGACAGACCAAAAGGTAGTAGCCGACCACGGTGGGAGGGAGCACGAGAGGAACGGCCAGCAGAGCTTCCAGGAGGGGCTTGCCGTGAAAGCGGTGATAGGCCAGTGCGCGTCCGGCAAAAAGGGCTGCCGGCAGCAGCAGCAAAACGGTCATGGTGCCCAGTTTGATTGACAGAAGCAGAGCGGTCCAATCCATCATCTCGTCTCGCCGGGAAGCTCAAAGCCGTAGCGGCGCATTATCGAACGCGCAGCGGGGGTCTGCAGGTAGCCGTAAAAGGAGTGCGCGGTAGCACCGGCGTTCTTCAGCAAAACCATGCGTTGTCTCAGCGGGGCGTGCCAGTCAGCCGGGATGACGGCGAAACGACCGATCTTCGCCATCTGCGGTGACATTGCCAGGGAGAGCGCGACGATGCCGCCACCGGTCGAGCCGCTGGTGGCGAACTGCGCAGCCTGGGCGACGTTTTCGCCCAACACGAGCTTGGGACGGATCTGCTCCCACAGCCCCGCCTTGCGCAGAGCCTCCTCGGCTCGCCGGCCATAGGGGGCGTGGCCAGGATTCGCTATGGCAAAGCGCTTGATCTGGCCGGCTTTAAGCTGAGCGGCTAGCCCTCTCAACTCGGAATCGACGCTGAGCTTGGAGGTGGACGGGGCCAACAAGACTATGCGGCCGATGGCGTAGAGCGTGCCGGTATCGCGGGTGAATCCTTCCGCGTGTAGCCTGGAGACGTACTCCTCGTCAGCCGAAAGATACATCTGAAACGGTGCGCCGTTACGGATCTGGGTGGCGAAGGTGCCGGACGAGCCGAAGGTGAGTTTGACGGAATGACCGGTGTCTTTCTTGAAAGCAGCGGCGATCTCGTCCAGAGCAAACTTGAGATCGGCTGCTGCGGCCACCACAGGTTCAGTGTAGCTCACTTGCGGCTGGTACTCTCCAGCCGATGACCAGGTAGCGCTTAAGGCAACGAGGAGAAAAATTACTGCGCCGTAGACCTTAAATTGATTCATCTTTTCGAACTCCTCCCACTACAACTGCGGCAGGGGCTAGGTCGCAGCAGGCGACCGGCTCGGTTGGTTCGCCAAAGGTCCCCACCGCGCAAGCCACTGTTCCAACTCTCGCACTATCCCCCAATTCGTAGCTCGGGATGTCGTCATGGCCAACCTGGATCATTCCCTCTGCCGGCATGCAGTATCGACAGCGCAGGTTGCAGCGGTCGGTCACCGATAGGCGGGATAATTTATTCTTCTTTCATGAGTGTCAAGCATCAGCGCCATTGTCCATGCGTCTCATCTCGAAGTCCCTGTCGAGGAGTATGACTTCCGCCTCGTCGCCCGCGGCAAGCGCCGTTTCAGGCGCCAACTTCATCAGTCCATTGCCGAGGATCAAGGAAGAGAGTCGGCCTGAACTCTGATTGCCGGTGGTTGAAACGCAGTAGCGGTCGTCCTGCATCGAGACTATGCCCCGCACCAGGTGCGGGCGTGTCCCTTTGTTTTGGACAGGCCCCTGCAACACCGCCTTGACCATCGGTCGGAAGATGCGCTGGTGTCCCATCGCCTTGAGGATCGATGGCCGCACGAAAAGCTCGAAAGAGACCATAGCGGCAACCGGGTTGCCGGGGAGGGCGAAGATCGGCTTTCCCTCAAGCATCGCGAACGCCAGAGGTTTCCCCGGCTTCATGTTGATCTTCCAGAAGGCGATGCTGCCGCCCAGCTGCTCGATCGCCGCCTTGACGAAGTCACGGTCGCCCACCGAAACCCCGCCGCTTATCACCAGCATGTCCGCGTTCAGGCCGGCCCTGATCTTCTCGCAGGTGGCCTCCAGTGTGTCCGCGGCAATCCCCAGGAGGACCGGATCGCCCCCGGCATCCAGAACCTGGGCGGCCAGGGAGTAGCTGTTGCTGTTGATGAGCTTGCCCGGCATCGGGGTCGAGCCGGGTTCCAGGAGTTCGTCGCCGGTGGAGAGGATGGCGACCCGCGCTCGACGGTAAACGGCGAGCGATGTGCTCCCCATGGCGGAGAGCATCCCTATTTCCTGGGGGCGCAGCAGTGAGCCGGCCGGGATCACGACATCACCCAGCCCGATATCCTCTCCCCGCCTGCGTACGTGTGTTCCCGCCTTGACAGTGGAGCGGAGGTTTATCCACTCCCCGTCAACCCCGACGTCTTCGATGGGCACCACCGTGTCGCAATCGGCGGGAACCGGAGCGCCGGTCATGATCTTGATCGCCTCGCCCGGCGATACCGGACCGGTATGCACCTCGCCGGCAGGCAGGAATCCGGTAACCTTCAGCCGGTTCTCCTTGACACCGGCGTGGGAGAATGCGAATCCGTCCATGGCCGAGTTGTCTGCCGCGGGGATGTCCCAGGGGGCGATGTGGTCCTCAGGGGTTACCCTGTTCAGCGCCTGGAACACGGACACCTTTTCCGTTTCCAACCGGGGGATCTGCTCAAGAATGGTCTTTTGCGCTTCCTCGATGCTGACCATGGCCGCCGCTCCTCCTTTTCCTATTCTTTAGAAGTTGAGATCTGCAAACTTCAGGTTCACCAGCTCATTGAATCCCTCCTGCAGCAGATCGAATTTCTGCAAGAGCGTTTCCGCCTGCGGGGTGAGAGACGATGTCCCGCCGCCGGTTCCCCCTTTGAGGCGGTTCACCAGCGGGAATCCCAGCCGCTTCTCCATGGCATCGATGTAGGTCCATGCCTTGCGGTAGGGAACACCCATCTCCTTTGCTGCGGCGCTGATCGAACCGGTCCTCTGGATCAGGCGCAACAGCGTGTCGCGCCCCTGCCCGAAGACCGGCTCCCCGTCGATCTCCAGCCAGATCTTGGAGCGGACCTGCAGCAGGGAGCCGGGAGCCCTCATTTCAGGAACTTCTCTTCAATAAAGGAGGCAACCGCCTCCGCATCGTTTAGATCAAGCACCGGCACATCCAGCTCCAGCTTGGCGTCGCTTGCCACCGCCACCAGGGTAGGGTCGTGTTCCTCGCCCCGGCAGAGCAGCGTGGCGCTTCTCTCCTGGCGATTGATCTCGATCTTCGGCATGGAGCTCTTTTTGAACCCCTCGGTCAGGACTATGTCCACGTCGTTGAAATAGGTGGCGAGCAGCACCTCGATGGGGGGGGACTCTGCATGCTGCTTCACCAGGGCGAGCTTTTCCGGTGAGGAAATCAGCATGGTGTCGGCGCCTGCGGCGGTGAGCCGGTGGCTGTCTTTGCCCGGATGGTCGATGTCGAAGCGGTGGGCGTCGTGCTTGACCACCCCGACCTTGTAGCCCCGTTCCTTAAGCTGTGCGATGACCTTTTCCAACAGTGTCGTCTTCCCGGTGCCTGATTTTGCCACAAATGAAACTACCTTCTGGGTCATTGTTATCCTCCTAATTTTGCAAATTGCTCGGGGGTATTTAAGTTCAAGAAAGCTCTTCCGCCGGGGTCCAAAGGGGCAAGCTCTTCAGGCGTTACATAGCGGACCCTTATTTGCGGATAATAGGCATAGGCGCAGAACTCGCCTTTATCGAGCAGATCCTTGATCGGTGCCAGGCAGCTTTTTGCGTAGAGTGCGAAGAGCGGTTCATAGCCGTAGCGCGTGCTGGGGACCACGGCATCGAACCCTTCCTTCAGGGAACAAAGGTAGCGGAGCACCTCGCCGCTTGGGAAGGGGAGGTCGCAGGAGGAGACGAACACATGATCGGTTTCCGCCTCATGCAACCCGGTATAAAGCCCCCCAAGCGAACTGCCGGGGTAGATGTCCGGCACGACCGGGAGTCCGTAGCCGGCAAAGCGTTCCTCACGGTTTCCCACCAGAAGGAGCCGCGAGAAATTATCCCTGAACAGCTCCAGGATGATCTCGAAAAGAGGCTTGCCGGCAACTTCGAGAAAGGCTTTGTCCCTCCCCATGCGGCGGCTTTTACCGCCGACCAGGATGATCCCGGTTATGTCCTGTTCCAGATGTTGGGGCATGGCGAGTCCTGTCGGTTGCTATTTATCCTGCTTCTCGTCTTCAGTCGGGTTGATGACCTTCGGCTCCTCTTCGGACGCCTTTTTGAAACTTCTGATCGCGCCGCCCAGCGAAGCTCCGAGTTGGGGAAGTTTCCCCGGGCCGAAAATCACCAGCAGTATCACGAGAATGACGATGAGTTCCGGCATGCCGAATCCGAACATATGGTTTCTCCTTTTTTGAGGACGAGCTCTCTGCTTGCCCGATTCGTACTTAGCATCGGGAAATATCGCTTGCCGCGTTATACCAAAAACGCACAACGAGATGCAATATAAATCCTGATTAGCACCCGACCCTGCCTGCTGTGGCGTTTTATCGAAGAGAAACTCAGCCTTAACTCTAAGATCCCCGGGATACTGGGTCCCCCCCTTTAGCAAAGGGGAGACAGGGGGGATTTGCCTTTGAAGTTCCTCAGAAGCGTCAATCAGGATATAAATTAGAAGTGATGCGATTCACACTGGACCATGTTATGCCATCCACAGCTAACCTGTCAGGTCTGGCTGGAAAGAGTGCAAATAAAGGATCCCAGTTTTAGCAGGGCGGGTTTTCCCGACAAAGCCGTCTCCTCAAGCAGTATGGGCGTCGTCGCTCCGATAGGCCCTGGCCAGAATCTCCAAGGGGTGGAAAACGGGGTAGGGGAGCGCGTGGCTGAACTGCAGGCTGCAACTCATGCAATCGGTGACGATCGCCTGTGGTGCCTTCTCCTTGATCCTCTCCATTACAGGCTGGCCCACTGCCAGGGACTTCTCGTGGAAAGCCGCCTTGAAACCGAAATTGCCCCCCATGCCGCAACACTCCGACTCTCCCACCGCTTCGACGGTCAAACCGGGAATCAGCGCCAGAAGCTCCAGGTAGGGGCGCCCCATCCTTTGCTCCCTCTGGTGGCAGGGCGCGAAGTAGACCATACGCTCCGATACGGCAGCGAAGCGGGTATCGAGCTTCCCCTCGCTCTGGAGCCGTGCCAGAAATTCTCCCGCGTCAAAAACGTGCTCGCCCAGCTCGATGCGGGCCATCGGGTCGAGTTCGGCGAAATAGCCGTCATCCTGAAGTATGTTGTTGTAAACCAGCCTGCTGAGCACCTTGTGCTTTGCGCCGCTTCTGCCGCCTTCCGGAACCTTGATCTCGTTCTTGCCGGCCTGCATCGACCTCTGGTACGCCTCGGAATAGTACACCCTGTCCCGCAGCAGCACCTTCAGGAAATAGCCGCAGGTGGGACAGGAGCAGACGACATCGTCGCCGGCGCGAACCGCAGCCAGCAGAGGATCCATGTTGGCGCGGACCTGCTCCAGGGCGGCGTTGCGATCCCCTTCCACGAGATGCGGCATGCCGCAGCACTGCTGGGGCGGGACGTAGACCGTGACGCCGTTGCGCTCCAGGACCTGCACCGTAGCACGGCCCACCTGCGGGAAGAGATAGCCGGCAGTGCAGCCGGCGAAGTAGGCCAGGTTGCGCTTTCCCTCTTTTCTTTCGGTCAGTCCCCTCTGCGCGGCCCATTGGAAGAAGCTCTGCTCGGGAAAGGGGGGAAACTGCCGCTCAGGATGGGTGCCGGTGATTTTGTGCAACAGGGGGGCCACCGCTTTGTTGGACTGGAGCGCGTTCACCAGCTTCGGGAAGGTGCCGCACAACTTGGCCAGGCGTGGAACGTCGGTGAGGATTCGGGTCGTCAGGGGGAGCCCTTCCTTGTCGATATAGCGGCTCTTGGCCTCCATCACCTTGACCGGGATCTTGGGACAGGGGCAGAGGCCGCAGTGGGTGCACAGATCCACCAGGCTGCGCAGATCCGCCTCGGTGATGGGAACCCCGGCTTCCTTTTCCCTGTCCCAGAGACGATAGAGCTCAACGAAAAAGACGCAATCCTCGACCATCATTTCGCGGCAGGTATCGCAATCGGCGCACAGCTCGATCACGTCGCGGATGATCTCCTGCGCGGTGCCATTTTTCTTGGAACCTGGTGTTTTCATAAGTGCCTCATTGCGTACCGTTTGCCACTGTCGGCTAGGGCGATGGCCGTCGCCGCCGAGGTGGTGGTTTTGCCGACGCCCCCCTTGCCGGTGAAGAACAGATTCTTCGGGGGATCCTGGATCAGTATCGCTAAATCAATAAGTCCTCTTTTTCCGGAATACCTCTAGGGCAGTGCGGGGATGAACAAGAGCGGTATCCATGCTCCCCGCATCGAACCGGCATCAGGCAAACGTCTTTACCCACTCCTCAATGCGCGCCCTGATGTCGTCGCGAATCTCTCGTATTCCCTGCAATTTCTCCTCGTCTGTCCCCTGCAGGGCCGAGGGATCGGGAAATTCCCAGTTCAACCGTTGCGCGACGCCGGGAAATATCGGGCATCTCTCCGCATTAGCCCCATCGCAAACCGCTATCACGTAGCCGAAAACCGCTCCCTTTTTATAGAGGTCGAATACGCCGGTGGTCTCATTTTGTGAAATGTCGATGCCGATTTCCTCCATGACCTTAACGACATAAGGATTGAGCTTCCCCGGCTCGATTCCTGCGCTTTGAGCCTCGAATTTGTCACCGCCGATCTGGTTCAGGAAAGCCTCGGCCATCTGGCTGCGGGCGCTGTTGTGGACACACAGGAACAAAACTTTGGTTTTCTGCATGACATCTCCCTTTGTTGTTTTAGACAGTTTTTGCCGCGACGCCAGGTTGGAAATATCTTCTCTGGAACCAGAATGCCACGTTGACCAGCCCGATCATTGCCGGTACCTCGACAAGCGGGCCGATGACCGCGGTGAAGGCCGCGCCGGAATTGATGCCGAAGACCGCCACCGCCACCGCTATCGCCAGCTCGAAGTTGTTGCCGGAGGCGGTAAAGGCAAGAGTGGTGGTTTTGGAATAGTCGGCACCAAGGCGTTTGCCCATCCAGAAAGAGACCAGGAACATCACGATGAAGTAAATCAGCATCGGGATGGCGATCCGCACCACGTCCATCGGCAGTTGCACGATGAGGTTCCCCTTGAGGCTGAACATGACCACGATTGTGAAAAGGAGCGCGATCAGGGTGAGCGGGCTGATTCTGGGCACCACCTCCCTGTGGTAACGTTCCACCCCCATAGTTTTCACGCCTATGAAACGGGTGAGCGCACCGGCCAGGCAAGGGATGCCGAGATAGATGAAGACGCTCTCGGCGAGTTGGCCGATGCTGATATCGACCGCCACCCCTTCGAGCCCTATTAACGGGGGGAGCACTGTGATGAAAAACCAGGCATAGACGCTGTAGAACAGCACCTGAAAGACGCTGTTAAAGGCCACCAGGCCAGCGGCGTACTCCGTGTTTCCCTTGGCCAGATCATTCCAGACGATGACCATGGCGATGCAGCGGGCCAGGCCGATCATGATCAGACCCACCATGTATTCCGGCTTGTCGCGGAGAAACACGATGGCGAGGATAAACATCAGGGTGGGCCCGACCACCCAGTTCTGCAGCAGCGAAATCCCGAGAATTTTTTTATCCCGGAAAACCTGGGGCATATCCTCGTACTTCACCTTGGCGAAGGGGGGGTACATCATGAGGATCAGGCCCACGGCAATGGGAATGTTGGTGGTTCCAACCTGGAAGCTGTTGATGAAACCTTCCACTCCGGGAACGGACCAGCCGAGCCCGACCCCGAGGGCCATGGCGGCGAAGATCCAGAAAGTGAGCCAGCGGTCCAGGAAAGATAGTTTCTTCGAGATGCCTTCGGACATGATGCCATGCCTCCTCGTTGCATCGTCAACATGGTTGACGGGAAAATATTCCGGAAACCGGTTCCGATTCTATATATTAATATCTTGGCAATATCCGTACGCACGGATATAATCAGGCAAATTTTTCAGTCGCAGCAGCGGTCCTTGCTATAACTCTCCAGACTTATGCGGTCTGAGGTTGTGTCGGGAAAGGCGGTGAGATTACCTCTCAGGAACCGTATCAGCTCTTTCTGGAATAAAGCGTCGCTGTCGACGATGGAGTAATACATCCAGAGTCCGCAGCGCCGGTCGTTTACCAGACCTGATTTACGCAGATAAGCAAGGTGGCGGGATACGGTCGACTGCGGTAATTTGACTGCGGCAATGATGTCGCAGACGCAGAGCTCTTTCTCCGTGAGGAGCAGAGCGATGATGCGTAGGCGGGTCTCGTCGGCCAGGGCTTTGAATATGTGTGCGGGGAGTTTCATGGGCGAAGTATATTTGTGTGGGCGGATATAGTCAAGTGAATATTTTAAGATTTTCAAATAGGCAGCCGGGCTCCAGCGGCAGCGGGAAACAACCGTCTAAAATAGGGAGAGGAGCAATCGTTTCATTGCTGACAGTGCTATTGCTGGTCGCATCTACCTTTGCTTGCTCCGGATTCGCAGCCGATAAGCCGGTCGTGCGTTTCGGCGTCATTCCCCGCTATAACCCTTTGGTCATGTACAAGCGCTACCAGCCGATCATGGACTACCTCACTGCCGAAACCCCTTACCGCTTCGAGCTTAAGATCAGCCGCGACTATCCCGAGGCAGTCCGCTTCCTGCAGCAGGGGGTGACCCAGGTCAGCTCGCTCGGGGACGTCACCTTCGCCGAGGCCAGCGTCCAGTACCAGGCGATCCCGATTTTAAAGCCGCTCAACAAGGACGGCACCCCCTTCTACCGCAGCGCCATCATCGTCCGGGCCGACTCGAAGCTTAAGAGACTCAGGGAATTGCGCGGCAAGACCATGGCCTTCGGCTCCACGCACTCCACCTCCGGGAATCTGATCCCCCGCTACCTGCTCTGGGATCACGGAGTGGGGCTGCGCGACCTGAGATCGTTTGCCAACCTTCAGCACCACGATGCGGTGGCCAAGGCGATCCTCAAGGGGCAGTACGACGCCGGAGCAGTCAAGGACGTGGTGGCCGAAAAGTACCAGTCGCATGGCCTGCGCATTCTCGCCTGGTCCGCACCCATTCCTTCGGTGCCGATCGTGGTGCGCAAGGATACGCCTCCCGCGGTGGTGAAGGCGATCACCACGGCGCTTTTGAAGCTCGATCGCAACAATCCAAAGCATCAGGCGATTATGAAGACCTGGGACGATGAGTTCTGCTACGGCTTCGCCCCGGCTGCCATCGAGGACTACCGCGGCATCTTCCGCATGATCCGCGAGATTCCTCAGGGTTGCGGCGTAGGTTGTCACCAATGAGAGCGGAGAAATTCTTCAGCATCAAAAATCAGTTTCTGCTCCTTGCCGTGCTGCTGGTCGCCCTGTCCTCGGCCCTTTGGGGGTGGTGGGCCTGGAAGAACGAACGGCGTCTGCTCTATGACAGTCTGGAAGCCGAGGGGAAGCAGATGGTGACCTCGCTCGCTTCGCCGATCATCAACGCCCTGCTCTATGAAGAGATGGGGGTTATCGGCGAGGGAGGTCTGCTAGACAATTTCGTCGAGGAGATCATGAACAACACCGGCTTCCCGGTGGTGCATGCCTATGTTACCGACGAAGATGGCAAGGTTCTCACTCACAATAAATATTCCGAGTACGGCAAGAGCTACAGCGACCCGCTCACCCAAAGGGCCATTTCCGAGAAGCGCTACCTGAGCACCATGATCCCCGGCAACAATTCTCGCCCCATATTAGACATGGCGATGCCGTTACATATCTACGGCAAGACCTGGGGCACCCTGAGGGTAGGGGCCTCCACCGCCCCCCTGGAAGCCAAATTGCAGGCTCTGGCCGGTCGCATCATCGGAGCTGCCGGGATCTTTTTCCTGTTCGGCGCGCTCCTCTCCTACCTGATAGGCCGGAGTATGGCGCGTCCACTGCAGCGCCTGACCGCCGCGATGTCCGCCATATCCACCGATAACCTCGAGGTCGAACTCCCTCCGCGCCGTCCCGACGAGATAGGGATGCTGCAGGATAGCTTCTGCCAGATGCTGGAGCGCCTGCGCCGCAGCGAGTCCGAGCGGGAGCGGGCCGTGGCGCAACTGATCCAGAGCGAGAAACTGGCATCCATCGGCAAAATCGTGGCCGGGGTGGCTCATGAGGTTAATAACCCGTTAGCCACCATAAACACCTGCATTCATAACCTGGAGCAGGACATCGTTACGCCCAATCGCAACCTCGGCTTCATCAGGCAGGGAACCGAGCGAATTGAGCGGATCGTGCGTCAACTGAGCGATTTCAGCCGCACCGGCGCACTGGAAATCGGGCCGGTGCAAAGCGATCTCCTGTTCGCTGAAAGTGCCGAATTTGCCCGTATGGCGCTGAAGGGAGGCAAGGTTCGTCTGGTGGCCGAGGACCGTTGTCAACCTCCTGCCCTGCTTTTTCTGGACAAGGGGAAGGTACAGCAGGTGATACTCAACCTGCTGATCAATGCAGCCTACGCTTCCGGCGAGCAGGGGGAGGTGGGTTTGACGGCGGCGTGCGCAGGGGGGTTTTACAGCATCTCGGTGCACGACAGGGGCGCCGGCATTCCCGAGGAGCTGCACGCCCATATTTTCGATATCTTCTACACCACCAAGTCAGCAGGGGAGGGGACCGGTATCGGTCTGGCCATCTGCAAGAGCATCGTCGAGATGCACGGTGGCGAGCTTTCCTTCCAGAGCATTCCCGGTGCGACCGTCTTTACCGTAACTATTCCGCATTCTCCCTGACGGGGACTCCCTGTTCGATACGCGATGGTTGCCCGGCGATTCGCTCCCCCTCCCTTTATGGGAGGGGGTGGGGGGGAGGG
>Ga0209317_1001543_pt1 | contig 19698 bp, 24 predicted proteins | sample RifGroB2_FD_183994 | JGI IMG/M metagenome (GOLD analysis project Ga0209317, IMG submission 183994) | Soil microbial communities from Rifle, Colorado, USA - Groundwater B2 (SPAdes) (version 2) | ecosystem: Environmental > Terrestrial > Soil > Unclassified | place: Rifle, Colorado | collected... | reverse complement strand
GCGGCAAGGTCGTGAGCCTGACCGACTACGGCGCATTCATCTCGCTGGAAGACGGCATCGAAGGGCTGGTGCACGTATCCGAGATGTCCTGGACCAGAAGGGTGCGTCATCCTTCCGAGATCCTCAGGGTTGGGGAAGAAGTCGAAGCGGTCATCCTGGGCGTCGATCCGGGCAACCGCAGGATCTCCCTGGGCCTCAAGCAGACCGAGGTGAACCCCTGGACCGTGATCGGGGAGCGTTACCCGGTAGGGACCAAGATCGAAGGGCAGATCAAGAACATCACCGACTTCGGCGTATTCATCGGCATCGAAGACGGCATCGACGGCCTGGTCCATGTCTCCGACATCTCCTGGACCCGCCGCGTAAAGCACCCGGGCGAGCTGTTCACCAAGGGGCAGACCGTGCAGGCGGTAGTTCTCAACATCGACGTCGAGAACGAGCGTCTCTCCCTGGGCATCAAGCAGCTGGTTGCCGATCCCTGGGACGAAATCCCCAGGAAGTACCGTCCCGGTTCCAAGGTCAAAGGGCGCGTCACCTCCGTGACCGACTTCGGCGTATTCGTCGAGATCGAGGAAGGGATCGAAGGCCTGGTTCACGTCTCCGAGATCTCCCACGAGAAGGTTGCCTCCCCGAAGGACTTCGCCAACGTCGGCGACGAACTCGAGGCAGTCGTTCTGAACGTGGACATGGTAGAGAAGAAGATCGCTCTCTCCATCAAGTCTCTGCAAAGCGCCATGGAGAAGGCTGAACTCGCCTCCTACATGGGCTCCCAGGGCGAGGCCACTTCCAGCTTCGGCGACCTGCTGAAAGAAAAGCTGAAGAAGAGCACCGAGGAATAGGCCAGTCGATTTCGCCGACTGAATAATTTTTATTAGCTGATTGAGGTGTGTGACATGACCAAGAGCGAATTGATCGACAAACTGGTAGAAGTACGCGGTGCCCTGACCCGCAAGGATTCCGAGGCGGTAGTGTCCATGGTTTTTGACGCCATGAGCGAAGCGCTTACTCAGGGGGACAAGGTAGAGATCCGTGGTTTTGGCAGCTTCACCATCAGGGACCGTGAGCCGCGCGAGGCGAGGAATCCGAAGAGCGGAGAAATCGTCAGCATCCCTTCCAAAAAGACCCCTTTCTTCAAGACCGGGAAGGATCTGAGGGAGCGGGTAAACAACCTTTAGCAGCAATTTGACGGGAATCGGCCCGGATGGCGGAATTGGTAGACGCAAGGGACTTAAAATCCCTCGTTGGCAACGACGTGCCGGTTCGACCCCGGCTCCGGGCACCAGAAAAACTGAATAATTACAATAAGTAACGAGAAGGGCTATGCTAACCACATAGCCCTTTTGTTATGCAGAGAATCATGTTGACGCAGATGTTGACGCAAGAAGCAGTGATAGGGTAAGTCCCTTTTGTATAGCGGGTCCTAAAGGCCCCAGCAACCTAAAGGTTACCAATACCGCCACTTTGATCTGGTAGCCGGTACGGTAAGCGATATCAGCCAAGGGTTGTATTGGAGGCATTGATGCACTTGGACTATAGGGTGAATATCAAGCCTTGGAGGGATTAACCATAATATTCTTGTAATGTTGGTTGTATTGTTAACCAAAGCATGTACCACTGGTTGACGAGTAATGGTTTTTGAAGTAGCAGTTAGATCAAATTATTCCCTCAGCTGGTCCGTGACATTGCTTAGAGGCAACAGATACCATTGGTCTGTAGCACCCCAATTTACCCTCCCTGTAGCACCTTGGCGACCATTCTAAGAAAGCGTTTCAAATACCCCACGTGGTGTTACTTAGCACTCTGAAAAACCGTTGGTGTGGTTGCTGTCCTTTGTGCCCCTTAAGCTTGCAAGGATGGTCCTTGTTCCCTATAAGTCGCAGTTGTGGTAGTCTGTCCAGGCTTCGCCTGGTTCGGCCTCTCGACTTCATTTACAAACCAAATGAAGTCTCCAGGTCCGAGTCGTAAAGTCATGTGATATTGTGTGCTTGCAGGAAGGTGTCATGTTTTAGTTGATGTAGTTTTGCGGCAAAACATGCGTCAAATAGTTAAGCGTAGTGCTAACTAGCAGATACATAAGAACTTTATTTTGGGAACAAGGGATAGTTTATCCCATCTGTTTTGCAATGCCTTGATTTGCAATAGTATATAGCCACAGGAGTGCAACGTGGATAACAAGAGATTCTTTATCATTCTGAAGGCTATGCTGGACAGTGGGGAGTACCTGGAGAGTGTGTTTGAGGATATCCTTGATGAACTTGGAGTGCCAGATGTCTATATGGCCATCCTAGATGAGGCAAAGGTTGATGATCCTATAGACCCAGTAGATCAGCTCTTATACATAGAATCGATTAGAAAAGGGAGGCTTGCACCAAAGATGATCAGTTCTGATATCCTTGAAATTTTCAGGAAGGCACTTGAGTATAGATGGGAGTTCTATCGAAGAAGTAAGGATGCAAATCCAATAGTACAGCACGAATACAAGGAATTAGCAGATAGTTTCTACTTGAGGAGAAGTCTAGAAAATGGCTATGAAGAGGCCATCGAAATATTGCCATTTGAGTTCGACACTGTTCTACCACTTGAATATAATATTTGTAGACTTGAAGAATTTAAACGAAACGCAGAGGTCATCCTGAAGAATTACTATATGAGTATAGAACCAAACTGGACTTCAATTCCTAAAAGCTTAGTTGACTTAGGTTTGCAAAATGTCGGTAAATTGGCTGCTAGAGCTACGCATGTAGACAAGGAACTTGAAGTTTTTAAGCTTTGGCGCAGAGCTTTGATGGCATGGGACTTGGTTGAGGAGAGACCTGAAACCGGACGTAGTAAAGTGTTCTGGTTAAATGTTGCGACAAAAATAAGTAAGGAATTTAAGGTGTGGGATGCCTATGAACCTACTAAATTGAGGCAGCTGGCAAAACACGACTACACAAAAGCTTGTGGTTGGATTGAAGGTGCTGTAGCTGGATGTTTTCCACATCCGCCTAAGGTTGAACTGAGTCCAGAGGATTTTTGTAACAAGTACCATGCCGATTCTCCTGAGTTGGGATGTGAATTTTGCTTCGAGAAGTTAAATTCATAATCAAACCGTGAACTGGAGGGAAAACACCATAGTTCATTACCACTAGTTTGAGTAGGTGTGGTTTATTCCTGGTCAACGCAGGGCTTTCCTGCGAAAAAAAATGATCAGGAGGAAGTACACAATGAACACAGAACCGACCACCACACCCACCACCAAAGAAGAGATGCCCGACTTTGAGGGATACCTGAAGTGGAAGGCATCTCAGGAACCCACCCCTGCATCACACTCAGACGCATTATCCGAAAACGACGTACCAGAAGAAGCAGAGCAGTCACTTGATGATGGTGGCCCTGGACCTACCGATACAGCTGATCAACTGCACCAGCACCAGGATCAGGATCAGGCACAGGATCAGGCACAGGAAGCAACCACTCCTATTCCGGTTGACGGGTCGAAAAGACAGACGCTTGTGAACGCGTTCCACGCTGCTATAGCTAACCCCAGGTTTTGGGCCAAGGAGAACCGGTATGATGTGCTCCTTGCAGCATGCAGTGTTCCCGTGTTCGATGACAGGTCCCTTCAAATGTACTATATCCATGCCGATTCGGATCTCAATGCTGCAGCTGCCAAGAAGTCTATGGCTGATGAGGTGCCGGCTGTTCTTCCTACCGAAGAGGAAATTAAGGCAGAAGCCTGGAGACGTTGGGTAGCCAGTGAGACGGAGAGTGTGGCAAAAGGGCTCAACAAGGTACGCAGGGAGGAGGCTAAGCTGGAAGGTAGGAAGTTTATCCAGGTTCCCGCCGCTGAGGTACAAGTCATTGTTGCTGAGTCTGAGGCCAGACTAAGAGCGTCAGAGAATGGCTAGTAGCGTTACTTGGGGATTCCCAAGTTCGGCGATGAAATCCTAACCTAGAGGGAGGCTTCGGCTTCCTTCTAACTTCACACTCTAAAAAAACGGCAAGGAGGATGCCATGAGAGATATGTTGTATCACTATTTCGGTGAGGCCAGTGAAAATGCTCTTATCATTCATGAGGATGGTAAGGACTGGGTGTCGTCCAGAAGCCTTTGTGATTTGATGGGCGTTGCCGATGAGTATTACTTGATCTATGACAAGATGACTTGGCCAGAGATGAACCTTACACGCGACGAGAAACGGCAGTTTGAAATTGAAGGAGCACATGTGCCGTCTCCTTACTTCGTGTCTGAGGCAGGATTCTGGAAGATCGTGGCTAGGTCTAACTGCCTTTGGGCTAGAAAGTTCCGTGCGTCCTTTTTGCCTACTAACCGCAATACAAGAAATATGAGGGGCTAAGGCGTATTTACTACTCCAATCAATACAATAGAGGGAGGCTTCGGCTTCCCTCTTTCTTTTCGATTAAGAGGTTGGAATCATGTGTATTGAGAGAATTGCGTAGGAGGGAATATGGCAACCCGCGCTGAGATAATGAACTCTAAACTTCTGGATATTCACCACTGGAGTGAGCATGGAAATGTAAAGAAAGGAGTGGAAGCCCTAGCAGAAGAATGTTGTTTCAGAGACCGCCGTTATATGTCTTGCCTTAAGGTGTTATTGTTGAATCTTTACCTGACATGGCGCATTGACCCTGACATGTACGTAGCGTACTCACGAGACGAAAAACAGTATAATAAAAGAGGGCGGTTCAGCAATAGGCGATTTAGCTATGATGTCTTGATAGCGACCGTTGAGGCTCTATTGCAACTCGGGTACATTGACAATGAGCCTGGTAGTCAATACCTCTGGGATGATGTTAACGAGGAGCTCTATCAGGCAACATCACGCATGCGGGCTACTCGCCGGCTGATTCGACTAATAGTGAAGCTTAAAATTAAGACCAAGATGGTTCAACGGTCAGTCCAAGATGATGTCATAGTCCTGAAGTCTGAAACAAGGAAAGAGAAGAGGGGTAGGAAGACCGTTAGGAAAAAGGATGTAATTGAATTTACAGAGGAACCAAACCATGTAAGCGAATCGAGGCGGAGGCTTGAGGCATATAACGCTCTATTGCAAGATACTTACATCGACGTAGATGATGAACACCTCACGAAGAAAGAAAAAGGTAAAATCCGCCAATATGACCTGGACCTGACAAGGAAGCGAGTATACAGGATCTTCAGCAATGCAAAGTGGGATGAAGGTGGACGGTTCTACCGTGCATGGTGGATGGGATGCCCGAAGATATTAAGAAAGTACATTGTGATCAATGGAGATTATACTGTTGAGCTCGACTACTCTGGCATCCACATTCAATTATTGTATGCCATGAAAGGAATTAATTACGCTGCAAAACAGGAGGACGCTTACACCTTAGATGGATTTCCATATAGAGACCTTAATAAACTAGTATTCCTCACCGCGATCAATGCTAAGAACGAGCTGAATACGGTTCTTGGTGTTTGGAATCAATTACACGAAGATGGGAAACCGATGCCGTATGGCTTAAAGGGGCATGATACCATCTATCGAACAATAGATGCCTTGAAGGCAAAACATCCCCAAATTGCAGATATGATAGCATCTGGCGAGGGTGTAAGGCTACAGTTCATTGACTCGCAAATTGCAGAACATGTAGTCGAATATTTCACCGAGCGAAGAATCCCAATCCTAACAGTGCACGACAGCTTTATTTGTGCTGCAATTGATGAACATGTGTTACTAGACCAGATGAAGTTAGCCTTTACTAGTGCCGTTAAAGATTGGTTACAACTGAACTATAAGTCTCACATGGAGTTAATAAAGTATGATACAGGAGTGGTGGTAGAACCAGGACCAGGAGACATGGTAATACAAGTAGATAAGATATGTCTCTCAGGACAACAAGTTATACAGATCAAGAAGGAACGACACACGACATATAAGCAAGGTAGACGATTCTACAAGTACAGGTTAACCGGTAACACGGACACAATAGCACGGGTAACCAACAAACACGGATAACTCGGAAGGTTGTACAGGATTCAGGACAATTAGACTAATGCACCATCAGCAGATTACGCAGTCTCACAACACGGTAGGCCGGTATCACAACCGGCCCTCATTCTATGTAATCGCATATTCCATATTCAGTAAAGCATTCTATCCAAACTACTACAATACGTATGGGATTTCGTGTGTAAGTTGTTGAAATCACGTGAACGCCGTTTGGCTATACCTTAGGGGTTTTTTTCACGCGCAGCACCTTCTCCGTTATTAACAGGTACTAGCATGGAGCTAGAATCAACTATAGACGGAGAAATCTTATGGAATTAATTTCAAATGCAGCACGACAAATCCCAGGATATCAAGGATTATATGCAGTTACTAGGGCCGGAGTGGTTTACAGTTTGCCTCGCAAACACAGCAAAAAGCTGACAATCATGACTCCGGTGGATAATATGAAAGCGGGATACTTGAGGGTGATGTTGACTAAGGATGGACGATCGAGGCTAGTTTATATCCATCGTATCGTTGCAGAGACGTATATCACCAACCCGCTAGGCAAGCCAATGGTCAACCATATTGATGGGGTCAAAACAAACAATCGAGTTGAAAATCTTGAGTGGGTGACGGGCCAGGAGAACCGTGACCATGCGTTCCATCTCGGCTTGTACCCGAATCAGAAGTTGTCCTCTGACAAAAAGAAAGAGGTGCATGATCTTGTGAAATCCGGAGTATCGATAAAGGAAGTGGCTACAAAGTATGGCTTGAAGCCAGGAGGTGTATATTCGTTATTCTACCGCTACAACGAACAACAGGAGTTGAGACAAGCAGCATAAAGTGGAGGCGGGAATCATAATCCTGCCTCTTCTTATATATTCAGCGTCAAGCGAGCAAAATATCTCTGTGATGGACAAATCTTTAATTGGTATAAGACCCCTACGATTCCTACCCACAAGACTAAATCCCTGTCACCAGCCTAATATGGAAAGGCTGGGTAGGTGAATCCTCTTTCATAGTTGCTGGCCTTTGTGATATAAAGCTGCTTGGCAAAAGTACCTCAAAGTGTCACCTACCAGCGAAAGGCAACCCTACACCATGAGTAAAACAGCGAAGAAACAGAGCGATTTTGTAAAATGGATGGGGCCATTACTCGATTGTCTCCGCTCCTTAGGAGGTTCAGCTAAGCCTAAAGAGGTATCTGATTGGATAGCTGAGACGTTAGGCTTATCTGACGAACAACGCGAGGAAACGCTTAAGTCAGGACAACAACGGTTTCACAACCAAGTTCAATGGGCACGCCAATATCTTGTGTGGGAAGGATATCTCGATAGCTCCCGAAGAGGTGTCTGGACATTAACCATGAAGGGTTGGAAAGCTCAATTGTCTGAGCAGGATGGTCGGAAGTTGTTTAAAAAGTGGGTAGAGATCCACTCAAGGTCTAGAAATAAGGTCATAGATGAGGCCGCGACGGATGAAAAGATTCAGGATGAAATCATAGCCGAGGTGCCCCTTGATACAATAGCAAAAGAGGATTTGCTCATGGTTCTACGTGGGTTGCCACCAAAAGGATTTGAGCTTGTATGTAAGAGGCTTTTACATGAATCAGGGTTTGAAAAGGTCACTGTTACAGGTAAGCCTCATGATGAAGGTATTGATGGTATCGGTATTCTGCAAATCAACCCTTTTGTTAGTTTCAAGGTGCTTTTCCAGTGTAAACGATATAAAGGTACGGTTTCTCGCGCTGAAGTCGGAGACTTTAGAAATGCAATGATTGGGAGAGCTGATAAGGGTATCATCCTAACCACGGGCACTTTTAGTACAGATGCAATACGAGAGGCCAATCGTGAAGGTGCTCCACCCATTGAACTGGTGGACGGTGAGAAATTAGTTTCTATGTTTGAAGGAGTTAAGTTAGGAGTTATACCGCAGGTAGTATACGAGGTAGATCAATCCTTTTTCGATCAGTTTAGAAATTTATGAAAATATTGACCTGGAATTGTCAAGGTGCGTAACTTAATCCCATAAATAGGTAAGAGGAGGGGGTAATGGCGCTTCCATTGCAGATTAGGCAGATTGAGAAAAAGCTGAGAGATGGCTATTATGATAATATCATCTTGAGAGAGTCTGAAAATACCAAAAAGGAAGATGAGTTAGATAAGCTGCGTCTATCAAGATCAGTTTTAGCATTAGTTATGGATTTAGAGTACGGAGCATTATCCAATAACATGTATGGCAGAATAGTTGACGGGTATGACGATAACGGCATAGATGCTGTTTACTATAATAAAGATGAAAAAAAATTAGTTTTGATGCAATCGAAATGGATTTCAGAGGCAAATAACGGCTTGTCTCTAGGCGACACTCTGAAATTTATAAAAGGAGTAAGAGATCTAGTAAATGCAGAGTTCGGCAATTTTAACAAAGAACTTAGTTGGCATGTTAATGAAATTAACAACGCCTTGATGGACCCAAATACAGCAATTATTCTTACATTAATTGCTACAACCACACAACCAATCCCGACTCAATCTAAAGATGTGATAGATGAGTTTCTTGAAGATGCGAATGGCGTAAGCGAACAGTTTTACCTTGAGTATTTCGATTTGAAACGATTACACAATTTGATAAAAGATGAAGCATACGAATCGCCTGTCAAGGCTCAGCTTTTGCTGTCACACTGGTATGAGATTAATCATCCGGCAAGAGCGATTGGCGGGCTTGTGTCTGGAGAAGATCTGGCATGTCTGTTAGATATCCAGGGCAAGAAGTTGTTTTCGCCTAATATTAGGTACTTCCTCGGCGCAACTGAAGTAAACGATTCCATTTTAGAAACGGTGAAAGCAGAACCAGGGTTCTTTTGGTATTATAATAATGGAATAACTGCAATATCCACTAAGATAACTAAGGCACCTTTGGGCGGGGATAAAAAGGACACTGGCCTTTTCGAATGCGATGGTTTTTCAGTCATAAACGGCGCACAAACTATTGGTTCACTCTTAAAGGCTAAAGAATTAGGACATAACACTGGTAGTATAACTATTAGCATACGTATTATTGAGATTGCTGAAGACAACAGTAGGTTCGAACTTAATGTAACTCGAAAAAACAATACTCAAAACAAGATTGATAGTAGAGATTTTGTTGCCCTAGAGCGAAACCAAAGACGCATTTATGACGAGCTCATTGTAGAGGGAATAGTTTATGCCTATAAGTCTGGTGATATAGTCCCAGATGGAATTGACGGTTTTGGATTTGAAGAAGCGGCAATTAGTCGTGCTTGTTTTCTAGGTGACGTTGGAATCATGGTACAGGCTAAGCGCGAAATAAGCAAACTTTGGAATAACGTCTATTCTGCTCCCTACACGGCACTTTTTAATGGAAGTGTAGAAGGTCCTAGGTTGTGGCATATTGTTAAGGTATTCAGGCAGGTAGAGAACTGGATACATCTAGAAAAGAAGAATTCAGCTGGCAAGAAAAAGCTGTTTCTTTCTCATTCCAACAGATACTTGCTTATGCTGGTGATGAAAGGGCTGAAAGATAAGTATAACATTGAAGCAGAAGATGTCCCATATGAGGATATACAGAGCCATTGTAGTTCAGTATACGAAAAGTTAGTGGAAGCAATCAGTGAATTGTATGAAAATTCAGTGCTTGGTTCACTTTTTAAGAATAAAAGTAAATGTGAAGCAGTATTCAAACAGATATCGACAACCTCCTCTAATGGCTGATCTGGTGGCAATTATAGTAAGGAAACATTGAATGGATAAGGTTGAGTTCGCTATAGAAAACTTTAAGAATATGCAGGAGCTGATCAGGTTGGCGGATCAGAAGGCAGGTGCTATTGTCATAGTTTACGGATTTATTATTACTGCTACATATGAGTCAAGTAAGGGATTAATCCTGATAGCACCTCACGCGTCTGATGCTGTCGGACTTCTTACTTTCGCTGCCGGATTTGGGCTAGTACTTGTCATTCTATACCAGATTCAATTCATACTTTGTTGCATACTCAAGCCTAAACTCGCTAGTAACTACAAGCGCGGCGATTCATGCTTGTACTATTTTGAACATGTAGCCGCCCAGGATAAGGCAGAGATTATGTCCTGTTTTGTTCAACTAGACGAGGATGCGATGCTCAGTGACGTTGCTAGTCAAATTTATGAAGTTTCAAATACTTTGACAACGAAGATGAAGATGGTAAGCCAGGCGATAAATGGCCTTTGTTGGGCCACTGCACTTACTGTACTTTATGTGATATTGGGTAAGCTGATATAAGGATTTTGGAAATGGGGCTTGTAGATGATTTGAAAAGTGAAGTCGAAAAAATTTTTAAAGGTGTGTGGGAAGTAAGGGATGGACATGTGGTGCCTGAATCCGAGAACCTGACACTGAGTAATACCGGAGTTAAGCTTAAAGCAACTGTGTTGTATGCTGACCTTGATGGTTCTACAAATCTGGTTGACCAACAACTACCTAACTTCGCTGCTGAAATATACAAAACATATCTTGTTTGTGCTGCTAGAATAATAAAATCAGAAGGTGGCGTCATAACAGCCTATGATGGAGATAGGGTTATGGCTGTCTTTATTGGAGATTATAAGAACACTTCCGCAGCCAGATGTGCATTAAAAATAAATTATGCCGTTTGTGAAATTATAAATCCGTTACTAAAGAGCTGTTATCCCAATAATGATTACAGTGTAAAGCAGGTGGTGGGCGTAGACACAAGCGAACTTATGGCTACAAGAACGGGAGTTCGAGGTGCCAATGACCTAGTATGGGTCGGTAGGGCAGCTAATTATGCGGCAAAATTATGCTCTCTCCCGTCTACCCATGCTACAAGAATAACTAAGGCGGTATATGACTCCATGCACGGGTCCGTAAAATCACATGATGGTCGGAATATGTGGGAACTGGTAACATGGACTGCTATGAATAGTATGGAGATATACCGGTCCACATGGTGGTGGAATGTGGACTACAAAAAGTGATGTTGGCTCACAGGCAGAATAGTTGGTCACTTAACCCTCTTATTCACATTCACTACAAGCTTCAATACGCATTCCCTAAGCTCCTAACTCCTTACTTTCCTGAATGCCTATAGTAGCTTCATTTCTAGTGCTATGTCGCCATTGTACGTAATATCCGAATTGCCAGCCCCTTTGTCTGATCGTCCATCATCCCCAACAACCTCAATGCCTGATTCTCTATGCTTACTTCCGCCACAAGGTGCTGGAAGTCGACTAGGTCCTTCATCTCTACCTGGAGGTGCTTTGCGATGGCCTCAAGTGTATCCAGGGATGGAGCACTCTTACCACCCTCTATTCTCGATATCTGCTTAGGCTCAACCCCAACCTTTTCAGCAAGCCGCTCCTGAGATAACTGCCTTAACTTCCTCACTTCTCTTATTCTTGCCCCAAGCAATTCCTTTGTTGTCTGCATATAGCTCCCTCCCTAAGTGGTGGAGTGAGTATCAGCAGATCTTGTCTTTTTAGTAATCCCCTCACATGACCTTTAATCAATAAATTCTGGACATTACAAAGCCCATAAGGTACATTCCATGGTGTTTTTTTAGGAACAGGCACCCATATAAAGGGCATTGTTATCGCAGAGGAGGATGTATGAAGCAAGTTGTGGGTATGATTGCTGCGTTTGCTGGAATCACGGGTATTGTCTTGCTGCTGTTCGCACCGCATATAGGGATTCCACTGGCTACAATTGGAGCAGCGTTGTCTTTTACCTACCGCGGGATGTAGTGCGATGTTTCACCTACTTGGGCTAATAGGCAGCGCTTTTCTTGCACTCTTAGCTTTGAACCTGGGGATCGCGATATTACAAGCCGTCTTTGGCACCGCTACTGGATATGACCCCGATAAGAAACTAAGAGATGAAGAGGAAGCGATCAGGTCTAAACGAATTGATGACGATGATTGGTAAGGAGGTTTAGGTGCAATTTGCATTGCTAGGATTGATTTTACTGGGTATTTTAGGTGGGTTTGGCGTTTACAGCCTGTTAGGGGTAGCCTCCAAAGCAGTGACAGGTAAGGATTTCAGAGAAGACGGCCCTATGAACATGGAAACCACCTCTCTGTATAATGATGGCCTCAGGCTAATACAAGAAGCACGTTATAGCGAGGCATTGCAACTATTCCACCAAGCCTTAGAGTTGGAGCCTAACAGCTACATATACAGTAGCATCTCAGATGCCTATAACGGACTTGAAGATTACAATGCAGCATACACTCACGCACAAAGAGCTGTCGAAGTTGATCGGTATTCTGCAGAAGGACACAAAAGTCTCGGGTTCGCACTTTTTGGGTTAGGAAAGCACTCACTGGCAAGAGAGAGCTTTGTAACTTCAATCGGTATCAACCGTAAATTTGCTCAGTCATATCTTGGTCTTGGTGCAGTGTACTGTGAATTGGGAGACTTTCAGTCTGCAAGACTTCAGGCAACCTTACTTGATAATCTCGATCCTCAAAGGGCAAGAATACTAAGAGAGGGAATTGCTAGCTATGGCCATAGAAAATGAGGTGTCAGATGAATTGTAATTGGTTAAGGGGCTGTTTGCCATTAATTCTCGCGATTATAGTCGGATGTACGAGCGACGATAAGGAAATCAGTAAGTCTTTTAAGACTCCGCTCAAGTTGGGGAGCGAATGGACGATATACGAACGCACTGAAAAAAAGATCATCTACATAAATCAGAGGTATCAGTCAACTGACAATGGGCAACGAAGGTTTAACATGGTCAGGAGAGCAAATGATATTACCTCTCACAAAGAATTTGTTAAAGCTAGTAAGAGTGACCCTAACTTCAAAGATTTAGACTTAAATACCTATAGTTATATGCGAACTGACGAGTTAGTTGATTGCAATTCTGGCGCTTGGATTACCGAAAGGCATTACCTCGTAGATCGTAATGGAGTTGATATGACAGAGATAGATGGACGCGATTTAGATGATAATGTCTATCGTATAACCCCTCAAATTTGGGATATAATTTGTAAGTAATCCCCGGTTATTAACCTGTCTATAACCTTAAGGTATTTCAAAATAGTCATAATCAGACGGAGGGACAGGGTATATAGCAGACTCCAAAATCGAAAAGTTCGGCACCCCAGGGGGGTACTTTTAAGAGAGACATGGTCATAACTGATCATGTCTTTTTTGTTTGAAAGGAGGTGGTCAGATGGTTTTCCTAAACGAGTAAGACCTGCAACAACAACTATCACTGATCTCATCAAAGGAGGATTCATATGTCAGCCTAAACGCACACCATCCACTGTACACAACATTTACCAACACCACACCAATTAAGGAGAATACCAATGAAACGGAACACCACGCTCAGCGCATATAGCCTACTTCGTCTTGCAATGCTTCTTTTCGGCTCAGCATTCTTCGGACCTGTTGGCATAATAGTCTTTATTGTCATCGTAGTATTTGTGTCAGCAAGTGAGAAAGACCCCGAGACTTAGGACCATCCCTACACACCCACATCAGTAGTTCCTTCCTCAGATGTACTCCAGCAGCAAAGCCATACCCCAAATCATCACCAATCTTATTCTACAGCTTAGCGGGCATGCCGTGAAGGGATACCTGCGTCCAAAGGAGGATCACCATGTCAAATGTCTACGAAATCATCAACGGCAGAATCATTGAGTTACTGCAACATGGAACGGTACCATGGCGAAAGACATGGCATGTCGAAACTAACAGCCCCAAAAACCTTGCCAGCAAGAAGGAATATCGAGGTATCAACATCTTCCTGTTGGGATGCCAGGAGTACAGCTCTCCATACTGGCTTACCTTCAAGCAGTGCCAGGATAAGGGTGGACATGTCCGCAAGGGAGAAAAGAGTACACCAGTTGTCTTCTGGAAATGGATCGACAGCAAGGATGCTGATGATGTTGACCAGGAGAGGACCAGCAGCAAGGGTAAAGTGCCGTTACTGAGGTACTACAGCGTGTTCAACGTTGAGCAGGTAGAAGGGATCACAGCGCCATCATTACCGGAGACCACCAGCAATCCGTTCTCGCCGATCCACAGAGCGCAAGAGATCATTGTCGGAATGCCACTACCACCAGATATCAGACACGGAGGGAACAAAGCATGCTACTCGCCTATGCTCGATTACGTGAAGTTACCGGTACCCGATGCCTTTGAGTCACCAGAGGAATATTACAGCACAGCTTTCCACGAGTTGACCCATGCTACTGGCCATGTAAATAGGGTAGGACGTAAGGGTATACTGGAGCCATCATACTTTGGGAGTCATGAGTACAGCAAAGAAGAGCTAGTAGCGGAGATGGGCGCTGCCTTCCTATGTGGACATGCTGGTATCGAGCAGAAGGTGTTGGGGAACTCAGCTGCTTATATCCAGGGGTGGTTGAAGGCTCTCAAGAATGACAAGGCGCTTTTGGTTCATGCAGCAGTCCAGGCCCAGAAAGCAGCAGACTTTATCCTCAACAGGAAAGAAGGTGAAGAGAACGAAGTAACTAATGATACATCAGCATAACCAATCCGCCACATATCTCCCTCAGGAATACCCCATTAAACATCTTTTAGCATGGTGAATAGCTTTTCCAGATAGTAATATGCCTCCTTGTATATCCCTTCTGAGAATTTTGATTCTCTTGGGCCAGCTACGTTGAGAGTTGTTATTTGCTTCCCATGTATCCATCCAATGGCATTAAGTGGAGTAATTACCTCATCTGTATCCAACTGAACGATGAGACAAGGAACAAGATGATTTACCGAAAAGTCGTAGGACAGCTTGGTCCCATTGGTTAGAGGTCCCTTGTTTATGATCAACGTACCGTCTGATATGACAACGTTATTCTCAATTCTAAGATGATATTGTGTTGTTTCCAATTCCTGGAATGAATAGTTTTCAGGTATAAGTCCGCCCTCAGTTTGTCTACCCTTAGTACAGTAGCCATCTACAGGTAAACCAGCCTTAATAGCTGCATTCAAAGCCGCCCTATCCACTCCCGTTTGCGCTCCTGTTATCACTTTCTTGAGAATCATTTGTGTCGTCCTATTCGGGGCTCTTTCGGGGCCATCACCATAGGCTTTGTATCACACTTGGTTCCAAAGTGAAAGAAATATAATGCAGGCAAACAGGAAAGGAGGTGAAAAAAAGGTAACCGAAGACTCCGCAGCATAATCAACCCGCCACATTCCCCAGTAGTATGAATCCTCCCAGTAGTATCTCCTCCCAAAGCAATAACCTAAACCCTCATTAACAAATCAGCTAAACCCCAACCTACAAGCTCCAAATTTGCCATGTAGTGCCTTTTCTTAGTTGGACCCAGGCAAACTCCTTAACTCGTTAATTTAGTTATAAACGTTGGACTAATACGGAAAAACGAAGAGCTCACCTAACAGCCAGACCACCAAGGGTCTCGCATTTCTATTTCCAAGGAGGAAGACCAATGACAATGACACCGATCATGCCAGCACTCAAGCTGCACACCCACCAGGACAACACTGGCATCCACATCAACAGTCTCATCATGAAACACAAAGGAAACAACTACCACCTATACGCTGGAACCAAGGACACCATCTATATCTTCGCGGAGAGCATCGCCCTATACGTGCTCACCATTAACAGAGAGCATGGGACTGTCGGACTCAACGCCTACATGTCACCAGAGCCATTCCCCATCAACTCCTTCTATATGCACTCACTGAAAGAGATCCAAGACCTCTTCGGCCAGAAGTGGGAACAGCTACCAGCACTCGACATAATCCTGAAGCTCATCAACTACCTGATTTGAGGCAGAACCAACCTAATCTTCTAAGAGTCCATTGATCTCTTGAAGGAACTGAATAGGGGTGAAGGGTTTCCTGATGAAATTAATATCGCAATGTGAATGGTCCAAGTATCCGCTCATATATAGTACTTTGAGCGAAGGCTTTGTCTTACTCATTGCTTCAAAACTTGAGAAGCCATCCATCCTAGGCATAAGGACATCTGTTATCAGAAGACAGACGTCATGAGGGTTTACACTGAACTTTTCTACTGCGTCCTGACCATCAATTGCCTGAATAACTTTGTAGCCCTGACTTGTTAAATATTCATAGAGCATTTCCCTGATTTGCGGCTCATCATCAGCAACAAGAATCGTTTTGCACTTAGTGGTGTTTGTACTCTCCATTTTGCCCCCCACCGTTGAGTAGTTACATGGTCGCATTTCGACACTATCATTAATTAGAGTGTATTGCTGTAGACTACTGACCTCATCGGGGACTTAGGCATCTCGCCTAGGTTTAACTGTCCCTGTCCCATCGCATATTCACCTAAACGCATTAAAGCCACTGGAGGAACACCATGACCATCGACACCCTATTCGGACCAGAGGAAGTGCCTGCACCTAAGCCTAGGAATATCAAGCTCAAGACCATCAAAGCCGTGTTCGAGACCATCACCGTCAACGACACCATCACAGATTACCTGAGACCCAATACCCGTTACACCTCATCATCTCAGGTCTTCGACACCTTCAGCTTCCTTAGGCATGAGACCAAGGAGTATTTCATAGCCCTTCATCTCGACGGCAAGAACAGAGTGGTCTGCATCGACATGGTAAGCACAGGCTCCCTCAACCAGAGCATCGTACACCCCAGAGAGCTGTTTAAGACGGCACTCCTATCATCGGCAGCAGCGGTGATCCTCTTGCATAACCATCCTACCGGAGACCCTACACCCTCAACTGAAGACTTGGAGATTACAAGGCGTCTCAGGGATGCAGGAGACATGATCGGAATAAAGGTGCTGGACCATATCGTTATCGGTGACAGCTACTATTCTTTTGCAGAAAGGGGGCATATATGAAGTGCGAATACTGCGGAAGGACATTAAGGACGGGAGACGTTATCCATGGCATCAAGTTTGGGACTTTGACCAGCTCAGGGTTCAATCCAGCTCAGGACTCAGCGGTAACGGTCATATGTGGATCGTGTGGAGCTAAGGCTTTGGAATTCATATACTACTCGCTCGATACAAGAGCACTGGCCTATCCTGCCATCTTCAAGATGGTGTCCGAGTTATCTTCCCTTATGAAGAACGGATACAAGTTGATCCAGAACATCGCCAGCCTGCCATCATCAGACCAAAGAGCGCTACAGCATCTTGTTACCTCATGCAAGCAGATCAAGTAGCTTCCTCACGTCCTACCAGAGATAAACCTCATCATTTTCTCACCCGACAAACAAGCCCCTTCACCAGATGCTTCGGCATCATCAATTGCAGCTTTGTACACACTGCACTTGGTAAATCTATCGTTGCAGAAGTTGTCCATCATCAAGTCAATCAATTCAGGCGTGGTGGGCAGCTTGTCGTTTGGAATTGGACAGGAGCCAATATAGGTGCATTTCGCCATGGGAAACCTCATGTAAACAGGATAGTTAGCCTTAGCATTATAGCCGGTCAGATAATTATATCAATCTAATTTGTGCTAGACGCTAGCAGCAGTCCTGTTACCCCAAGCACCCTGTGTCAGAACCGCTCCCACTGCGAAACTAAGCTCTCACTAATTCCACTAGCTATATCCATATCCTTCCTACCTCACAGTCTAAAGTCAGTCCAGAAGACTAATTTGGAAGCTGCTAAGCCATTTCTAGCATTCATTAATCCGACCAATAACCATACCAGGACAACATGGGCCACTACGGCTCTTTTTTTGTGCCTGGAATCCAAGGAGGTAACACCATGTCAGTCTATAAGCGGGGTGACAAAGCTGTCTTCTACATGAATTTCACAGTAGATGGAGTACGTGTAACCAGGAGTACCGGCAAGTTCACAAAGAAGGAGGCCAAGCTAGTTGAGGCTGTCGAAAAGAAGAGGATGATGGTCGATGGTGCAATGTCACCAAGGGAGAAGGCCGCAAAGATGCTGTTGAGCGCAGCAATCCAGAAGACTTATGACGAACGGTGGAAGGATAACAAGGATGGTGATAAGGCCAAGCGTCTTGGAGAACGGTTGATGGCCATTACGGGTGACATACCTATAAGCAAGATAGATGAAGATGTCATAAAGCGGCTTGTCAGTAAGTTGGAGGCCACTGGTGTCAAGCCTGCCACGGTTAACAGGCATCTTGCAACTATAAAGACCATACTACGTCACCACCGGCAACCATGGGAACATATCAAGCTCAAGAAGGAGAGCAAGGGCAGGATACGTGTCATATCCAGAGAAGAGGAAGCTGTCATCGTCCGTCTGTTGCGTGACACCGAGCATAAAAGCAGGAGGTCTTACTTTTCCGAGGTAGCTGATTTGGTAGAGGTCTTAGTTGACACCGGATGCAGATTGTCTGAGGTCTTGAATCTACGGTATGACGACATCAACTTTGATACTAATCTGATCACCATATGGGTCAACAAGGGAGACAAGCCTAGGAGTATCCCCATGACCGTGAGGATCGGGACCATCTTGAAACGTAGGAAGACTAAGGAGGCAGTTAAGCCGTTCACTATCGACAAGCATCAAGCTGAGAATGGATGGGATTGGCCACGTAAGCAAATGGGGTTTGCTAAGGACAAAGAGTTCGTGCTACATGCCCTACGTCACACCACGGCTACCAGATTAATAGATAAGGGCATCGATCTGTACACGGTCAAGGAGTGGTTAGGACATAGCACAATACAAGTGACGGAACGGTACGCTCACTTGAACCCTGACAAATTGGTACACGCAGCTAACATGCTAGAAATATAGGTAGCCTATGGCTTTTGTTAGTTGCCTCTTCGAGGTATCTGCTGTTGCAGTAATTGACGCAGAATGATGATAGATACCTGAAGAGTGGCAGATAGTGAGTTGGTTAAGTGTCTGATAATACAGGGGCAATCCTGTATTGTGAGCACGTGATCTTAGACTTAAAATCCCTCGTCTGAAAGGACGTGCCGGTTCGACCCCGGCTCCGGGCACCACGATAAAATCCGGCATCGAAGTAATGAACGAAAAGTCCTGAGAGATCAGGGCTTTTCGTTTTTTTGTTTCGGATCGTTCCAGCCAGCTCCGGCCGTACCCCTTCCGACAAGGGACACTGCCGGTGCGTGGCCGGCTCCGGCGGGTCTGTTGGTCAAGCGTCGGAACAAAATCTGTTGCGCGGCGTGTGATTTGGCAGTGATTCGCGCTTGACTTGGCAGTGGCGTTTTCCGAAAAAAAAAGGCGGGTCTCAACCCTCGTTGAATCCGCCTTAAATTGTTGCGGCGCGCGCGGTTTGGCAGTGATTCGCGGATGGTTTGGCAGTAGGGTACTTTACTAAAAAGGCGGATTCAACGGGGGGTGAAGCCTCGTTAAATCCGCCTTGGTTTGACCTATGTATGGATAATAGTTGTCGTTTTATATGACTTGTTTTGACGGTTGGTTTCGGACTTCTCTTTGAGGCGTCCTGGCTCGGACCCCTTGATGGAGTATTTTGAACAAAAAACGAGGTAAAAGCGGAGCCACATGATGTAGTAGGTGCGCTCCTCAGCGGGAATCCCTCGGCATTCCAAGACCGCGGCATACCGTTGGACAAGTTGCTCTGGTACTCGGATCATGGTTTTCCCCACTCGTTTTAGGCCCTTCACGGATTATTGCAAGATGCTAATATTTCAACGAGAAATATTACATTGATTGGAGTTAACCAAGCGTGTTAATGTGCGGGGGCGATTGTTCGAGCAGCCCCATCGGAGGCGTTCATGCTCAAGAACATGAAGACGCAGACCCATCTGAAACCG
>Ga0209317_1001542_pt1 | contig 19719 bp, 14 predicted proteins | sample RifGroB2_FD_183994 | JGI IMG/M metagenome (GOLD analysis project Ga0209317, IMG submission 183994) | Soil microbial communities from Rifle, Colorado, USA - Groundwater B2 (SPAdes) (version 2) | ecosystem: Environmental > Terrestrial > Soil > Unclassified | place: Rifle, Colorado | collected... | reverse complement strand
CCTTGCTGTTCAGCTAACGGTTCCCGTCATCAGGGTCCGTAGAGGACTTTCACCTCCAAGTCATGAACCAGCTACCACAGCTGGTTCAGTGGTGCTTGCGCACCATGCGCCCTGCCGGGCGCACACACAAAAGGACCTGCCCCCTTCCGGGGACAGGTCCTTTATCTTTGTCGCGTCGCTGCTGGCGGCGGAAGCCGCCGGGGGTACTAGCGGATGGAGAGCGTGGCGCCGGTTACAGCCACGCCGTTTGCGTCCTTCAGGCTGGTGCTGGAAAGCGCGAAGGCGCTGGCCGCAGGAGCGGCGACCCCCGGGGCCACCTGCACCTTGACGGTCAGGATGTCCCCCGCCGGCATGGCGGTGGCGTCGGCCCTGTTGAAGATCAGGGTCATGCTACCCGCGCTGACCGAGCTGCCTGCGAGCGAGACGTTGGTCCCGCCGATCAGGTTGGTGAGCACCTCGCTCAGGGTGGCGCCGGTGGCGTCGGTGGCGACGCTGACCCCGGTCGGGAGAACGATGTCGGTCTGGACGCTCTTGACCCCGGTACCGGCGAGCACGAGGGTGAGGGTGACCGAGGTCTTGCCGAGTTCCTGCAGTGCCTCGGGGACCGTGCTCACGCCGGTGTTGTTGTTGGTGTTGGTCGTCACGAAGGTGGTGAGGGCGGTGGAGATGTTGCCGGCCACCACAGGGTCCATCACCCCCGTCGCGCTGATCCCGGCGGCCACCTCGGCGAGCTTGGTGGCGAGCTGGGTCGGGTCGTTCGCGAGCTGGGAGATGGCGGCCAGCGCCAGGGTGTAATCCTTCTGCGCCTGGGTCCCGGTCAGGGGAGCGCCGGCGTCAAGCGGCTGCGTAGTGATGATGTCGGCCACCTTGAACAGGTCGGAGATCTGCGTGTTGGCCTGGTTGATGTCGGCCTCGGTGATTTTCGTGCCTGCGCCGGCGAGCGTCGCCGCCTGCTTGGCTGCGAGGTCGGTGAGCGGGGTGACGGCAACGTCCACCGTGCCGGTGGCGCTGACGGCGACTGCGCGAAGCGGCGTTGCGGCGTCGATGGTGGAGGTGGCGCCGGTCGCCTCGTCCACGTAGCTACCACCGGAGACCTCTACGATCACCGGTCCGGTGTAGGTCCCGAGGTTGACGCTGTAGGCGCCGGTCACGGAGTCGGTGGTGGCGTCGGAGCCGATCTGCTTCTTGTCGGCGCCGGTGACGCTGCTGTAGGGGGAGAATACCTTGACGGTCCCCCCCTTGATGATCCCGGCTGCGGCTACACCGGAGACGGTGGTGGTGGGGGCGGGGGTATCCCCTCCCCCCCCGCCGCAGGCTGCCGTAACAAGTAGAAGAGCTGTAAGGAGTATCGCTTTCAAACTTTTCATAGGTTTCTCTCCTGAGAGTTTATTCGCTTTTACCAGGTGACGATGCCCACAACCTTCTCGAGGATCACCAGGGCGTCGCCGCCGTCCACGTTCCCGTCGGGAGCGGGCTTGCCGTTTGCAAGCGGCGCCACGTCGACGTTGACGATCTCGTCGGCGGTCGGGGTCGCGAGCCCAAGGGCGAACTGGAGCACCTTCTGCACGTCGGCGATGGTCGGTGCCGAGATGCCGTCGGCCGCGTTGCCGCTGGGGTCCTTCCTGATGACGTTACGGGTGACGGTGGAGGAGTTCCCCGACAGGTCGGTTGCGGCAACCGAGATGGCGTAGGTCTTCACCGTCGGCAGGTCGATGGTCACGCTGAAGGCGCCGTCGGTTACCACCGGCTGGGTGGAGAGCGCCACGCCGTCGACGCTCACGACGATCGCCGGGGTGGTGAGCGCGTCCTCGACGGCACCGGTCAGCACTATGCTGGACTTAGGCGTCGCGAATGCGTCGGCGGGCGAGGAGACCGAGAGGACCGGCGCATCCGGGTCGTAGGTCACCTGGATGCTCTGGGTGTGCGGGACGGTATCGGCGGCGGTGACCACGATGGTGTTCGGCCCCTTATCCAGGGTGAGCTGGAAGGTGAAGCTGTTGCCGCCGTTCAGCGCGACGGTCTCTGCGGGGTTGCCATTCAGGGCGATGGTGACCGTGGTGGACTGCGGGGAACCGACGGTGCCGGTCACGTCGACCAGGGCGTTGGTGGTGAAGCTGCCGGTGGTCGGGCTGGTCACGTCGAGGTCAGCGGCCAGCGGGTCGAGCGTGATGGTCCTGGTGTCGGTGGTTACGTTGGAGTTTACGTCGGTGGCCGCGATGACCAGCTTGTTGGCCCCCTCGACCAGCACGATGGCCGTCGAGAACGCGCCGGTGGTCGGATCGAAGGCAAGCGCCTCGGGTGTGGCGTCGTTCACGGAGAGGGTGAGGCTTGAGAGCGCCGTGCCGTTGCCGTCCACGGTTCCTGCGATAGTGAGCGCGGTGTTCTTTGTCACGGCGCCGTCGGTCAGCATGTTGGTCAGGCTGATGGTCGGGCCGGTCAGGGTGATGGCGATGGGCGCCGATTGGCTGAGCGAGACGTTGCCGGCGGCATCCTTCGCCCAGGCGAACAGGGTCTTGTTGGAGTCACCCTGCGGCAGGCCGGTGAAGGCGTAGCTGGTCGGCGCCGTGGTGGTCCAACCGGCAGCAACGGCCGCGGGTGCGGTCGCGCTCTCGGTGATCAGGTAGCCGGTGACGGCCAGGTTGTCGGAGGCGGAAAGCGTCACGGTCACCACTGCGGTGGTAGCCGTTGCGGGTACGGTAAAGGTGTCGACCACCGGCTTCGTGGTGTCGGGGAGTGTGATGGCGACGACGCCGGAGACGCTGGCGGAGATATTGCCGGCGGCGTCCTTGGCCCAGCCGTACAGGGTCACGTTGGTGGCGACCCCCTGCGGGACGGCCCCGGTGACGGTGTAGCTGGTCGGTGCGCTGGTGCTCCACCCTGCAGCCGCGGCTGCGGGGGCGGTGGCGCTCTCGGTGACGATGTAGCCTGCCACCTGGGTGTTGTCGGTCGCGGTGAAGCTGGTCACCGGCACGACCAGTGAGGTGGCGCTTGCCGGGACGGTGAAGGCGGTGACGCTAGGTGCCACGGCGTCCGGGAGGTTGATGGTGATGCTCCTGTTTACCGAGAGGGCGATGTTGCCGGCCGCGTCCTTGGCCCAGGCGTACAGGGTCCTCGCCCCGCCTGCGGTGAAGGTGAAGCTCGCCTGAGGGGTTGCGGACCAGCCGGCCGCGTCGACCGCCGGGAGGCCGGATGTCTCGGTGAGGAGGTAGCCGGTGACGGCCACGTTGTCGGTCGCTGCGAAGCCGGTGACCGCCACGGTGAGCGAGGTGGAGGTTGCCGGGATGGTCACACCGGTCACGACCGGCTTAGTGGTGTCTGGAAGCGTGATGGTGACGTTGGCGGAGAGCGCGGCGGACACGTTGCCGGCTGCGTCCTTGGCCCAGGCGCGCAGGGTCTTCGCCCCTTCGCTTGCGAAGGTGAAGTTGGCCGGTGCGGTCGTGCTCCAGCCGGCGGTGTTGGCAAGGGGAGCGGTCGCGCTCTCGGTGATCAGGTAGCCGGTGACGCCGACGTTGTCTGTCGCGGTGAACGCGGTGACCGGAACGGTGAGCGAGCTGGAGGTGGAGCCGATGGTGAAGGTGCCAACCACCGGCGCGGTGCCGTCGGCAACCGAGATGCTCCCGTCGGAAGAGGTATTGGCGACCGCGGCACCGAGCGGGGAGCTGACCAGCGGCGCCGCACTGAACGTGATGGGGAGGGTGCCGCTTACCCCTGTTTTCACCGGGAAAGTTATCGCGGCGACGATGCCGTCGGTCACGATTACACCTTCCGCATTGGGGTCATACACTACGATGGTGATAAGGCCGGTAGACGAGACGTTCTTCGTGAACGTCAAGCCTGACGTTACGGCGGCTCCCTGGGTCACCGTGGGCAGAGCGGAGAAGCTATTGGGATCGAAAGCGACCTTCAATTCAAGACCACCCACCTGCTCTCCCCCAGTGGCGATATTCAGGTTGACCGTGGCGTTCTGCCCTTCGGTGCCATTCACCGTACCTAGACTCAGGGCAGCGGTAGCCGCCAACAAGGTTTGCGGACTGATTAGCAAAAACAGCAAGTATAGCAGGATGTACCATCTCTTACTCATGTAAACCTCCGTGTAAAGATTCGAAAAAGATTAGGGGAGATTCCACCCCGGTTTGGCAAGAATGACGTTGACCAAGGAGACGATATCGAATACGTTCGCGCCCCCGTCGGGATTCCATACACCGTTCACCATGTTGATGTCACACCTGCTGTTGAACGCGAAACCGGGCTTCTGAAAGATGATGTTGACCGTATTGATGACGTCGAAGATGTTCACAGAGCCGTCGCCGTTGCAGTCTCCAGCCTTCCCGGCCAGCATACCGGCGACCGCTCCGGTGATCGCCACCTGATTGGCCACGGGATCGGTAGCGGCGGGAGCACTCTGTACGTCGACCGTACCGGTCACGGAACTGGCGACGTTGAACTTCACCAAGGCGACAACGCCGTCAACCAGCAGTCCGCTCGTGCCCGTGGTGGTGACATCGGTCATGGTCCCCCCCTTGGGGTTGGCGGTATCCTCGGTCATCCCGCCGGTGATGAGGAGACGATACTTGCCCGTTGTGCCGGTGGTCGGGGCAAGTACGTTGCTGTAGAGGGCCTTTTTCGCGGTGCTTGCGGCAACGCCCAGCGTCCCGACCGGGCTGGAGAGAAGCGTCGTGTCGTACTCCACATCCAGGGCGACCGCCGATATGCTGTTCCCATTTGTTTTCAGCACGATCGGAACAGTCACGGTACCGCCGGCGGTGTAGAATCCTTCCCCGACCGTAAGAGTTGCATCCAATGCAAACGCCGAGGTCGTCCCGACCAGCAGCAATATGCAAACCAACAAACCTTTAAGCTTCATACGCCTCTCCTTATATGGTGGCTTGATAACCATTAAACTTTTGCCCAACTGCGCTACTGCACGGCAAGGAAAGCGTTGATCACCTTCTGGACTTCCAGAAGGGTCACCGAATCGTCTCCATCCGCATCCACAAAACGTGCCGGAGCCTGAAGCCCCAGGTACATGTCGAGCGCGAGCTTCACTTCCGCAATGGTAATTACCCCGTCACCATCGCTATCTCCGGGGGTTACAGCGCCCGCATCGACGGATACGCTTGCCACGCTGCTCGCCGAGACGAGCCCGGTGGCGCCCTTGGCCCAGGCGTATAGGGTCTTTTCACCCACCTCTGTGAAGGTGTAGCTGGTCGGGGGGGTGCTCCTCCAGCCGGCGTCGCCAACTGCCGGGATGATCGCGCTCTCGTTGATCAGGTACCCTGCCACCCCGGTCCCTTCGATGGCGCTGAAGGTGATCCCGGAGACGTTGAGGGTGGGGGAGGTCGCCGGGACGGTGAACGCGGTGATCACCGGCCTCCCGGTGCCGAGCACCGCGTTTATGCCGGTGACTACGGTGGTGCCGACCGCGACGGTGTCTGACTGGCCGAAGGTCGCCTTGCGGTTGTAGTACTGCGACGCATAGGATGTGGCGGCGCGGTCGAAGAGGACCTTGTAGCTCCCGGTGCCGATGCCGCTGATGGCGTAGCTCCCGTCGGCGCCGGTCTGGACGCCGAAGAAGTCGGGGACGAAATCACCGGCCGTGGTGTAGAGGAAGACCCAGATGCCGGAAACCGGCGCCCCGGAGAGGTCGGTCACGGTCCCGATGATGTTCACCTTGCTAAGCACCGAGTTGGAAAGCTGGAAGATCCCCCCTTCGGTCACGGGGATGAGGCTCCCGTCGTTCAGGTCGGCGTAGCCGAGCGGTCCGCCGATGCACTTTATGCGGTAGGTCGCAGGCGGGAGGAGCGTGAAGCTGAAGGTGCCGTCGCTCTTCGTGGTGGCGGCGGGGTAGCTGGTGGCGTTCCCGTTCGCGTCCAGCAGCGCCACGCTCACGCCGGAGAGGTTTGCTCCCGAGCTGTTCACCACCTTGCCGGAGATGGCGCCCCACCCGCCGAGCACGGCGTTGATGCCGGTCTTAAGCACGGTGGCCTCGACGGCCAGGTTGTCGGAGGCGTCCAGGCGGTTGTTGTAGAATACGGCCTTCCCGTCCTTGCTGAACCGGAGCCGGTAATTCGTGGTGTTCAGCCCCCCGACGAGGTAGCTCCCGTCGGCCCCGGTTTCGGTGGCGGTCACTATCGCGTTCAGCGTGTTGTAGACGGCGACGGTGGCGCCGGAGACCGGAGCGCCGGAGAGGTCGGTGACCGTCCCGGAGATGTTGGCCCCGATCATCACGGTGCCGTCGCGGTTCTCGGCGCTGTTCCCAAGGCCATCGAAGGTGTAGAGGGACCAGTCGTAGAGGACGCCTTTGGTGAGGGAGGTGGGGAAGCTTCCGCTGGCCTGGTACTGCGCCGAGAGGGTGCCGGTTGCAAGCGCCGCCGAGAGCCATGGGGTCTCGTCAAGCCCCGATATCGAGAGGCGGTACCCCGAAAAGCCCGACGGGAGCACACCCGGGGCCTGCCAGGTGAAGGTCGGGTTGACAGTGGGGCCCACCCCCCCAAGCGGCGCCGTCAGGGTGGCGAAGTTGTCGAGCACCGCGCCGACGGTGAGGTTCACCGTCTCTGAGGTCGGGGGGTCGGTCAGGTAGTTCACCTGCACCGTGTAGGCTGCACCCACCTGTGGGCGGGAAGCGAGCTCGACGGTGACCGTGTGGATCGTGCCGGCAGTGTTGGATTCCAGGGAAGCCGGCGCGGCGAGCTGCGGTCCGGAGATCGTCATGTCCGCCAGAGGGCTGTCGATGGTGACGGTCGCGGTGAGGGAAAACCCTTCGGTCGCCCCCTTCTTCCAGTGGTTGGTGGTCAGCTTGCTGTCGGTGACGGCCGCCCGTGCGGCTCCCGGAGCTGCCATGATGGTGAAGATGAAAAGCGCGCAGAAAAGCTTAAAGAACCTACCTAACATCCTGCCTCCTTGTTCTCGCCGGGGGGACCTGATCACCGTCCCGGCCATTGCCAACCCGTTACCCATGCCGCCCCTTAAGGCGTGCCTCCCGGCCGCGCACGATGGCGGGGCCGTGACAGGTAGTTAGCAACAAGCGGTCCCAAAAGGGGAATCCTGCGGAGTTTTTTATGCATGGTCCGGTTGCGCTTAAAAAACGCATGGTTAGCTTTATGTGCCGGCTATTATTAGGGGTGCCTACCCCGCCGTTACGGCAAATGGCGTAACGGCGACGCCATATGCCGTAGAATCCGGGTGCCCGGGCGAGGTGAGGAAGTCCCCTTCCACCCGGCTGTCGCTGCGGGAAAAAAAGACGATAGGTCGGCACCTTGCGAGCCCCCCGGCGGCAGGATGGGAGGGTCGTGCCGCGGACCGGCTTTACGGTACAGCGGCGCACTATAATACGTCAGAGCGCCCCCCTTTGTCCAGATGAAAAAATACCAAAATAGTGCGACAAGGGGCCCCGCCGACGGCGGAGCCCCTTGTCTGCTACCGAATCATTTCAGGCGTGTAGACAACCGGTTACGGGCGCACCCCGACGTAGGCAAGCGCCCTCGCCCGGTCCGCCTCGGTGAAGGTCGCGCTCCCGGCGAGGTTTTGCAGGGTGACGTGGACGGTGGCGTTCACCCTCCCGTCGTCCGCGAGGTCAATGGAGTCGTAAATCAGCCTTTTCGCGTAGTAGCTGTTGTGGGCGTAGGCGCCGGAATCCGCTGAGAGGAGCCTCAGGTTAAAGGCGGCCCCCATCAGGTCGCAGCCGTTGTACCTCGGAGGAGAACCGGGGAGGTAGAAGGCGTTCCAGTTCCGGTAGGCGCTCCCCTCGCCCTGGGCCTGGCTGTCCGCCGTGGTGAAGAAGTAGGGGGAAAGGGCGGCGTTGAAGTGGATCCCCTTAAGCGCCAGCACCTCGGCTAGCGCCTTCAGCGAGGAACCGAAGGCCACCCTCCTCGCCTCAAGCTCTCCCGGGTCGTTCAGGGGGGCCGGCTTCACTGTGGAGTCGTGGCAGGAGCTGCAGACCGCGTCGAAAGCTCCTATCTTCGTGATCGCCCCGTCCACCCCCTTTTCCACCGGTGAATAGCCGTGCGGGGCGTCGTTGTACATGTGGCAGACGATGCACCCGCCGGGCTCGTTCCCCCCGATTGCCCAGTGCACGTAGCTGAAGGGGGCGGAGTAGCTCTTCCCCATGAACTCGTACCCGCTCTTGCCGTAGAGCACCCCCGCAGCCGCCATCCCGTGCGGGTCGATGAGGGGGGTATCCCCCCAGAAGGGGCCGGCGCTCCCGAAGCGCTGTGCGAGCATCCTGAGCGTGCTCCCCGCGTTTCTCCCCGAGTGGCAGGCGATGCAGTTGTTGGACTCCCCTGCGTCGTAGGGCATCTCCACGGGGTTCAGCACCCTCCCCGCCGCGCCGGAGTAGTTGTAGTAGGCCGTCACCTGCGGCACGTAGCGCCTGCTGAAGGCGGGGATGTAGGTCCAGGTGTCCCAGTCCTCCTGGTCGTAGGAGAGAAACGGGGTCGGGGTGTGGCAGGCGGAGCAGGCGATCATCTCGCGGGTCCGCTCCCCCCCCGGCTCCGCGCCGGGCGTCCCGAAGGGGGCGATGTCCTGGAAGCCGGAGCTCACGTACTTCGCGTACCCCGTGGTCGTGTGGCAGCGGACGCAGTCGGCCCCGGCGGAGGTGGCGGGGGTCGCGGGAAGAGCCGTGCCGAGCGTCTTGAAGTCGAGGGAGACGTAGGCGGGGGAGCGGGGGTCCCCCTTGCCGGAGCGGCCCCACTCCCTGTGCGAGCTGTAGATGTTGAAGGAGGTCTCCCCGGCGCTGTCGACCGCGCTGTGGCAGTTCTCGCAGCCGATCCTCTCCGTCACGAAGCGGGCCGTGGTGAAGTTCGCGAAGTGCGGGAAGGGTGCCTTGATGACGAAGGGGTTGTGCGTCTCGTGGCAGCGGCCGCAGACCCCAGCGCTCTCCCAGCTGTGGGGCGCCGCGTGACAGAGGGAACAGCCGTTGATGGTCGAGACCGCCGTATGGTCGCGATGGCAGCCGCTGCAGCCGGTCTCGATGTGCGGCGAGACGGAGAAGCTCTCCGCGATCTCGGGGGTCGCGGTCGCGTGGCAGGGGAGGCAGGAACTCCCCGGGATGTCGAGGTAGGGGTGCCCGAGGGACGCGTCCGGGTCGTGGCAGCCGGAACAGCTCACCGCGGCCGAGAGGAAGTGGACGGAGCTCTCATACGCGGTCACGAGGGAGGGGTCCCTCCCCCCGTGGCAGGAGACGCACTCCTGGGATTCGTATGCCGCCTGGGAGAGCACGGTCAGGACCGGGGAGGTGACCGTTGCCGACGCCCCGCGGGCGGAGGTCACCGTCACCCGCACCGTGTAGCTTCCCGGCGTCGCCGCCTTGAAGGTCACCACCGGGTCGGGACCCGTGGCTGCCGGGGTGAAGCTGACCCCTTCCGGGTCGCCGGAGGCAAGCGAGAAGCTGTAGCCAAGCGGGGGGTCGTTGCTGGTGGAGGCCGAGGCGTCCAGCCGGATTGCGCCGTTTACCGGTGCGATCACCGTGTCGACCGAGAGCCTCGCCGTCACCGTCGGGATGCTGACGAAGGTGGCGGACACCCCCGGGCTCGTGCTCCCCACCGTGTAGTCGTGGCTGACCACCGTCGGCGAACTCCCGCTCCAGACCTGGCTCCCGCCGATGGCGAGGGAGGTGGCGCTAAAGCCCGTGTCGGGAGTGGCCTTGACCCGGACCACGTTTCCGGTGCGAAGCCCCGTCAGCACGGTGGTGGTGATCGAGCCGGTGGTGGGCGAGATGCGCTGCAGCGTGACGATCCCCCCCGCGGACTGGTTGGCCGTCATGGAGTAGGTGGCAGCGGTGAAGTAGGCGATCAGGGTGCGGGAGCTCTTCCCCGCCTGGGGCACCGGCACCACTCCGCCGGCCGTGGGGACGGCGAGCACGCCCCCGTCCAGGGTGACCATGGAGACCGTGTACCCCGCCGCGGGGGTGACGGTGACGGTGGTGTCGCCGGCCGGGATGGCGAGGTAGCCGGTTCCCGAGGAGACCACCTTGAGGGGGGAGCCCCCCGTGATGCTCCCGGAGGGGCTCCCTATCTTGGCGGTGATGGTCCACCCGAACGCGAGAGCCGGGAACAGCGTGAGGGCGCAGAGCAAAAGCAGGGCCTTCCTGATCATGCAAAACCTCCTTCTTTAACGGTTGCAGTTCAAAAAACGGGCACGAGGACGGTGACTTATCTGTCATGAGGGGGAAGAGGAATTAAAGCTCATGAGAGTCTAATGGGTCATCTGCGAAATGCAAGCGTAAGGGCGTAAAAAATAGGTGGAAAGTCGAAAAAAAGGGGCAAAATCGCTCCGCGCAAACCCGCATAGAAAACTCAGGAAAGCCTGGGGTATTTTACCCATTTTCTACCGTAGAAACTCCGCAAACCAAACTTTAAACCCGTTACGCAAAGAGCGCAAAGAAGGCGCAAAGCACGCAAAGAAAACCTCCAAAGGGTTAAACCCTTAAAGCCTTTAAGCCTTTCCTCTGTGCCCTTAGTGGATACTCGGTGTCCTTCGTGTAACTGCTTTTAGGCTATAAGTCTTAAAAAAAAAGCCGGCGGATGCCGGCTTCTTTGGAAGGAGTGACTGCTGCTCTATCTATTATCAGGGGGTGGTCCGCACGTTGAAAACGATGGGGACGCCGTCGATGGTGAAGACGGTAGTCACCACGTCGTTGGGTGTCGGGGAGGCGAAGTCCTGGAAGTGGATGACCTGCCCGTTGGTGAAGGCGACCACCTGCTCATCCACCTGGTAATCCCCCTCAGCGCCGTTCAACGAATAGGCCCCGAACCCCTCGCTGATGGCGATGACGTAATTCCCCGGCACGAGCTGCAGGGTAAGCGCCCCGACGGGCGCGGTGTCGCCGAGCCCGCTCACCTCGACGGTCGCCTCGGCGACGTTGCCGGTGGCGCTCGTGAAGCTGGCGCTCGCCCCCCCTATGGTCAGGGTCGTCACAACGGTGGTCGCCAGGAACCCGTCCGCGGCGGTGTGCCGCAACTGCACCTGGTGCGCTCCGGCGGCGATGGTGCCGGCCTGGGTGGTGAAGCCGCCGCCGTCCAGCGCGTACTCACCCCCGGTCACGCTGATGGTGCTCGTGCCGGTGACGGTGACGTTGGCGACGCTTGAGGTCTGGGTCGAACCGGGGGTCACGTTCAGGACCGCCGTCGGGGAGAAGGAGAAGGCCGCCGCCCCGCCGACCGTGGTGCTGGAGAAGGTGGCGCTCTTGCCGCCGATGGTGAGGGTGGTGGTGACCGTCCCCCCCGACGTGCTCGCGGCGGTGTGCCGCACGGCAACCCGGTCACCGTTGACCACGGTCCCGGCGGTGGCGGTGAAGGCCCCGCCGTTCACGGAGAACTCCCCCCCGCTCACGCTGATGGCGGCCGAGGGGGTGGTCATCGCTATGGTCACCGTGTCGGAGGTCTGGACCGACCCGGTGGCTACCCCGTCCACCGAGGCAGGGGAAAAGGCGAAGGCGGTGACCTGGGGGGGGTCCGGAAACCACTCAAGGTCACCGCAACCGCCAAGAAGAAGAAGTCCCATCAAAGCAAGCATCAAACAAACTGCGCGCATCCTACCCCCGCTGCAACTGAAATTTGGTGTCTCCTGCCGGAAAGGGGGCCATTATAGCTTCAGCCGGACGCTCCTGTCAAAGGGATAGCGGCAGACCGCCGTTTCTACGGCGTCAGGGAGATCCTGCGCACCGTGTGGCTCACGTAGTCCGAGATGAAGAGCTGGTCCCCGTAGATGCCGATGCCGCGCGGCCCGCGGAAACGGGGGAGGGTTCCGGAGCCGTCCGTCACGCCGCTTGACCCCGCCGTGCCGGCCAGGGTCATCACCGTCTGGGTCGAAATGTCCATGCGGCGTATCGTGTTGTTGGAGGTGTCGCAGATGTACACGCTGGTCCCGTCCGAGAGGATGCCGTCGGGATAGAGAAAGGCCGCCTGGAAGCCGATGCCGTCCCCCGAGCCGGAGATGCCCGCCTGTCCCGCGATGGTGGTCACCTGCATGGTGGCGATGTCGATCTTCCTGATGGTGTGGTTGCAGGTATCGGTGACGTAGAGGTACTGCCCGGCGCAGGTGACGGAGTACGGGTAGTAAAAGCCCGCCGTCGGGCCGATGCCGTCGGCGGTCCCCTTCAGCTTGGTTCCGGCCAGGGTGGTGACCGCGGCGTCCAGGATGCGCACCCGGCGTATGGCGTTGTTGTAGGTGTCCGCCACGTAGAGGTACTCCGCGTCGGAGGTTATGCCGCGCGGCGCGTAGAACCTGGCGGCCGTGCCGACCCCGTCGAGGAACCCTCTGAGGCCGGAGGTCCCGGCGAAGGTGGTGACGGCGCCGGTTGCCGGGTCGACGCGGCGGATGGAGTTGTTGCCGGAGTCGGTCACGTAGAGGTAGGTGCCGTCCGTGGCGACGCCGCGGGGGGTGTTGAAGCGCGCCAGCGCCCCGGTGCCGTCGGCACCCCCGATGCTTCCCGCTGTCCCGGCCACGGTGGTGACCTGGTTGGTCGCGATGTCGATGCGTCGCAGGGTGTGGTTGCCGCTGTCGGCCAGGTAGAGAAAGCCCCCAAGCTGCACCATGCCGTAGGGCTGGGAGAAGGTCGCCCACCCCCCGAGGCCGTCGGCCGACCCTTTGGTGCCGGGGCTCCCGACGATGGTCACCACCGTGCTGGTGAGCGAGATGCTCGTGCTGGCGGTGGTGGCGGGGACCGGTGTCGACAGGGCGGACTCGGTGGAGACCGAGACGCTGTAGTAGTAGGTGGTTGACGGGGCGAGCCTCGTGTCGGTGTAGCTCCCCCCCTGCCCTGCCACCGCGGTGGTGGTCCCGATATAGGTGCCGTTTCTGTAGATGGTGTAGGTCAGGTTGGTCCCGGGGATCACGTAGTTGGACGAGTCCCAGGTAAGGGAGACCGAATCCGCGGTGGTCTGGGTCACGGTCACCTTGGTGGGGGGGTCCAGCGGCCCGGCGGGGAGGGTCGTGGCGAGGACCGAGACCTCCGCGGCGGTCTCCTCCCCGAAGGTCGACGAGGCCGCCACCGAGTAAACGTAGGTGGTGGCGGGATTCAGGTTGTAGTCGGTGAAGACGGTCGGCGGGGCGCTGGCGGGGCCTGCCTTGATGGTGGTCCCCACCTCGGTGCCGTCCCGGTAGATCTTGTAGGCGTAGACGTCCCCGACAGCCGGGGCCCAGGTGAGCACGACCGAGGTGGAGGTGGTCTTCGCCACGACGATCTCGGACGGGGGACCGGAGGACTGGTTGCCGGTGACGGCGGGGCCCGAGATGGAGCCGCACGCCGCAAGGACAAGGGCCATAAGTATATAGAGACAGAACTTCACCAAGACAGCGACCTCCACCCCCGGCGGCCGTCCCTTTCGGGGAGCGTACGGAGGAATTGCATAACAAGCGCCCGTCAAGCGCCGCTATATAAGCGGCACGGACAGCGCCAAGAGATTTTCATATACAGGAGTTTCGACGCAAATACAACCAGATAATTCATATATATCTGTTTTGACGCAGAGATCCGGACAGATTGCAGGATCTACACCGGGTCCGCACCTAGCAGAGAGGCCGGCTCACACAACAAAATCGCACCGAAGCCACAGCCCCGCATATTTAACTTTTGTTGTGCACAAAATTACTATAGAATCCGTCCGTGCAACACGGAATTGATCCAATCAAAAATGTAAAGGAGCCAGTCGGATGAAAAGAACAACCAGCATCATCTCCACCGTATTGACACTAGGGCTCGCCCTGACCCTTCAAGCCGGCTGCGCGGGGACCGCAAAAGTCGCGCAAGCCCCGTTGCAGCCTGAAGCCAAAGCCCCCGAGGCGCCCCCCGCCGGCCAGCTGGTGCAGACCCTCTCCGGCAAGGTCGCCGAGACCTTCAAGGGAGCGGGGTACCTCTACCTCCGGCTGGAAAAGGACGGCGCCAGCACCTGGGCCGCCATAAGCGGGGACAACCAGGCCGCCGTCGGCGAAGAGGTCGCCCTCAAGCCGGGGATGGTGATGACCAACTTCAAAAGCGCCGCGTTAAACCGCACCTTCGACCGGATCATCTTCTCCGACGGCCGTGCGGACGTCCCTCCCGCGCCCAAAAAGCCGGGGAAGATGGCCGCGCAAGGTGGCGAAAGCATGTCCGGAGCGCTCTCCGGCCGGGTGGTCGAGACCATGGACGCCGGCGGCTACACCTACGTGAACCTCGAGAGCGGCGGGGAGAATGTCTGGGTCGCCATCCCGGTGACCAAGGTGAGCCTCGGGGAAGAGCTTGAGGCGCAGCCCGGGATGCGCATGGACTCCTTCACCAGCAAGAGCCTGAACCGCACCTTCGACGTCATCTACTTCTCCTCAGGCCTGAACCAGTAAAAACCAGGTTGAGGTTGAGGTTAAGGTCTATTTCTCAACCTCAACCTTAGCCTTAACCTGCCCTTCCATGTCCTCCAGCTTCTTTCTCAAGAGCGCCATCTCCTGGGCCAGGTTGTGGTTGCTCTCGGAGAGCCTCGAGAGGGTGACCGACTGCCCGATGGCGACCGCCATGAGGAACAGCACCCCGACCAGGAACAGGAGCGATGGGGGGTAGTAGATCCCGACCGAGAGCGCGGCCACTTCCAGCAGGCGGCGCGACGCGGTCAGGAGGATCACGAAGACCGAGGTGCAAAGCCACAGGATGGCGTACTTCTCCCTCAGGCGGCGTTCCCTGACCAGCCAAAGGACGAAGAAGAAGATGCCGGCGCTGAGTGCCAGTGAAACGATCTTTGTCAAATCCACAGGTTACGATTCCTCTATCAGATCCCTGCCGCGCATGGCGTCGACCACCATGGCGAGAGTTACCTTAAGCATGTAGTAGGCGGACTTTCTCCTGGTGATCGAGGAGTTCCCGGAGAGCCTGCCGCGCATGAGCACAGGGACCTCCACCAGGCGCAGCCCGCTTCTGGCCGCCGTCACGATGGACTCGACCTCCGGGTAGTCGTCGGTGTAGAAGCGGGAGAAGAGGCGGATGGTCTTCTTGCCGTAGCAGCGAAAGCCCGAGGTGGGGTCCTCTACCGCGTGTCCGGAGAGGACCCTGATCAGCAGGTGGAACATGCGGGAGCCGATGAAGCGGGCGAACCCCATCTTGTATCCCCCCGGGAGCGTGCGGGAGCCGATCACGAGGTCCGCCTCGCCGCGCTCCACCAGCTCCACGATCTTGAAGATCTGGTCGCCCCTGTGCTGTCCGTCGCCGTCGAACTGGATGGCCATGTCGTAGCCGTTCTCGAAGGCGTACTTGAGGCCGGTCTGGACGGTCCCCCCGATGCCGAGGTTGAAGGGGTGCGAGACCACGTGGGCCCCCATGCCGCGGGCGATTTCGGCGGTGTTGTCCGTCGACCCGTCGTTCACCACGAGGATGTCCCCGCGAAAAGACTTAAGGTCCTCGATCACCGCCCGGATGTTGCCAGCCTCGTTGTAGGCCGGGATTACAGCCAGAATCTTCATGTCCCCTCACGTCAGTACGGCCATATGGCGTACGAAAATGGCATAAAAAAGTCAATATGCGCAAATACGCAAGATTCGCGCCAAGCCGAAGGCACAAGGATAGGCATAAAAGAGTTGCAAAGCCGGGAGAAACCCCATAAAACACGTTGCGTAACTGCTTCAGGATTTTAAAACCCGTTTCGCAAAGAGCGCGAAGCAGGCGCAAAGTACGCCAAGAAAGACTGAAGGGTTAAACCCTTAAAGCCTTAAAGACTTAAAGCCTTTACTGATTGGTGCTAATCTGCGGCTACAAGACCTCCCCCCTTTGCAAAGGGGGGTCGGGGGGGATTTTGCCGAGGTTGCAACAGGGTACCGACGGCGCGCCTTAAGGCAAATCCCCCTAAATCCCCCTTTGTTAAAGGGGGACTTCCCACTGCACTGATGCAAGCTGCAGATCAGCAGTAATCAGGAAGCCTTTTGGTTTACCCCCAAAAAGCCTTTCCTTTGCGCCCTTCGCGGTACTTGGCGTCCTTCGCGTAACTGCTTTTAAGCTTTTAAGCTTTGACTTTAATGGAGAAACAAACCTTGCGGGCATCGATCATCATCGTGAACTGGACCGGCCTCAGGCACCTCCCGGAGTGCCTGGACAGCCTCTCAAGCCAGAGCTTTAGCGACTTCGAGGTGATCGTCGTGGACAACGGCTCGAGCGACGGCTCGCAGAGCTACCTCAAGGGGCGCCCCGAGGTGAAGCTCGTCGAACTCCCGGAGAACCTGGGCTTCGCGGCGGGGAACAACGCCGCTCTCCCGCTCGCCACGGGGAGCTACCTGGTCACGCTCAACAACGACACCAAGGCGGAAGCAAGCTGGCTTGAGGAACTCGTCGCGGTCGCCGACCGCCACCCCGAAGCGGGGATGGTGGGATGCCGGATACTCAACTACCAGGAGCCCGACCGCATCGACTCGCTCGGGATGGCCATCTGCCGCGACGGCATGTCCCGCGGCGCCTACCGGGGGAGGCTCTTCTCTGAGCTAACGATCGAAAAGGAGAGCGAGATCCTCTTCCCCTCCGCCTGCGTAGCGCTCTACCGCCGCGAGATGATAGAGGAGACCGGCTTTTTCGACGAGGAGTTCTTCGCCTACTGCGAGGACACCGACCTGGGACTACGCGGTCGGCTGGCCGGGTGGGGGGCGCTGTTGGCGCGGGACGCCGTCGTCTACCACAAGTACTCCATGACCTCCGGCGCCTTCTCCCCCCTTAAGCTCTACCTCGTGGAGCGGATCCATTTTTTCGCGGCCGTGAAAAATTTTTCCCTGGCCAGGCTCCTCCTTCTCCCCTGGTTCACACTGCTGCGTTATTTCACGCAGGCCGAAGTGGTGATTGGGGCAAAAGGAGCAGGGGGTGAGTTCATGGAGAGCGGTTCGCGGGGGGCCTGCGTGAGCGCCGTCATGCGCGGGGTTCGTGACGCCTTATTCGCCCTTCCCTCTCTGATGGGAAAGCGAAGGGGGGTAATGGCGAAGCGGCGGGTCAGCCACCGTGAAATGGCGGAGCTCTTCAGGCGTCACCAGCTGAGCTTCAGGGAACTGCTCGATGTGGACTTGGAAGAAAAACCTTAAACCCGTAACTGCTTCTAGACTTTAAACCCGTTACACGAAGAACACGGAGCATGCACGAAGTACACGAAGAAAACCTCAAAAGGGGTTAAACCCTTAAAGCCTTTAAGCCTTTCCTTTGCGCCCTTCGTGGATACTTGGCGTCCTTCGTGTAACTGCTTCTAGATTCAAAGACTTTAAACCCGTTACACAAAGAACACAGGGAATCCACGAAGTACGCGAAGAAAACCTCCAGAGGGGTTAAACCCTTAAAGCCTTTAAGCCTTTCCTTTGCGCCCTTCGTGGATACTTGGTGTCCTTCGTGTAACTGCTTCTAGATTCAAAGACTTTAAACCCGTTACACAAAGAACACAGGGAATCCACGAAGTACACGAAGAAAACCTACGGAGGGGTTAAACCTTAAAGCCTTTAAGCCTTTCCTTTGCGCCCTTCGTGGATACTTGGTGTCCTTCGTGTAACTGGTTCAGCTGTTGACACTTCTTTCAGCCTGACGTATCCTTGCCCCAACCATATACGTCACCCGACTGGGAGGGCTGCATGCAGACCAAACTCACGCTACGGCTTGAAGAAGAACTGATAGAACAGGCCAAGTCATACGCCGCCCACACCGGCAAATCCATTTCGCAGATCGTGGCCGATTACTTCAGGGTGATCACCGCGTCGCCACTCCCCCCCGCTTCCTCCCCCCCTCCCATAACCAAATCCCTGCGCGGCCTCTTGAAGAATTCCGGGGTCGACGAGGACGACTACAAGAGGCATCTGGAGGAGAAGCATCTGTGAAGATCCTCTTCGACACCAACATAGTCCTCGACCTCCTCTTGGACCGTCCGGCATTTGCGGATGCCGCAGCCGAGCTGTTTGCGAAAGTGGAGCAGGGGAGCATCGTCGGGTACCTGTGCGGCACCACGGTGACCACCATCCACTATCTCGTGGGCAAGGCGGTCGGAAGCGCGCGGGCGGCGGACGAAGTGGGGAAGCTCCTGTCGCTTTTCGAGGTAGCCCCGGTGAACCGGGCGATTTTGGAGTCGGCGCTGAAGTCGGGATTTGCGGACTTTGAAGATGCCGTGATACACGAAGCGGCAGAGCACGCCGGAGCCGAAGCCATCGTCACGCGCAACCTGAAGGACTTCAAGAAATCCCGGATAGCCGTCTATCACTCCATAGAATTGGCAGGGATACTCAAAACTAGATCTTAAAGCCGAACATCAAAACCGGTTACACGGAGAACACAGGGGATCCACGGAGAACACGGGGAAAGGCTTGTGGGTTTACCCCCTTAAAGCCTTTCTTCGCGTCCTTCGCGGATACTTGGCGTCCTTCGCGTAACCGCTTCCAGATTCTGAACGGAGTCCGTGATGAGACAAAAAGTCCTCATACCACCCCAGCCTGAGTCACAAGCCGGTGAAGTTATCGTCTTCCAGGTGGAAAACGGGCACACCGTCTTAGAAGTTCGTCTTGACCATGAGACGGTTTGGCTATCTCAGGACCAGATGGCGGAACTGTTCGGAAGAGAGCGTTCGGTTATAACCAAACATCTTCGCAATGTCTTCAAGGAGGGTGAATTGGAGGAATCGGCAGTTCGTGCAAAAATTGCACATACTGCTTTGGATGGGAAAACCTACCAGACGCAATTCTATAACCTGGATGCCATTCTCTCTGTGGGCTATCGAGTAAACTCGAAGCGAGGCACCCAGTTTCGCCAGTGGGCCACCCAGGTTCTCAAAGACCACATCGTCAAGGGGTACTCAGTCAACGAGTATCGTTTCCGCGAGCAGGCAGAGAAGCTGAGTGAAATGCGGCATACCGTGGAACTCCTCTCGCGCACCCTTACCACTCAGGAATTAGTCACGGATACCGGTAAGGATGTACTGCGGGTCATTACCGATTACGCCTATGCATTGACTACTCTCGACCGGTACGACCATGGCACGCTGGCCATTGAGGGGACTACCGGTCCGGCTCCGTATGCTATCACGTATGAGACGGGGATGGGGATAGTGGCTTCGATGAAGGGAGAGTTCGACGGTCTGTTTGGAGTGGAGAAAGACCAAGGTTTCGAGAGTGCCCTTAGTACCATCTATCAGACCTTTGATAGCGAAGACTTGTACCCGAGCATCGAGGAGAAGGCTTCCAATTTGCTGTACTTCGTAGTAAAAAACCATGCCTTCAGCGACGGCAACAAGCGGATAGCTGCCGCCGTCTTTGTCTTCTTTCTGGCAGCCAACGGTATCCTCTATCGGTCTGACGGTTCCAAGCGCCTCGCTGACAATGCCCTGGTGGCGCTGACCCTCCTCATTGCCGAGAGCAGACCCGACGAGAAGGATACCATCGTAAAGGTCATAGTTAACCTGATTAACCGTAACAACGATTGCCCCACCGGAACGCATTGCGCCCCGAATACGTGAGCAGGTCTTGCGCAAGTTCCGGCACCTCTGAGGCTAGCGACCTTCGCGTAACCGCTTCCGGATTTAAAGATTTAAAATCCCTGTTAAACGCCTTTACAAAGCGTGATTACAGGGATGAAGGGGATAAAAGGGATAAAGGCTAAGACCTTGAAGTCCTTGAAGACCTTAGGATTTTACCCGAAAGTCTTCTGACTTTGCAGTTATCCCCTGCATCCCCTTCATCCCTGTTAATCGCATTCACAAAGCGTGACTACAAGGATGAAGGGGATAAAAGGGATAAAAGGGATAAAGGCTAAGACCTTGA
>Ga0209317_1001539_pt1 | contig 19745 bp, 23 predicted proteins | sample RifGroB2_FD_183994 | JGI IMG/M metagenome (GOLD analysis project Ga0209317, IMG submission 183994) | Soil microbial communities from Rifle, Colorado, USA - Groundwater B2 (SPAdes) (version 2) | ecosystem: Environmental > Terrestrial > Soil > Unclassified | place: Rifle, Colorado | collected... | reverse complement strand
CCGCAACTGTGGAATGTCCCATTGCCGGTTGCCGACGTCGTAGATGAAGTTCCCGATGGTTTCCTCGGGCGTCACCTTGAAGGTCTCGTAGAAACTGTGGTTTGCGGTGAGAACCTTCAGGTCCGAATTCAGCACCACCAGGGGCTCGCGCACGGTTTCCACGATGTTCTCGGCATATTCCCGGGCATCCTGGATCTCGGCCTCTAGCCGCTTTCGTTCGGTGATGTCTTCCATTGCCAAGAGGATTATGTGCGAGCCGATATTTTCCCGGAAAATCTGCTGTTGCGCGACGCTATAATACGGAAGCAAAAAACGCTATAACACCCCAAAAAAAACCTTTGACGCCTTCAAGTTAAGCTTGATTACTTATGGATGTCACATCTTTTTAAAAAGTCCCCCAGCAAGCTTATCGATATCGAACGACTGCTTATCCCATATCTTATTACCTGCCCGTTTTGGGTTTTCCTTGAAGAATTGGTTACGCTCTTCAAAGTGCCTTCTGATCGCCTCTTGCATCTCCTTAACGGTGGAGTAGTCGCTGTTACAAATGACTGCCCGCTTCATTCCACCGAAAACAGCCTCTATCACGTTCAAAAACTGCGCATTTGCCGGCAAGGGAACAACCCCAATAGCAGGCCCTTCTCCTCTCTGATTGTGCTCCGATATCCACGCTTTCAGCACTCTTGAAGAGTGTACACCTATTGCATCCCAGGTAAGATAAATCCTGGTCTGTGTATGATATGCATTGACAAGATCCGCCAACAGCGCGACCAAGCCGTCGCTTCCCTTGCTCTCGGTGAATAGCCAGGTAAGTTGATTTGACAGAGCTTCAAGAGCAGCTACAAACTGGACTTTCCCTTTGGAACGTTGAAATTCTGGTATGGTTTCTGTTTCACCTGGCGGCGATAAGTGCCAGCCACCGTACTTTCTCACCCTGTACGGGCCAACTTCATCAATAAAAAAGAAGCATTCACCGGATTTCAAGCTTTTAAGGGTGTCAAGAATTAGCTCCACCTTCGCCTTATAATGCGGATCGGGGCTAGTCAAAACCCGTCTGGCATGCCGCCAACTGTACCCTGTTTTTTTGATCGTGTTTTTAATCGCAGTTGTTGAGAGACGAATGCCGTACTCCTTTTCATATGCCTCAACAATCGTATCATAGGTCCAACTGGTTCTGTTAATACCATAGAGCGCCGGCATCTTGTGGATTATGTCTACAACCCTAATTTTCCTCTGCTCCAGTTCTTCAATTTTTGATGGTCTTATAACCTTTGTTTCTATAAATGCGAGTCGTTTGTTGTTAAACCCTCGAAACCATTTGTAAACAGTGCTTTGATAAGTATTCGTAGCAATGCCTATGTCAAGCATATTCTGGCCATCGTCCATCATCAAAACCGCCGTAGCTTTGGCACTGTGTTTCTTATGGTTTCCAGCCGTATAACGCTTCAATCGATGCTTTTCTTCTGCTGTAAGGGGAGATTTCAGTTTTAGGGGAGTTTTTTGTGCAGCGAGGTCACAGATTCGTTTAAAGGCATTAGCAAAAGAGATTTTAGCCTCAGGAGAGACCAATGGACTTGCGACAATTATCTTACATAGCTCTGGCAAACAAAAGCGCGAATTATCATCGACCTGGAAGTCGATCTTGACCGATATGATATATTTCTCTCGTTTTTTCTTTCGGTGGTCACGGCCTTTGCTGGAAAAAATACTTTTATAACCGCGACTCAGAGTGCCAAATAGAGGAACTAATCCCTCAATACCACTATCTCTGTACGCTTTAAGCCAATGATAATAGGTTTCTTCATGTATGTCTTTGGTCAAACAATACGCCTTGACCGTAGTATGTTTTTTAATTTTTTGTGCAAGGGCGACAGCTTCCTCGTTAGCAACAATGTCCTCATACTCCTTAATAATCAAGAATCGCGCCTCAGCACGTATCCTTTGGCTTTCGGGGATTTGACCGATCTTGTCAAGCTCTGTGCTATATCTTATGCGAGTGTCCATAAAAATGCCTCCGTTGACTTCACAGAGGCATTATAAACCTATCGGATACGGCTTCAATGGTTTGACTAGTATCGTTATGATGAAGGTTGGCTTGCTCGTCAGTCCCCGGCGCTGCCACACCAAGGAGACAGGGAAAGGTTCCCCTATTTCGCTTTCTAGTTCTTTAGGCTGTTACCAGACCCACTGGGCCGAGTTTCAGTTCAGTGGTAGTACCAGTCAGCTTTGATCTTTTAAATTTACGATTGTATATGAGAAAAAGCCCTTCTCTCTCCAACATCTCGTCTTTTACCTGAGCCAGTTCGTTAATCATAAAATTTGTTTTTCCTTGACTATGGCCCGGTACGTTATAGATGAGCTGGTAGCCTTCCTTGCGTTGTTTTTCGAGTAGCATCCTTGCATACAAATCCGGTGTTTCGCTGTCACTATATAGTTTAGTGACAAATGGCTTGTAAAAAGGAAATGTTTCGTCTACGACTGTTGTCGGGACATCCTCCATTACAACGGGACCGTAACGGTCTTTAACTTTTACCGGGCCGATAACAGTGACTTTGGAGTAGCTTTGGGAGATGTCGAAGGTCTCTTCAGCGGCGGATATGCAATTACCCTTACCGCTTATAGTGTTCATCAAAGTATAGAGCGCTTTCCCCTTAGTCTTCGGCCGACCGAAAACCATAGTACCGTCTGCGCGGCTGAAGAACATGAGACCGCGAGAAACGGCAGCGCCGCATAGCACTTCAAAGACGGTCATACCCGGCTCGGGCTGGGTGAACTCTTGCGACACATCACTGAATCCTGGAAAGGGTTTTCCTCCATCTCTTCCGCCCCAAAGCCCACCCCCGACAATATTGCAACGGCTTATATACGGCAAGGCAGGCCGGCCAGTTTTAGGATTGGCGTGAATAAGAAACTCAGCAATTTCTTTAATTGTTTTGTCTTTGAGCGTAACAAAATCTTCAACATAGGAGTCGACTAGGATTCCGAGGAGGTCCCGGCCTCCCACGGTCAGGGTGCGGCCTTGTTTGCTATATCCCTTTTGCACGAAGTCAATAATACCCGTCATCTCCACCTTGCTGTTGACGAGCAGCTCGCAGTGCATCCCCGGAACGATAGCGGTATCTGGGGTTGCAAGCTCCAAAGAGAATCTGTCAGCGGCATGGTAGAGATCAGCCTCAACTTCGTAGCTAATAAAATTCTCGATGCGCTTACCGGCAATCTGAAGAATAACCTTATCATCCATAACTTTCTCCCTTTAATTGGCGAGAGGGGGGCAGCTCGCACTGAGCTGGGGACCTCTCTACGATCCCTGGTGGACCATTGCCTCAACCATCTGCTCCTGGAGAAAATCCAGCCACTCCTTCTTAATTTCGGTGCCAACTGAAAGGAGCTTACCCCTACGAAAGGAGTGCTGCTTAATCCATTCCAGCGCACAGTGTTTGCAGGCAAATACAGCCAGCGGGTTGTTGTCTATGCCGAGTTGTGCGTGAACTTCGAAGTTAATCTTGCTGAAATCTCTTTGTGCCAATGTACAATCCATTTTCCACCCCTTTTGTTGAGTACAGAGAATAAAGACCGGTTATGCTTCTTTGAATCGGGACCTCTCTACGACTCCCTGGTGGACCATTCCCTGACGCCTCCCCGTCGCGCTGAACCAATTACACGGTCGGGCCGGGCGAAGTGCTGTTGTCCTTATGGTCCACCTATCTCAGGACAACAGCAGGAGCCCTCTTACATCGTTACTCCGATTTCCTTCAGCCTGGCAACCTCTCCTTCCCGTGCCGCACCCTTGTTGAACCCCATGTTGCTAAAGATTGCTCCAGATCTTAGTGCTCCGGAATCAAGGCCCTCGAAAGCCTTGAGCTTAAAGATTGGAATCCAAATTTGGTACTCAGGTGCGAAGCTTTTAGAATTAACACCAAGGCCCTGAATAAGTGCATCGAGGCCGATAAGCCTGGAATATGCCTTTTGGACTTCTCTGGCTGCCTCGAGATAATCCTGCCCGATCTGCTGAGCCTGGCCGAAGAGGAAGTGATGGATCACTCTTTTTTTGTCGGCCTCGATGCTCTGTAAAAGTCGCTCCGCTTCCGCCAATTTACTGTTAAGTCCTACAATCGCACGCTTAGCGCCGATCTTGACCTCTTCGCCTGCTGCGTGGGTCTCCTCTTCGTCCTTGATTTTGGACTCAAGGATTTTAATATCGGCGGCGACATCTTTGCCCAGGGCTGATTCAGCCAGAAGGTCATAGCGCCTCTGATGCAGCGGTTCGAGTGCCGAAGTTGTATCAGCACCAAGTATTTCCTGCTGTTCGGAAATGGTGTTTTTCAAGGAAACGACACCTTGAGCCGCCACGGCGAGCCTGCCCAGGTACTCCATTACCTCCTCAATGCTTGCTGTATAGTTGAAGTCCCGCAGCTCTCCTTCGAGTGCGGCCAACCCTGCCCGGAGATACTTTTCCTTTGTCGAAATGGTGGTGACCTCATGCAGCGTTGTTTCGTACCGAGCCTTTAGGCCGGGTAATTCAGCCTTAGCCCTGTCAGAATTGTTGCTTGCGAGGCTTTCAATCCTCATCTTCAGATCAACAAGGCTTTCTCCTTTTGGCTGGAGCGAACCCAAAGAACTCAGTTCCTGGTGGAGTCCTGTTATCCCTTTCTCAATCTCGGCCTTGCGGACAATCCGCTCTTGCAACGTTGTGCCTTTTGTCGTGCTCTTCTGCATAAATAGACTCCTTTTTTTGGTGAATTGTTCTAGGGGTTGCATTTGGCGACTTCCTCAGGTGCCGTGCCGAGCATTGCGTAAATCTTCATTTCATCTTCTTTACTAATCGGTGCTTCCCGATTCAGTGCTTCCGCATGACCAAGCTCCCGAGCCTCGATGTATGCGTGCGGATTCGTTCCTGTCAGCTCACAAACTCTTTTTTCTTCTTTCGTCAACGGCATGATTACCCTCCTTGGGGGTGTTGCATCGAAGATGTCTGCTTTTCGTTCAGGCTTTTTGGTATTGGGGGGCTGCTGTTTTCTAAAAAATGCCGGGTTGCCATTCAACCTTGTCCAGTCAAAACCTTTCGAAACTAACTTCTTTGTCCATCCCATTTCTTCACCTCACTGTATCACCGGAGCCTTTCTCTCTTTTTGCCGGCCTCCTGACGGGATATTCTCACCTTACGAAGGATGCTATAAACCTGCCGGACAGTAATGCTGTACTTTGCTGCAAGCTCCCGGTGGGTAACACCATTCCCGAACTCTTTGTAAATCTCTACATACCTATCAGCGCTTGCCTTAAAAGCCATTTTGGGGATGTAAATGACAAGGGAACTAAAATGATGTGCCAAATGCTCAATTACCTTTTGCCCAACGACTTCGGCCGATTTTTCGTTTACACCGGCGCCAAAGACCCGGATTGATATCTGGGACTCAAGGCACGCTAGGAATTCATCCCCTGGTGTCAAGCGTATCGGCTCCCCGGCTGCTTGTAGAAGCTTGCGTATTTGCTCGCTCGCGAGACCATACTTTGCCGCAAGCTCCTGACGACTCGCACCATTTTTGACCTCTGTGCAAATCGCCGCATTGCGCGCGGAGATTACAGCCGCCGTCCGTTTGGGCATATAAATGGCTTCTCCGCCCCATCGCTGGACTAAGTACTCGGACATCTCTTGACCGATGGATATGGCCGCTTCCATGTTCACACCGTTAAGACAGAGTCGTTTTACGATCTGGACCTTGAATTCCGCTAACAGCACTTCCCCAGAAAGCACACGCTTCGCTTCCGTTCCCGCGTTCTCAGATATCTGCATCATGCCGCCTCCCGGATCTCCGCCGACTGATCTCCCGCCTTCCTGAATTCCTCTTTCCATTTAGTCCTCACTATAGATTCAACCCGTCACACCCCGATGGTTTTCCCCTCTACACTGACAGCCCTTGTTACATATTTCCGCGGTTCCAGTCATATTCAGGAGATGTCCGCCAACTACATGAATAGCAGCGGTATACCTCATCGTCCCTTAGCGGAGCCTGCCATTCTGGAGCGAAAACCATGTATCCGCCACAACGGGTACAGCGGCCCATGTAAACGGCGAACTTCTTGACTTTGTGAGCTTTTGAAGGCGGGGTTTTTCTTTCTGAACAAATCTCAGACCTTTGAAGACACACCTCGTATTCCGGCATCAACTCCGCCAACGCTGCATCCAGTTCGTCTTCGTCAATTGAATCCTGCTCTAGGGCGTCAGAATCATCTCCGAGGTCATCATCCTCACAAAGGATTTGCTCTTTAGGCAGTGCGGCCGCTTCAAGGACTTCTTCCAGCGCAAGTTGCAGGGATCGGCTGAGCATAACGTCCAATGGTGGCGCCTGATCGTTCAGTCCGTTGCAGCCCCGGCAGCGCAAATCACCGGTAGCGGAGTTAGAGTACTGACGATTGATTTCACAGGCTCTACCCGAAAGCCAGACGCATAACCGTTTGCAGTAGGCCGTGTTTAGCTTCATCCACTCGTCAACGTTCAGGGCCATGTGCATGCTCAGCGCTCCAGTAAGCGCTTGATGCGCTTATCCAGGGCGTCTATTTCTTCAGCCTGCCGCTCGATTGTATCTATTAGGCTGTCATACGACTCCTGTTTCATGACAAGCAAACCGGCCTGCTCAAAACAGCCGAGCACTCGAGCAATTTCCTTCTTCATATCATCCCCCCTCACAAAAAGGCCTCGCTCATCAGTGCCGGTCGGCTAAGTCCGGCAGACCGGGGGATACATCCCCGGTTTCGCGTCAACAACTGGTTTTCTGTCAATCATGCTTTGGGCTCTGCATATAAACCCAATTAAAACCATCTTTAAAACTTCGCGTACTGGCTTTTAACCTTCATCTCGGCATCCGACTAAGCCCCGCCAGCAGATCGCCCATTTAAACCGCCTTTTCGGGCGTGCGCCCAAAAGGCGCGGCTCAGTGGTATATTCATACCGTCTGAAGCACCCACTTAACTCTGCCCATAACGAAGTTCTCCTCAATCTCGCTGAACGGGATGGTGAATTCTGGGAACTTCGGATTATCTAAGCGGCACACAACCCCATTGCCGCTGATGTAAAGGCGCTTTATCACCGCACCCTGGACGGGGAGCCGGACTACATAGACCTCCCCGCTTACAATCTCCCTATCTTCTAAATCGACCCATGCACAGGCACCGTCACAAATGGTGCGGCCCATTGACTCGCCTCTAACTTGATACGGAATGATCGTGGAGCTGTGGAAACCTTTGAGCATTGCGACGGTGTCCACTCCCATGAAACGGATAGAAGGGATTGAATCTATGATGGTAGGGCTCACTGCCAGTGTTGTTATTGGTCCTCTTTTTGTCATTGTTCCGCCTCCTATTCTGGCTGATCGGCTCTAAGCAACCTTTCTTAGTATCAACACAACCCGGCCTATCACCTCTGGCTCACCATCGAGTTCAAAGACTTCCTTTTCTGGGTAATCCTTGATTGCTTTTACCCCGCCACCATATAGACATTGCAGACGGAACAGCTGCGTCCCAAACCGTGTGTCCACTGCAAAAATCCCGGTGGCTTTCAACTTTTCTTCGGTGTCGATAACCACAACGTCACCCCGGCGTAAATCGGGGGATAAGCTGTCATCTTGCACAACATGGTGAATAAACCGTTCCGGATGTCCCAGGATGTTTCTAACAAACTCAGTGCCGGGTATGTCCAACTGCGCGTTGCTCTCCATCCCTGACAAGTTTTTCCGCTCTGTCATGTCGCTCATATGCGGCACCCATTCAATGCGATCCGGCAGGCGACAGCGGCGGCACGATCAACGGACCGGCGGCGATCATGGCGGAAGGCCCACCTTGCAGCCAGCTCTCTCAAAATCTGTTTGATGTCCATCATCTGGTTCGTCATTTTTCACCTCCCGCACGATGTTTTTTAAGGTAGCTGCGCAGGGTATTTTCCGATGGGACCCTTTTGGCGCCGAATTCCTCCACAAGCTTTTCATGCATAGCTTTAATCGTCATGAACCTGTCAAGGCCGTAAATAAACGATTTCTGCTTCAAGTCCATATCCAGCTTAAGCATCCTGCCGCCTTTGCGTGGCAGGAAGTTGACGTTGCCGGACTGAATAGAACCGGGAAATTCCGTTTCTGAGCGCATAACAACAAGACTCAGTGCCTCACAGAGAACTCTCACCCCATCACCCGTTTTCAGGTCAATCAGCCCGTTGACTACTGTCCCCGCGTGGGCTTGAATCTCAGCAGTGGACAACCTTTTGCTCGACATGCTTCGCTCCTTATATAGCTTCGATAACATCAGCCGTTACCCTCAGTTCACCCATCTCCTGCGCCAGATTTAGCGCTTTTGCGGTGTAGTTGTTGACGAGCAGAGGGTAGGCGTGAGAGATCTTTGTCTTCCCATCGCGCCCTACGCTTGTAAGCCTCCGTGATAGGGCTTCGAATGCCTCCTCATCGAAGATGTCCTCAATCTTCGCCCCGACCCGTTTGAACTTTGCGGCGAGATAGTCCCGCAGGTTCCCGTTGAGACTTCCCATTTCCACGACCTGGACGCGTCGAATCACCTCGCGCATACCGACATGTCGCTTTTCGTCGAACATATCCTTTAACTCGGGTTGTCCAATTAGGATAATCCCCAGGAGCTTCCGGTAGCCGTCTTCCAGCTCATAGAACCGTTTTAGGTGCTTGAGGGTCGGCACAGTTAAATCATGTGCCTCCTCCAGGATCAGGCAGGTTCGGTAATTTGATTTTGACCGGTCCAAAAGCAGCCTTTGCACTTGCCTTGACTTGTCTTCCGGGTTCCCCTTAGGCCGCTCCGAGGAGATATCCGTGATGATGGCGTTACAAAGGGAGGAAACACTGACTTTGGTTTTGTCGATCATCTGGGGATAGCTAACCAAGGTCTTGCCGTCCCTCTTGAGCTGATCAATCACCTTCCGTCTCATGATGCTTTTCCCGCTGCCGACTTCGCCAATAATGGCAAGGAACCCGCCGTTATTGGCGGCATCCAACATGGCTTCGTGTACATAGCGGGCTTCGTCGCTCATGTAAACGTCGGCATCCTTCTGGACATCGTCGATGAATGGATCGCGAAACAGCTTGTAGTGTCGCCTGGCGTCTGTCGTAATCATCTCTACCTCCACACTTAGTGAAATATCTTCCGGGTTGACCGGAATAATTGCCTTGTTTCGTTTCCCATGCTGTGCAGTTCCCGTTGTCGGCTTCCCCTGGCATGATTTCAATTTTGTTGCCCCCCCTCACCGTACAGATTATTTCGCCCGTGCGGCCGTCACTGGTGCCTGCCACTCTTCCCCTTCTAAGAGGAGCGCCACCACCTCATCCGCTCGCTTCGCTTCGATGGTTGCCCCGAACTCGGCCCGCAGTGACTGGTTAAGCTCCGTAGTCAAATGCACGTCGGCAGCACGCAAGCGCTTAAACAGCTCCATAATCGTCAGTTGCAGAGGCACGGCAGGGCAAGCCAGCTCTATTGTTTGCCCTTTTTTAGGGAAGGTTGCGAGATTGTCCACCTTGTCAGCGAAGCCCTCGAAAGCATTCATCCCATAAAAGGGAGTTTCTTTTTTACGGTTCGGCTCCACGCTGCCGTAGGCTATCTGGTCCATACGCTTGTTCGCCTTCTGCGTTTCGGTCTCCGGCTGCGCCTTGTATTCCTGCCCAATGATGGCAGCGTTTGCCGAAAACCCGCCCAATTCTGCCGGTAACTTATCGATCGCACGGGCTTCGAACCGGTTGTTTTCATAGGCAACGGTGACTATTCCCTCCCGCCACTTGTAGAGGTTTTTTATAACCATTACCTTGGCTCCGTTGGGAATGCCGAAACTCTTCAGGTTAAAGTCCTTGCTTTGGAAGGAAATTCGGTTATTGGCCACGGTGCGCTCTTCTTCCGGCTTATTGAGGAGATCGCGCAACTCCTCACGAGAGGGCAACTCGCGGAGCAGCTCATCTCTGATGTTCAACCACATTGATAGCCGGGTGGAGCCGTGGCGGCTGTGCTTTTTGGTAGCGTTGTACCAAAGGCAGAACCCGAAAGCCTTGCGGTTTAGATCCTCCAGCGATGTGGCGGGATCAATTCTGAGCCTTGTCTCGAACCATTCTTCCCAGATCTTATGTGTAACCTCTACGGAGCCCTGTACACGCGAATTGCCTGGTTTACCTTTGAGAATCTCTACATTTATTCCCTCCCAAAAGGGGAGTCCCAATGCCTTGGCCTTGGCCCGGCAGCCGCCGTCCATCAGCATCTGGATCGGTGCGCCCCTAAACGGGAATCGTCCGTCTTTCTTCACTTCCCAGGCCGAACAGACAAAGTCGAACAAATTTTCAGCAGTTTCACCATCTGCCAGATAATATTTAACGTAGAAGAACCCAGAAAAATGGTCTGTGATGACATAGCGCTGAAGCGGAGTTTTAATTTTCTTAAAGTTCTCCAGCTTATTTTTGTAAAATTCATCCTCTCGCATTATTGAAATGCCATTGTCGGCCATGTAATATTGAATACAGGTAGATACGTCGGCGCTATGAACATGATTCGGGTGCAGGCTTCTCATCTCAGTATGGGGTGTCGCGCTATTCTGACATTTCTTGCTCATCTGCGTTTCCCTCAAGTTCCGCTGGACAGTGCCAAGACATACTGTTCCTCTAGTGATTAAGCCATTGTCTATTGTGAATTCCATGGCGTTTTCCACCGGGCATATCACACCCTTATTCTCCCGTCTGGTTACCCGAAGTACCGTCCCTATAGCATCAATCTGGTCATCACTCAGCGTTCGTTTTCCTTTATCCGAACGCTTCTTGCGGCCGCTGGAAAAACCGAATCTACGTGCTATCAGCATCATGTGTTCGTAGGAAAGACCATGGATCGAACGGTATTTATCGATGATCACCCGACGCTCTTTCGGTTTTGCTTCCTGAAGCTCAAAAACCATTTCGTTTTGCCACATTTTGCCCTCGATAACGGAGAATTCACTGCAAATCAACTCTCCACCAGGAGAGCGCGGGGCCGGTTAGGCTTACCCCTTCTGTTCCGCTTCCCACCTTCCGTATTCCTCTAGCAGTTCGGGGTTCATGACCGGATTGCCGATCTCGGTGACAACCGTGTCATAGAGGGCCAACACCTGCATTTTCAGGCTGTGCACCGTTGAGACCACGGCGGCGCTCATCCGAGGGGTGAACTCAATTGGAAAATCTTTGTGCAGGTCGTTCGGCTCAAGGGCTATCAGTGAGCCTTGGACCATTTTCAGGTAAGCATCGATCCGTTTTATAAAGGCGTCCTCGTCAGGCGTGAGCCCTTTAAGTGCGGCCTGTGCCTCCATCTTTGTTTCCAATACTGCAATTTCTTTTTCCTGATCGGAGATTCTCTTCTGCTTGGTCTCCAAGAGTCTTTCGACTGCTATTTTCGACTTAGCCGCCTCGTCCTTGACCTGTTTGGTTTCAACCACCACCTGCTCAATGAGGTCTTTAATTTCATCACGGGAGGCGGATTCAAGGTTGATTACTTTGCCCTCCTTGATCTCCAAGCGCTTCTCTTCAGGAAGGGATGCATACCCGAGGAGATCCCGGCGAGTGAAGCCGAGTTGTGCAAGCAGTTGCACTTCGTCTTGCTCCAAGTTGCGAGCAATCTTCAGGTCATTAAACCCGGTACGGCGCTTTATTCCCAGCTGCTCGAAAAAGTCATCAATGTTATTAACACCCTGAATTTCCAAGTATTTTTTACTATCGACCAATTGCGCAAGCTGCTTCATCTCCATGAACTCTGCAAGCAATTGGATGGATCTGAATGCTTGCACGCGACCCACTCGAAGTGCACACTCGTGCACTCCTCGCAGGCTTTCTTTCATTTTTGCAATCTCCTGGTCCGCGTCTGCACGGGCCACTTTATAAACCTCGTCGATAGCCTGCACATCTGTATGTGGTTTCTGTTTCCCTGACATTAGTTGCTCCCCGTAATTGATATGGAATCCAGATCTTGCTGTTTCTGAACAATCTCACTTTCAAGGTTGCTCTTTCTACGCGCCCAGTAGACCGACAGCTTCATTCCGAGCTGGTAAGATCCGCCTATCTGCTGGACAAACCCAGCATCCTCCAGGGTGACCAAATGGCACATCACTGTACCCAGAGCGATATCCATCACCCGTGCGATATCCGGCCCGGTAATCGGACCATTCTGCATGGCAAGGACATCTATGATCTGGCATGTTTTGGATACTGCTTCAATTCGCCTATATGTTGTTTTCATCCGTCACCCTTATCAAATTTTTTAGTCGATCACACATTACGTTGTAGCGTTCACCAGCTTGATGCCAGAGCTGTGCGAATTCGGCCAATGTTACTTCGCCAAGTGGCTTGCCGTTTTCTGCGACAACCAGTGCAAGCATGCGAAGAGCAGGTCCGTTAAATTCGTACGCATCCGCACAAGGCTTCAAAGCGTCATAAAGTTCGTTGCAACCCTCGTTTAAATCTTGATCACCCATCACGCAACCTCCTACTTTATGTATGTACAGGCCGGCAATAGCGACGATGGCCTTACCGATTATTTCAGTCCTCGTTTTTGCCTGATCCCCATGATCTTCACTTGGATCACCCGTTCTTGTTCCTGGAGCCGGGCCAGCTCGATAAGGTCCCTATCATCCGGATTGAGAACATCGCTGCCTAGAGGCTCCAGGAGGTATCGGAAGGGCTCAAAGGACCCGACGACATGGCAGAAGGCGGTTAGGGTTTCGGAGCGGATGCAGTAATCGGGGTTCGAGCTCGTATATTTGTCGAGCATTTCTTTGCTGATTGACGACCCGGTCAAGCGGCTTATCTCGCTGGAGATCCTATAACGGTCGAGGCCGCTGTCGCTGATCGCCCTAGACAAACACTGGCGGAGGCCCAGGCCAATATCCAGCGCCCCTTCCGATAGACCGGTATCAAATAACCCGTGCTGCCCTGATAGCCCCTTGTCTTTTCCTGCAATTTTTTTGGACATTTATGGTTCCTTTTTCGGCTGTTACAATCAAACAAAATTTGATAAGGTACGAGCCTTAGGCAGCCTTTCGTTTCTGCCCGCGACTACGAGGCTTAATAGGCCAAAGACTCTCGATTCGCACTCCAAGGGCCTCAGCGATGGCTTGCCGCAGATGTGGTGACACCCTGATCCCGGCTATAACGTGGTAAACAGCCTGCCGAGTTACACCAACACGGCGGCCGATCTCAGCCCCGGAAACCTCTTTTTCGATCATTAGATGTTTTATTTTTTTGGCTGTTTGCGTTTCCATGGTTACAACCTTACTCGCTATAGCGAGTGAAGTCAATAAGAATATTGCTAAAGCGAGGCTGGAATGATCGGAGAAAGACTAAAACAAATTCGCATGGGCAAAGGCCTCACGCAGAAGGCCTTTGCGGAGCTGCTCGGCACCTCATCGGGATACATAAGCGAAATTGAACAAGGGAAAAAAATGCCGGGCAGTGAATTCTTGATATCGCTAAAGCGTGAGCTGGGTGTAAGTCTGGATTGGTTTCTTGCGGGGGAGGGTGGAACCCAGGCGTTAATAGTTGTTGGCAAACGAATAGAGAGTTACCGTATGGGGCTGAGGTTCAAAGTCGGCGAGTTCGCAAACCTCATCGGTATTCCGAAAGAATATCTATCCGATATCGAAAAACAAAAAGTGATACCCTCCACAGATGATCTCAAAATGATAATCCGAAATACGGACATTAATCCTCAATGGCTATCAACGGGGGAAGGGCCGGAGAGAAAGGGCGATAATAGGACGGGAGATGGAAAGCTCTTTTACGCTTTTGGAGAGGAAGAGATAGATGATAAATTAAAATGGAAAATTCTCCAGACGATCCACTCTGCGATGTTGTATTCAGGGCTTGACCCGGAAGACTTACCCGATGATAAGAGGATAATCATAAAGGATTTGCTTTATGACGACGCAATACGAAAGGAAAGGCAGCCGGACGAAAAATACGCCAATCGTCTTTGCCAGCTAACATCCTGTGAGATTTGTGAGAGTAAGAAAAGAAAGGAACGATGGCAACACAAATGGCACATAGAAGTACCTCCAGGTCTCGATCTGGAGCAGGTTCCAATTTTGGTGAAGGCAGCATCGGGCCTGAAATGCCCGATGGAGGGGATTCCAAAGCATTCCATCACTGATAGTGCGCCGGTAATGGTCCATTGTACTGCTTACTACCGGAAGCAATTAGATGATGGGTCATTGGTTGTGGTCAAGGGGAAGCGAGAGGAAAGGCCCATCAAAGAGGAAAGGCCAAGTTCTCAAACCGGAGGACAGATAACTCAGACGGTTAGCGGTACGGGCCATAAAGTTGCAGGTAGGGATATTGTCGGAGATAGAGATAGGGGAAAGAAGTAGAATGGCAGATAAGCCCGACAGCAGGAACAGTATTAATCAGACCGTTTCAGGGTATAAAAACCAGGTGGCCGGGCGCGATATCATTATTCACGTCAAGGACGACCAGGACGATAAACCATTACTAGACAATCCTGATCTGATCCCCTGCCCAATCTGCGGAAAGGGGGGAATATATCGTGACGCAGACCAATGCCCCAGATGCCACTATAGTTTCGAAAAAGAACGTATCAGGATTCAGGCCGAGATCCAGCAGGAAAGAGAGCGAATCCAGGACGAGCATCGACACAATAGGGAGCGAGGCCTTCACCTGCTCACCCTCTTAGCATCTGGCGCGCTTATCTGCGCTGTCTTTCTTTCTCAAGTGTTCAACAAAGGTATTTGGGAAAGCTTAGTAGGGGGAGCCGGGCTTGCTGTGGCGATCTATGGTGTAGGGCTTCGCCTGCGGTCAGAAATTTCGACAAGAATAAAGCGATGCCAGGGGAAAATTTGAGGCATACAACTGCTTGCCCTCTTGGTCCGTGACTATTAGTAACCCGCCTTTCAAATTTCCCTTGAAAACACCTTTCCCACAAGATGCCACCAACTGATCCACAACCACCTCCAAGACCACTTATAGTGTTTCTGACTACTTACTTATAGTATCGTCCATCAATCTGCCGGGCGTTAAGCAGGATGATCTTGCGTCCGATATCGAGAAAATCATGCTCGACTTCATAGCCGTTGAACACGGTATCTTGGGGGAGGATCTCCTCAAAGAGCACCCGCAGCCCGGGAATGTCCCATTGACGGTTGCCGAGGTCGTAGATGAACTTCCCGATCGTTCCCTCGGGCGTCACTTTGAAGGTTTCATAGAAGCTGTGGTTGGCGGTGAGAACCTTCAGGTCCGAATTCAGCACCACAAGCGGTTCGCGCACGGTTTCCACGATGTTCTCGGCATATTCCCTGGCATCCTGGATTTCGGCCTCCAGCCGCTTTCGTTCGGTAATGTCTTCCATGGCTAGCAGGATTATATGCGAGCCGATATTTTCCCGGAAAATCTGCCGGGCGTTCAGCAGGATGATCTTTCTGCCGATATCGAGAAAATCATGCTCGACTTCATAACCGTTGAACACGGTATCCTGAGGGAGGATCTCCTCAAGGAGCACCCGCAGCTGTGGAATGTCCCATTGCCGGTTGCCGACGTCGTAGATGAAGTTCCCGATGGTTTCCTCGGGCGTCACCTTGAAGGTCTCGTAGAAACTGTGGTTTGCTGTGAGAACCTTCAGGTCCGAATTCAGCACCACCAGGGGCTTGCGCACGGTTTCCACGATGTTCTCGGCATATTCCCGGGCATCCTGGATTTCGGCCTCCAGCCGCTTTCGTTCGGTGATGTCTTCCATGGCCAGGAGGATTATGTGCGAGCCGATATTTTTCCGGAAAATCTGCCGGGCGTTCAGCAGGATGATCTTTCGGCCGATATCGAGAAAATCATGCTCGACTTCATAACCGTTGAACACGGTATCCTGGGGAAGGATCTCCTCAAGGAGCACCCGCAGCTGTGAAATGTCCCATTGCCGGTTGCCGACGTCGTAGATGAAGTTCCCGATGGTTTCCTCGGGCGTCACCTTGAAGGTATCGTAGAAGCTGTGATTGCCGGTGAGAACCTTCAGGTCCGAATTCAGCACCACCAGCGGCTCACGCACGGTTTCCACGATGTTCTCGGCATATTCCCGGGCATCCTGGATTTCGGCCTCCAACTGCTTGCGTTGTGTGATGTCTTCCATGGCCAGGAGGATTATGTTTGAGCCGATATTTTCCCGGAAAATCTGCTGGGCGTTGAGCAGGATGATCTTGTGGCCGATATCGAGGAAATCATGCTCGACTTCATAGCCGTTGAACACGGTATCCTGAGGGAGGATCTTCTCAAGGAGCACCCGCAGCCCGGGAATGTCCCATTGCCGGTTGCCGACGTCGTAGATGAAGTTCCCGATGGTTTCCTCGGGCGTCACCTTGAAGGTATGGTAGAAGCTGTGGTTTGCTGTGAGAATCTTCAGGTCCGAATTCAGCACCACCAGCGGCTCGCGCACGGTTTCCACTATGTTCTCGGCATATTCCCTGGCATCCTGGATCTCCGTTTGCCATTGCTTACCGATGCTGACATCGCTGACAAAGACCAGAGCGAGGACGCCATTTAATGTTTCAAGAAAGCCCAGACTGATCTCCAGCGGGAACTCGCTTCCGTTCTGGCGGAGCCCGACAAGATCGGGAGTCTGGACCATCGATATGACCCTTGGCTCTGCGAAGAACTGCGCATGATGCTCTTCATAAAGTTTTCGGAAGCGTTCGGGAACGAGAACCGCAAGGGGGTTGCCGACGAGATCTTTCTTTGAATAACCGAACATTTGCTCGATAGGGGTATTAGCGAGCAGAACGGTCCCGGAGTTGTCGATGATGACGACCCCTTCGGCTAGCGATTCCAGAATGGTACGTACAGTGACATCATCCTGGAAAAGTCCTGAAGCCAAAGCGATTTGCCTGTTGATTCTCAGTTCCCGTTCCACGCGTGCGTCTTCTTCCTCAAGGTCGGGTATAGACATAAGGCACCTCCTAATTCCAGTCTTCGGCACCAAGAAAAAATCAGAGAGTTACGGGAAACCGTAGCTCTCTTTTTTTATTTCCCCTACATGACACCATCTCTGCTCCGGTATCTCCACTCAAGCGCTTGGATCTTTTATTTACCAATCGCCCCCATTTGTCGTTACAAATGCAGCGGATACAGAACAGGTTTTTTCAGCAATGCGGCGAATTCAACGGAAGGCAAGGGGCGGCTGAAGTAATAGCCTTGCCCCTCGGCACAGTGATGGGATTGTAGAAAGGCCAGTTGTTGTCGCGTTTCGATCCCCTCGGCAACGATACGCTGTTTAAGGCTCGTACCCATCCCAATTACGGCACTGACGATGGCTTCGCCTGAACCTCCTGTATCTTTGTCCAGGTCCTGCACGAAGGACTGGTCGATTTTCAGCGTGTCGATCGGGAAGCGTAGCAGGTAACTCAGGCTGGAATAGCCGGTGCCAAAATCATCAATGGCTATCTGTACGCCGAGGTTCTTGAGCGCGTTCAAGAGAACCGTTGTCGGTTCCGTGTCCTGCATAAGTCCGCTCTCGGTCATTTCCAGTTCCAGGCGGCTCGGTTCCAGGCCGGTGTCGTCGAGGATGGCAGTGACACTGTCGAAAAAATCCTTGCTGTGGAACTCCCTTGATGAGACGTTGACAGCGATCTGCCCGATGTCGAGGCCGGTCTGCAACCAGGCCTGGGCCTGACGACAGGCTTCATGCAGCACCCATCTCCCTATCGGCAGAATCAGACCGCACTCCTCGGCCACGGCAATGAAGTTCTCCGGGTAGACCAGCTGGCTATCGGATCCCTGCATACGGATCAGGGCCTCACTGCCGGTAATGGCACCGGTATCAAGATTCACCTTCGGCTGGTAATGCAAAACAAAGCTACGCTCTTCCAGCGCGCGGTGTAGCGCCTGCTCTATGGATTGCCGTGCGACCGCGCGGGCATTCATCTCCGGGTGATACAGATGAAAATGGTTGCGCCCGGTTTTCTTGGCTTGGTACATCGCCGTGTCTGCGTTTTTCAGCATCGTTTCGACATCCCTGCCGTCATCGGGGTAGATGCTGATGCCGATGCTGAAGGTAACATGGAGCTGATTGCCACTGACTACGTGTGGTCGAGCCATGGCTTCGATGACTTTTTCCGCGGCGAGCGCGGCGTCCTGCACCTCATCAATTTCGGTCAGCAACAGCACAAATTCGTCCCCACCCTGTCTACTAACTGTATCGGAGTGGCGGACGCACCTTCGCAAGCGTTTTGCAACCGACTGCAACAACTGGTCGCCGACCGCATGCCCGAGAGAATCATTGACGTGCTTGAAGTGGTCAAGATCCAAGTACATCAGCGCGACCTTCTTCTCATGACGCTGGGCAAGCGCGATTGATTGCGCCAGGCGGTCGGTCAGCAATGCCCGGTTCGGCAAACCCGTCAGAACGTCATGCTCAGCCATATACGACATCTGCTCTGTGGCCAGCTCCGCGGCCTCTGTCATTGTCTGGGCGTGAATCGAAGCGACAATGAGACGCTCGTTGGCTTCGCGAACCTGAGCATTGGTGCTCTCGTTGAGAGCTGCACTGGCAATGGCAGTCTCCTCACGCTGATCAGCAGCCTCCTGGCGTATATCTGCGGTTACCTGGCGTATATCTGCGGTTACCTGGCGCAGATCGGCGGTATCCTGGCGCAGGTCGGCGGTATCCTGGCGCAGGTCGGCAGTATCCTGGCGCAGATCCGCGGTGTCCTCGCGCAGGTCGGCGATTTCCTCACGCTGATCGGCCGTATCCTGGCGCAGATCTGCGATCTCTTCGCGCTGATCTGCGGTTATTTCGCGCTGGCCCGCGTTGCCTTGCCTCAAGGTGGCGGCCTCCTGGCGCTGGTCTGCGGTACCTTGTCGCAGATTGGCAGCCAGCCTGCGCTCGTCGGCATCCTCTGCCCGACTGAGAATGGACTGGTCACCCGCAACAACCACCGACTCGTGCTCTGAAACTGCCGCATCTGCCGCCAAATCCGGAGAGACCGCGCGCTGGTTTGCCCCAGACGGTTTCCCGGCCGCAGCACCCTTATCTTTGAGTTTCTTTTTGCTCATAACGTTTCACCTCTATCATTCCATCCTGGATGCTTTTGTCCGAACCAGAAATTAACAGGTCGCGTCCACCATTCCATTCTATCAGCAGACATAAAAGAACAGGTGAAATAACGTAATGTGTCGAACTTAGAGAGTTTTTCAGGACAACCTCACACGCACGCCATTCTTGAGTCACTTGCAGAAGGTGCCGTGATTATCGATAACTCGGGGGACTATTCTCCTGGATAATGCCGCTTCCGAACAACTGTTCGGTTATCCGAGAGAGGAGATCATTGGCAAGTGCCATGTCGTGCTCATTCCGGAACGGTTCAGCAAGGTACATCAAGAGCATAGCCCCGGTCCTGAGCGACATGTTGATTAACCTCGTTCGCCCGTTTCAGTCGCTGGCGTTCGCGTCGGCCGTCCGCCGAGCAGACCCTCGTAATCGAGCACCGGATCACCGATGACGACACCTTCATCGGTGATCTCGAACTGCCGGATCTCGGTGCTGTGGACGCTGGCGCGCACCTTCACGACCGCCATGACGCGTTTCAGGCGGCTCTCCGCCTCGATGTAGCGCTGGACGATGATCGCATCGGTGAGAAACGCGGACCCGTACGGGCTGAAGCGCAGATCGATATAGCGGTCTTCAAGTTCCGAGGTCAAGAGCACTGTCACGCCGAGGCCGGACAGCACGGTGATCATGCGAAACAGCGACTC
>Ga0209317_1001537_pt1 | contig 19772 bp, 17 predicted proteins | sample RifGroB2_FD_183994 | JGI IMG/M metagenome (GOLD analysis project Ga0209317, IMG submission 183994) | Soil microbial communities from Rifle, Colorado, USA - Groundwater B2 (SPAdes) (version 2) | ecosystem: Environmental > Terrestrial > Soil > Unclassified | place: Rifle, Colorado | collected... | reverse complement strand
CCTGGTGCGCCTTTTCAGCGAGCCGGATCAGGGGGGCGTTCAGGCGCACCAGGGCCAGCGGGGTCCTGGACATGAGGAAGGTTCCCCCCTCGCGCTCGACCAGCTCCACTCCCGGTGCGGTCCGGTACTTCATGCGCTCCCCTCCGGCACTACGCCTTCCCTGCGGAAGATCTCCCAAAGCTGGTCCGCGGTGGCATCGGGGTTAAGCGCCTGCACCCGCCCCTCGCGTGACTTGATGCCGCCGGAAAGAAGCGACAGGATGCGCTCGAAGGCGGGGAGGGCCGGGTCCGGGGTCACCACCCGGACCGGGTCGGGTCGCGGCGTGCCGACCCTTGCCAGCGGCAGCGCCGCGCCTGTGGCGCCGACCTCCCAGAAAGCGAGCCCCAGTTCGGGGAGCTTCCAGCGCTCCACCGGCGCCGTGATGGAGTCGATGACCGCCTCTACGGAGGGGTAGCGCGGCGTGGCGCCCTCCTCGAAGAGCACCGTGCAGGGAAAGGGCGCCTGCACCGTCTGGCGCGAGCCGCGATCCCCTTTCTTGAGCACTTCCACCGCCCCCCCGAGCAGGGAGAGCGAAACGGCCGAGCCGATGCAGGGAGCGCCGTTACGGGCGGAGGCGAGTGCCGGGACCGGATCGTCGCCGCGGTCGGCGAGACGGTTGCCGGTCAAAAGCAGCATCGGTTGCAGTATCTCGAGGATACGCCCCAGGACGCGTGCGTCGGCGCTGGCGTCCCCACCCTCCATGCCGTGGTCCCAGCAGCGGATGGCGCGGTCGGCCCCCATGGATACCGCGAGCCTCAGGGTGTCATCCAGGCTCTTTGGCCCAACCGCCAGGACCGTAACCAGCGCCCCCACCTTCTCCTTCAGGCGGAGCGCCTCCTCGAGGGCGCAGAGGTCGGCCGGGTTCGGGAGGAGTCTCAGCCCCTTGGCGGCGATACCGGCACCCCGCGTGATGGTGCGTGCCGGCGGCCTCGGATCGGCCACCTCCCTCAGGAGGACCACTATTTTCAAGTTCACGTTCGTCATAACTTGCTCCGTGTTTTGCTTTTACGTCATCCGGTAGGCGACGCCGAAGCCCCCCCTGGGGTAGCTCCAGCGCGTGAAGGCCTTCTCCTGGCAGACCACGTAGCAGGTGCCGCACTCCAGGCAGCCGTCGTGGACGAAGGTCATCTTCTGTTCCTCCTCGTTCCAGGTGTAGCAGCGGGCCGGGCAGGAGTTGGTGCAACCCCTTTCGCTGCAGCCCAGGCAGCGTTCCGTGTCGAGGACGATGTGCGGCTCCCGGTCGATGGTGAAGCTGGTAAGGTCGAAGATCTCGTCGATGTTCATAGTGCTCTCCATGCGCTGAAGCCGTCGGCGGCCAGGTTCTTCAGCCCCACCTTCTCGCCCGCCGCCTTCAGGAAGAGCCGGGAGAGGTTCTCCTTGGGCGCCCCGTCGATGCGGTAGAGCTGCTCCATGACCGAGCAGAGGAGTTCCGGGTACTCCCGGTAGATCCGGTTGTTGTGCAGCATCTGCGGCGCACCCTTGTAGAGCTTCAGGTCCTTCATCACGTAGCTGTCGTCCAGAAGCTTCTTGTAGATGGAAAGCCCCCGGCGGCTGAAGTCCCCCTGCCGGTGCGCCTCGACCACCGCCTCCCCGGCCAGGATCCCCGAGTGGGAGGCGAGGTTGATCCCCTCGAGGTTGAGACCGGTGGCGTTGCAAAGGGCCGCCGCGTCCCCCGCGACCACGATCCCCGGGCCGTAGAGCTCGGGGATCATCTTGTATCCCCCCTCGGGGATCAGGTGGGCCGAGTACTCGCGCAGCCTTCCTCCGCGCACCATCTTGGCCACCTGGGGCTGCTCCAGGAACGCGTTCAGGAGGTCGTAGGGCGTCTTGCCGCTCGACTTGAGGCTTGCCAGGTGGAAGACGAGCCCCACGGAAAGGGAGTCGTAGTTGGTGTACAGGAAGCCGCCGCCGCGCACGCCGTCGGTGCACCCGACGAACTCGTTGGCGAAGCCCTGCTCGCGCGCGAGGCCGAAGCGCTCGTCGATGAGGTCGCTGGGAAGCTCAAGGAGCGCCTTCACCCCCACCGCCATCTGCCCCGGGTCGAAGACCGGCCTGCGCAGACCTGCCTTCAGCGCGGTGAAGGAGAGGACGCCGTCGGCCGCCACCACCACGGGCGCCTTCAGCTCCCCCTTCCTCCCCACGATGCTCACCCCCGTCACCTGCCCGTTCTCCATGCGGACGTCCTCGACCGTGGAGCGGGTGATCAAGGTGGCGCCCGCCTTCACCGCCTCTTCGGCCAGCCAGCGGTCGAAGCGGGGGCGGAAGATGGTGTAGCCGTTGTACGGGGTGCGGTCAAAGCTCCCCGCCTCGATCACGGTGTTGAAGCTGGAGTCACCGGTCATGAAGGTGACCCCCTTCTTGATGATGTGCCGCTCCAGCGGGGCGCGCTCCCAGAAGTCCGGGAACACCTGCTCCAGCCCGGGAAGACGGTGCAGCACGCCGCCGAACATGTTCTTCTCGCCGGGGAACGTGCCGCGCTCGATGAGCGCCACGTCGAGCCCTGCGCGCGCCATGGTGAGCGCCGCGGACGATCCGGCGGGGCCCGCCCCCACCACTATGGCCTGATACGATCTGCTCATCGGGCACCTCCCAGCGCGCTCCTGGCCCGGTCGACCAGGCGCGGCAGTATTTCCTTCAGGTCTGCCACGTACCCTGCGTCGGAGTTCGGGAAGATGGGGGCCTTGGGGTCGGAGTTGACCGACACGATCAGCCGCGAGTCCTTGATCCCCCCCACGTGGTGCATGGAGCCCGAGATCCCCAGCGCGAGGTAGAGCCTGGGCGTCACGGTGCGGCCGGTCTGCCCCACCATCCGCTCGAAGCCGGTCCACCCCAGGTCGTAGACCGGGCGGGTGACGCCGCAGGAGACGTTCAAGAGGCGGCAGAGCTCCTGCATCTGCGAGAAGGTCTCCTGATCGCATCCCTTGCCGGCGGAGAAGATCACCTCCGCCTCGCTCAGATCGACCGTCTGCGGGTCGGGGGGGATGCGCCCGGTGACCCGGGCCGCCGCTCCCTCCTGCCGGGCGGGAAGGAAGGCGGCATAGGCCGGGGTCAGCTCCTGCACCGTCGGGAGCAGCACCTGGCTTAGCTTCCTGGTCGGGACGGAGAGGACCAGCGGTGTTTCCCCCTGCCAGCTCCGGGCCTCGGAGAGCCTCGCCCCGAGGATCTGGCGGTACAGCTCCAGCCCCCCCTCCACCTGTTTCACGCTCACCGTCTCGGTCATCAACGCGGCGCCCAGGCGGGCCGCCGCGACCGGGGCCAAGGTCCCGCCGAGGTCGTTGTGCGGCAGCAGCAGGATGCCCCCCTCCTGCGCCTGGACCAGCGAGGCTAGGGCGAAGGCCAGACGGGCCGGGGTGTCGATCAGCCCGTCCCCTTGGTCCAGGACGGTCACCGCCGGCGTGCCGTAGCGGGCGAAGTCGCCGCGAGCCGCAGCGTCGGGCTCAGCCGGGACCACCGTCTCCCAGGGAAGGCCGGCTATCCGGGAGAGGCGCGCCGCGTAGGAGAGCAGCCCGCGGCCCGTTTCGTCCAGCGCCCCTTCGGGGAGGTCGATAAAAACGAGGATCTTGCCCTGCTGCGCCATCAGATCTCCCTCCCGATCCGGTGCCCTTCCCAGATGGCCATGTCCACCTTGCGGGGGGCGACGCAGTCGCCGATGCGGTACAGCTCGGGGACCTTCCCCTTGAGCGACAGGTACAGGTCGTCGTCCGCCTTCTGCCCCATGGCGAGCACCAGGTTGTCGAAGGGACCCCACTCCTGCCAGACGTTGGAGTAGACGTTGAACCCCTTGACCGTCTTCTCCCCCGCCTCGCCGCAGATTTCCATCACCGCGATGTCCGGGGTGAGCGTCACCCCCTTCTGGAGCAGGCGCTGCCTGGCGAGGTAGAGGTCCTGGGTGGGACCTAGCTCGGCGCCGATGAAGAGGCTCGGGGTGATCACGTGCACCTTCTTCCCCTGGTTGGCCAGGAACTCCGCGGTCGCCGAGGCGCGGTGGTGGCCGTCGTAGTCGATCAGGCAGACGTTGTCGCCCAGGGTGGCCTCGCCGTTTAGCACCTGCCAGACGTCGTGCACCGCAGGGCCGTCCGCGCCCCCCACCGGGTGCTGCTTGGGCCTGCTCCCGGTGGCGACGATGACCACGTCGGGGTGCTGCGCCAGCACCTCTTCGGCGGAAAGTTCGCTCCCCAGGTGCACCGAGACCCCCGCCTTGTCCACCTGCCCCTTCTCGTTTCTGACGATGACGCCGAACTCGTCGCGCCCGGCACCCTTCATGGCGGTCAGCACCTGCCCGCCGAGCGCCTCGCCCTTTTCATGCAGGTCGACCTGGTGCCCGCGGCGGCCGGCCATCTTGGCCGCCCACATCCCCCCCGGGCCTCCCCCGACCACGGTCACCTTCTTCTTCACCTGGGCCCTTTCCAGGGTCCCCTCGCCCCACTGCTTCTCGCAGCCGACGGCCGGGTTCTGGACGCAGCCAAGGGACTTGTTCACCCCCATGCGCCCGATGCACCCCTGGTTGCAGGCGATGCAGTAGCGGATCTCCTCCAGCCTCCCCTCCTGCGCCTTCTTGGGGAGGAAGGGATCGCAGATGAGCCCCCGGCACATGCCGATCATGTCGGCCTGGCCGGCGGCGAGCACCTTCTCGGCCATGACCGGGTCGTTGATCCTGCCGGTGCAGAACACCGGGATCTTGACCCTCTCCCTGACCCCCGCCGCGAGCGGGATGGTATAGCCGAGCGGGGTGTGCATGGAGCCTTCCACCAGGTAGAGGTTGTAGAAGGTGGCGATGGAGAGGTCATTGAAGTCGATCAGACCGCTCGCCTCGAAGCGGGCGCAGATCTCCTGGACCTGCGCCAGGTCGAGGCCACCCGGAATCATCTCGTCGGCGCACATCCTGATGCCGAGGGTGAAGTCGTTGCCCACCGCGCGCCTCACGGCAGAGATGAACTTGAGCGGCGCCCGCATCCTGTTCTCGAGGCTTCCGCCGTACTCGTCGGTCCTGAAGTTGGTGAGCGGCGAGAGGAACTGGCGCGCCAGGCTCGAGTGCCCGAACTGCAGCTCGATGCCGTCGAAGCCCCCTTCCCTGGCGTGGATGGCGCTCTTGGCGAAGAAGCGCGCCACCTCCTCGATGTCCTCGTGCTCCATCTCCTTGGGGGTCTCGCGGAACAGGACGTCCGGGATGGGAGAGGGCGCCCAGACCGGGAGCCTTGAGATGGCGCCGTCGCACTGCTGGCCGTTATGGTTCAGCTGGGCGAAGATCTTGGCGTCGAACTGGTGCACGTAGTCGGTGATTTTCCGGAAACCGGGGATCACCTCCGGGTGGTAGACGTCGATCAGCTTCTCGTAGGCCATGTCGGTCGGATGCACGCTCATCTCTTCCGTGATGATGAGGCCGGCCCCGCCCTTGGCGCGCTCGCCCCAGTAGTACATCTGGCGCTCGCTGGGAAGCTGGTTCACCGCGAAGTTGGTCAGGTGCGGCTGGAATGAGATGCGGTTTTTCACCTCCACGGTGCCGATCTTCAGGGGTGAAAAAAGGTTCGGAAACATCATGGTCGTAGCTCCTGGTCTTTTGAGCTCCCGCTCTCCGGGGCACGGGGGGGGGCAAGAGTGCCGCGTCCCCCCTCAGCTTCCCTGACGGGAAGGCGATGTCATTGCAATCAGACGGCCGCGCTCCCCTGCAGGTCTGCGATGGAGGTCACGCAGCGCTCCAGGCATTCGGGGTCCCCGCCGTTAAGGTCATTTTTCAGGTGCCATGCCACCGCGGGGCAGCCGCCGTGGCACTGGTCGAAGCGCTGGCACTCCTCGCAGGAGTGGATCCTCAGGCTTCTGAAGGAGTCGTAGATCGCCGAGTCGTCCCAGATCTCCTGGAAGGTCAGCTCCCTGAGCGAGCCCGCCTTGAACCTCTCGGTCTGCAGGAAGGCGCAGGGGTACATGTTGCCGGTGGGGCCGACGCAGCAGGTGAGCTTGGCCGCGCCGCAGAGGTTCAGCCCCAGCCCCTGGCGCTCCTGCGAGGTGAGCGAGAAGAAGCTGTCGCCGGTCCTCACGTCGCCGCTTTGGGCCAGCCAGTCGGAGAAGGCGAGAAGCTGGGCCGGGGTCGGTCGGAGCCCTTCCCAGTTGTCGGCGCCGCGCCCCGAGGGGCGGAAGCGGCTCACCCTGAGCGAGACCCCCATGGCGCGCGCCAGCTGGTACATGGCCGGGATCTCGGCGGCGCTTTGCCGGGTCAGCACCGTGTTGATGCTGGTCGGTATCGAGCTCTTCGAGAGGAGCTTGATCGCCTCTACCGCCCTTTTGAAGACCCCTTTGCCTCTGATGGCGTCGCAGGTCTCGGGGAGCGCCCCGTCCATGCTCACCTGGATCGCCACCAGCCCCTTCGGCCGGCCAAGACGCTCCACGCGTTCCGCGTCGATCAGGGTGCCGTTGGTGGAGATGCAGGTCATGATGCCGCGTTCGTGGCAGGCAGCCAGGATCTGTTCGAAGTCGGGGCGCATGAAAGGCTCGCCGCCGCCGAAGTTGATCTGGAACACCCCCGCCTGGTGCACCTGCTCGACCAGGTCGAGCGCCTCGGCCGTGGTCAGCTCCCCGTGCGCCGGCTCTCCCGAGGAGGAGAGACAGGTGGTGCAGCGCAGGTTGCAGGCCAGCGAGACTTCCCAGGTCAGGTTTACCGGGGACGTAAGCCCCCTCTCGACGTATTTATTGCTCACGTAGGAATCCTTTCTCCAACAGGCGCCCGACGAACTTCCTGAGCACCGTCTTCTGTTGTTCCGAGGTCCCCTCGGGGAATTCGTCCCTGCCCCTCAGCGTGCCGAAGAAGTCGGCCGGGATCAGATCGCCGGTCTCGGCGAAGAGCAGGCGCGGCCCCCTTGCATCGTAAAACAGGAGGCCGAACCCCTCACGCCGGACGCGGCAGGCCGGATGCAGCTTGATGCCTGCCGTCGCCATCTCAGTACACCCCGCAGATGCCGTCTATAGCCAGCTCCTCGACGTTGATCTCTTCAAGGATGCAGGGCTCTTCCACACAGACTTCAACTTGCTCTTTGTTGTTTTCCATTTTTGCTTCTCCTTTTTTTCGGCGGTGTTTTGTGCCACAGGCATCTGCGGCCTTGATGATCCTGTATACTGCAACGCCGGTGCCAAGTTTTAAAACAACGATCTATACAGTATTTAGAGGTGGTCGCACGGTTGCCCCCTCGGGAGCGTGGAGGCCAGAGTGTGGAGGAATGGGGCAGTTCAGTTAAAGCCGACCGTTCCCACATTCCCCCGCATTGACGCTTTTCTCCACAACGGGGATTTTGTCTACAAACAAATAAACTATCGTTATGCTATTTTTTAGAGCTGCGGGCGCCAGCGAGAAGGATTTGGCTGAAAAAAACTCCGCAGAGGGACCCGCCGCGGGCGTTTCACGGCTGCCAAGGAACCATTTTTCCGGGGGAAAGGGGATCGAGCCATGCATGGAAAGAACAAACACTGCTCATTTTGCGGGACCAGGTTCCCAGCCGATGCAGGGTGGCCCAGGAAGTGCGGCGCCTGCGGCAACAGAAGCTATCTCAACCCGCTCCCGGTGGTCGTGGTGCTGGCGCCGGTGGGGGACGGCATCATCGGCATCAGGAGGAACATCGAGCCGCAAAAGGGGACCGTGACCCTGCCGGGAGGCTATCTTGACCTGGGGGAGAGTTGGCAGCAGGGGGGACGGCGGGAGTTTTTCGAGGAGACGGGGATCGAAATCGAAGCGCAGGAGCTGCGGCTCTACGACGTGATGAACGGGCTGGACGGCACCCTGGTGATCTTCGGGCTGGCAGCGCCACGCCCCCTGGAGGCGCTGCGCCCCTTCAGCTCGGAGGAGACGCAGGAGGTCCTCCTGATCGAGGGGGAGGTGACGCTTGGCTTTCCGATGCATACCGAGGTGGTCCGGAGGTACTTCGACGAGAGGAAAGGGGGGCAAGGAAGGTGACCCGGCGGCTGCCCCCCCTTCGGGTTCGGGCCGGCTACTTGGGGCTCACCGGAAGCAGGACGGTGAACTCGGTCCCCTCTCCCACCTTGCTCTTCACCTGGATCTCCCCGTGGTGGCGCTTGACGATGCTGTAGGTGAGCGCGAGCCCCAGACCGATACCCTTTCCCGCCTCCTTGGTGGTGAAGAAGGGGTCCCAGATCCGGTCCAGGTTGTCCAGCGGAATGCCGCAGCCGCTGTCTCTTATGCTGACCGAGATCATCCCCCCCTTGGAGGCGCAGGTGAGCACTTCGACGCTCCCTTCTCCCGTTATGGCCTGATGCGCGTTGATCAGGAGGTTCATGCAGACCTGGCGCAGCGCGGAGGGGTCGCCGTGCACGCAGGGAAGCCCCTGCTGCAGCGTCGTGGCGAGGCTCACATGCCGGAAACCGGGCTGGTGGCTGATCAGCTCGATGATCTCCCTTAAGAGGGCGTTCAGGTCGACATTGACGGCGAGGCCGTCGGACTTCCTGCCGAAACTGAGCAGGTTGTCGATGATCCCCTTGCAGCGGTAGCTTTCCCGCACGATGACCTGCAGGTAGTGCTGGAAGGCGTCGAGCCTCGGGTCTTCGGAGAGCCCCGGGGTGTCGTTGAAGCGCCGCAGGAGCCCCTCGGCGCAGCCGGCGACGGACGCCAGCGGGTTGTTGATCTCGTGGGCGATGCCGGTGGCGAGCACGCCGATGCTGGACATCTTCTCGGTCTGGATCAGGTGCATCTCCTGCAGACGCTTTTCGGAGACGTTCCTGAAGAAGACCAGCGCGCGGGTCTTCTCCCCGATGGTGTCCATGATCGGGGTTGCCGTGACGTCCAGATACAGAGTCTCCTGCCCCTCCCCCATGCTGAGGAGCGAGGTCTCCACCCGCTCGCCGGCGAGGGCACGCTCCACGGGGCAGAGCCCGGGAGGCCCCTGCAGTTCGGCGTGAAAGACGTCCCGGCAGTGTTTCCCCTTGCCGATCTTTCCCGGAAAGAGCGCGGGGCTGATCTGGTTGTGGTGCTGCACGCGCCCTTCGTGGTCGTAGACCGTGATACCGTCGCTTATGGAATCGAAGATCGCCTGCAGCTCGTTGGTCTTGTTGCTGAGCTCCACTTCGGCCCGCTTGCGCTCCGTGATGTCCTGGGTGGTGCCGTAGACCTGCACCACCTGGCCGGAACCGTTCACCAGGGGCTCCACGATGGAGTAGACCCACTGGCAGCTGCCGTCCTCGAACAGGAGACGGTGCTCGATCTCGTAGCTCTTCCCTTTTTCGATGCAAAGCAGGAGCTGCCCGATCACCTTTTCCCGGTCCTCGGGGTGCACCGCCGCCGCGAAGCTCTCCTGGTTGGTCGCCTCGCGCGACAGCCTCAGGATGCGCAGCAGTTCGTCCGACGCCTTTACATCGCCGCTTAGGGGGTCGAAGCTCCATGAGCCGACGTGGGTCATGGACTGCGCCTTGGCCAAGTTGTACTCGCTCTCGGAAAGCGCGCGCTCCGAGAGCTTCTTCTCGGTGATGTCCACCAGCACGGCCAGGCACTCGTCGCCCGACTCGGCGACCATGGCCTCGATGCGCACGTAGAGCAGCTGCTTGTCGCGCTGCAAAAGGCCCAGGCGGCAGGTCATCTTGCCGTGGTTGCGGAACACGCTGGCCAGGTAGTTCACGAAGACGAAGCGGTCGGCGCCCGCCACGAAGTCCTCGAAGCGGCGCCCCGTCAGGTGGCTGCGATCGAGCCCCAGAAGGCGCGCGCCGGTCAGGTTCACCTTCTGGATCAGCCCGTTGCGGTTGAAGGTGAAGTACCCTACCGGGGCGAAATCGTAGAGGAGCGCGTACTGGTTCCTGGAAGCCTCGAGCTCCGCCTGGAACCGGCTCAACTCCTCTATCTTCGCCTCCAGCGCGTCCTGATAACGCCCTTTCTCCGCAGTCTCTATCAAGGCATGGTCACCCGTTTGCTCTGCATGTTGCCGGGGCTTCCCCCCCGCCCCCCTCTTTCACCAGTGGCTCCGCCCGGAGGGATCGAAGGCGGGCTCGGCGCCGCTTTTCCCCCGGGAGTAGTAGCTGCGGTAGTCGATTTCCTCCTCCGCCTCTTTTTCCCGCAACCTCTTTTTCTCCAGGGGATGGGCCTGGTCGGCATAGATGTCGAGCAGCAGGTCCTCCACCACGACGCTCAGATCGTCGACGGTCTTCACCACCTCGACCTTGTCGCAGTAGGCACCGTAGGTGTCGATCAGGCAGTCCCCCCTGCGCCAGATCTCGCGCTCCTCGGGGGTCAGCCAGAGCATGTAGCGGGACTTCTCGCGGATCTCTTCCAGCACCCAGTCGCAGGCCTCGTCGTAGTTGTTGCGCGCGTCCCCAAGGATGATGACCGCGGGGCGCCCGCGCAGGTTCTCCAGAAACTTCTTCTTGAACTCCAGGAACACCTGGCCGTAGCTCGAGTTCTCGTCCAGGTCCACGATGTCCCCCTGGTCTATGGTCCGCATCAGCTCGTTCACCGGCAGGTTCGCAAGCAGTTCGGTGATCTCGGCGAGCTGGCGGTTGAAGATGAAGCTTCTCACCTCCAGGAGCTGGTTGTGCAGGGTGTGCAGGAGCAGGAGCATGAAGCGCGCCGCGTGGCTCACCGAGTAGCTCACGTCGCAAAGCACCAGGAGCCTCGGCTTTTCCCGGCGCTTTCTCCTCAGGGCCACCTGGAAGGGGACCATGTCGTGGCGGTAGTTCTTCTGGATGGTCTTGATGACGTGGAGCTTGCCGCGGTTCTGGTCGTTCTTGATCCGCTTCATGTCCTTTCTGAGCCTGAGCATCATGCGCGACACCACGTCCTGCATGGCCGCCTGCTCCTCGGCGCTGAAGACGATGCCCCGGTCCTGCCCCTGCCCCTGGCCCAGGTCGATGGTGAGGGGGTTCTGCACGAAGCGCCGGCTCGGCCTGGGCGTCTTGGCGAGCTCGCGGCGCCCCTTGATCTGCACCACGGTCTCGCTCCCGTCCGTGTCGTCAGGATCGATCTCGGTGAGGCTTTTCAGCTCCTGCAGGTCCTCCGGGTCGATCTGGCTGTCCAGCTTGAGCAGCGGCCCGGGCTCCTCGTCCTGGTGGGCCTCGACCAGGTTCATGGTGCTGAACTCCCCCTCCATGCTGACGATGGCCGCCTCCATGAGACCGGGGATGTCGCCTTCCGGGGGGAACTGGAAGCGGCTGAAAAAGCGGTTGAACGCCTCGTCGAAGACGGGGATGTCGTGGACGTTTTTCACCAGCGTCAGGCGCAAAAGGCGCCGCGTCGACCGCCTTCCCCTGATTCCCGCCAGGGCCAGCGCCTGGACGGCGTCCAGGCTCTCGCCCGGGGAGACCCGGATCCCGCATGTGCGCAGCTCCCCCACAAAGCGTGCGATGATCCGTTCCATACCCTACCCCAGTTCCCGCGCCGCCAGGTCCGCCACCTTCTGGAGGTCCGTCTGGTGCTTGGCTATGACGCCGACCGTGTTGGCGACGATCTCGGCGGTCAACTGGGACGCCTTCAGGATGGAGAGCACCTGGGCCCAGTCGAGCGTTTCCGATACGCTGGGGGGCTTTCTCAGGTTCAGCTCGCGCGCCTTTCTGAGGAACTCCACCATCTGGCGCGCCAGGGATGCGCAGAGATCGGGGAACTTGGCCCTGACGATCGCGATCTCCCGGTCCAGTTCGGGGTAGCCGATGTAGAGGTAGAGGCAGCGGCGCCTGAGCGCGTCTGAAATCATCCGGGTGCCGTTGCTGGTGAGGATGGTGAGAGGCCTCCTGTTTGCCTCGATCACACCCAGCTCCGGCACGGAGATCTGGAACTCGCTCAGGCACTCAAGGAGCAGCGCCTCGAATTCGTCGTCGGAGCGGTCGATCTCGTCGATGAGAAGCAGCGAGCGCTTCTCGGAGAGAAAGCTCCGCAGGATGGGGCGCTGCACCAGGAAGTTCCTGGAAAAAAAGAGGCTTTCCTCGGAGGTGAGGCGCTCCACCGCCTCCCTCAAGTCGGCCGAAACTGAAAGGTAGTTGTCCAGCTGGGTGCGCAAAAGCTGCGTGTAGAGGAGCTGCTTGCCGTATTCCCAATCGTAGAGGGCCTTCCCCTCGTCGATCCCCTCATAGCACTGCAGCCTGACCAGGGGAAAATCGAGCGAGGCCGAGAGCGCCTTGGCGAGTCCCGTCTTCCCCACCCCGGGAGGCCCCTCGATCAGGATCGGCTTCTCCATGCGCAGCGCCAGGAAAACGGCCGTGACGATGGCGTCGTCGGCGATGTAGCCACCCTGGTTTAGAAACTCCTTTACCTGTTGTTCTGAAATCATGACGGCCTCGCAATTTGGGTGTCTTCCATACGACGATGCCGCCGGCGCCCGACGGGTTTCCCCTTCGGGGCCGGCGGCATATGCTGCCTAGGCTCTAATGAACCGGGTACTTCCTACATGCACTGCTTGAAGATCTTGATCATGTCCTGCAGACCGGTGTCGGTCGGGTTCCCCTCGGTGCAGATATCCGCCACGGAGAAGCGGGAGAGCGGCTCGATGTCCTTCTCGAGCAGGCCGAGATCCGTGAAGGTCTTGGTGATGCCGAGGTCCTTCTTGAGCTGCGCCACCGCCTCGATGAATTTCTCGCCGGCCGCCATGTCGGAGAGGTTGGTCACGTCGACGCCCGCAGCCTGCGCCATCATCTTGAAGCGCTCCGGAGCTGCCGGGAGGTTGAACTGGCAGACCGGGACGATGCCGATTGCGTTGCAAAGACCGTGCGGAGCGTCGTAGAGACCGCCCAGGGCGTGGGCCATGGAGTGGATCAGGCCGAGGCCGGCGCTGTTGAAGCTGTACGCTGCCGCCATTTCAGCCCAGACCATCGCCTCGACAGCCTTGTCGTTGTTGCGGTTCATGGAGGACTGGCGCAGGTTCTGGAAGATGAGGGTGATGGCGCTCAGGCCAGGGCCGTAGGCGGAGACGACGCCGAGACGGGAGGCGATTGCTTCCACGCCGTGGGCGAGGGCGTCCATGCCGGTGTAGGCGGCCAGGTCGCCCGGCATGCACTGGTGGATCAGCGGGTCGTTGACCGACTTGCTCGGGGTGCAGTTCGGATCGAAGAGGGCCATCTTGTACTTCTTGTCGGTGTGGTTGATGATCGAGAAGCAGGAAACCTCGGAACCGGTACCGGAGGTGGTGTTGATGGCGAGCTGCGGGATCTTGTTGGCCTTGGTCGCCTTGAAGGCGCCCTCGAAGGTCCTTACGTCCTGGCCGTCATGGCTGTAGACCAGCTTGATGGCCTTGCAGGCGTCGTGGGCGGAACCGCCCCCCAGGGAGATGATGCCGTCGAACTTGCCGGCGGCCAGGACCTTGGCGCCCTCCATGACTTCGAAGTCTTTCGGGTTGGGGGTTACCTTGCTAAAGACGGACGATTCGACCCCGGCGGCTTTCAGCACCCCCTGGATGGTCTCCACGATGCCGGTCCCCTTGAGGCCGGTGGTGACGATGAGGGCGTTGGTCATACCGAGCGACCTGGCGTCGTTGCCGACCATGGTATGTGCACCCCAGCCGACGTTCACCGAAGGGTACGCGTGCATCATCTTGATGGGGTATTCCAGCCTTTCGTTCTTCAGGGTGCGTTTTACGTCTTTGTTGTGAGACATGGGACTTCCTCCTTTGGGTTTGTGGTCGATCGCTAAAAAATTGTTATACAGGTAAAACCGAAAGCATTTCCCAACATTTCCAGACTTCGTGCAACCGCATGATTACCTACATAGCAAGCGCGGTGCCAAAATCTAACAATGGTTTAAAGACGTGTAAACACGCGGGGTGGCGGGATACTGACCGATACGAGGGGAAGGGGGAACGGGGAAATAAGTAACAACTTTCAGGCCGGGGACCGAATCTGAGCCCTTTACGGCTATGGCGAATTTCCACAGTGAGGATTTTTGCCCCGCAAGGGGGAGGAGTGAGGAGAAAAAAAACTCCCGCGCGCCGGCGAAGCGCTTGCGCTGGTCGGGTTCATGTGGTATATGTAATTAACGCGTACAAATAAACCACAACCTGGAGGTCCCAATGCCGCAGAAAATATCGCATGCCGAGATGCTTCCCAAGGCTGCAATGGTGACGAAGGCGTACACCGAGGAGATGCACGCTTACCTGCTATCCCTGTTAACCTCTCCCGGGGGCTACAGGCAGGCCAACGACCGCTTCCTTGCAAGTTACAACGCCTCGCTGCAAGGAGTTCCCGAACAAGTGGCGGCCTGCGAAGCTGATCGCAAGGAGTTAAACCGCCAGCACTCCCTGTTGATAGGGCTTGCCAAACTCGCCGCACCACAAGATCCGAGCCTTCCTGAGAAACTAGGTCTTGGACCGCTACTCGCAAAGGCCAGCAACGGAACATCTCGCCTGATCAAACCGGAGAACTTCAAGCTGACACACGGCACCATAGACGGAGAAATGCTGGGAAGCGTCGGGTATATCAAAGGTGCCAGGATGTTTGAGATCTGGGGGTGCGAAGGTGATCCGAACCTGGAAGAGAACTGGAAATTTTTGGCAGCGTCACCAAACTGTACGGGAATCCATGTAAAGGGGCTCACTCCCGGCACGAAGTATTGGTTCCGGATCAGGGCCATACGCGGCAACGAGACGGGGCCCTGGTCGGACTACATCACGCTCAGGGCGCTTTGATCCTCCCTCACCGGTTCCCAGATGGAGAGCCTTCCATCTGGGAACCTCCCCAACACCGCAAATTGCGGGTCCAGGTCCTGGTTTCAGCATTAACTTTTCGAATTGAAGCTCCAAATCCCAGGATTTCAGCCCGATTTTGCGCAACTCACCGGGAATTTCATCAAATTAGCAGGAGATTCGACAATCTCGAACCGGGATTCAGCAAATCTGGACCAAGATTCGACAAATCCGGGGACAGATCCCGGGATTTAGGCTGAAATCCTAGGATTTCCTTCCTAACTCGCGGATTACACAACAAAAGCAAACTCAAAGGGGTGCTGCGCTAGCCGCTGCGCCGGGCGGCCAGCGCCCTCCTGACTTCGCAGCGGTCGTCGGGGGCCATCACGTCGCCGTAACTCCCCCAGGCCCGCCCGAGACACCCTCCCGCGCATTTCATCCCCTCGCTGCATTCACGGCACGCTGCAATCTCCGAACTGCGGCGCCTGCTGGCGGCGAGCAGCTCGGACCAAAGCGGCGCCCCCCTGACAATCCCTTCCGCCACCCCCCCTTCCAGGACACCCCCCACCGAATAGGGCTGGGCATGGCAGAGGACGCAGGGGAAGAGTTCGCCCCGGACGGTCAGGTAGGGGTTCTCCAGGAAGTTGCATGCTCCGGCGCGCGGCGAGGTGCAGTCGCCCCACTCCAGCGCGGCCACCGTGCCGACCCTGCTGTACAACTCCCGGAACCCGGGATCTTCCTGGTAGCGCTGCCAAAGGCGCAGATACTGGGCAGGCTCCGGAGGCTGCACCTCGTCGCCGCTGGCGGCCCTGCCGCAGGAGACCAGCATGCCGGCAGCCACCGCCCCCACACCGAGCCTTTCGGCAAGGGCCATGACCGCCGGGATCTCCTCCAGGTTGTGGCGCATCTCGGTACAGAAGACGGAGACGCGCGGCATGAGCCCGCCGAGCGCAAGTTGTTCCAGCGCGCGCATGACGCCGTCAAAGGCCCCCTTCCCCCTCACCAGGTCGTGGGTCGCGGCGCTCGCTCCGTCCAGGCTGATCTGGATGGAGAGCCCGGGAAAGTCGAGTTCTTTCAGAGCCGCCACCCGCTCTGCGTCGAAGAGCACCCCGTTGGTCTGCAGTGCAACTGTCTCGAAACCCTCTGCCGCGGCAAAGCGCACCAGCTCAAGCCACTGCGGATGGCGCAGCGGCTCGCCGCCGGTCAGGCGCACCCCCTCCCCTCCCAGCGCCCGGAACTCCCGGAGCAGCCCCAGCAGGGTCTGCAGCGGAACCTCGCGGGGATGCTCGGAGTTGCCGGCTGATTTCCAGCAGTGCGCGCAGCGCTGGTTGCAGGCCTCGGTGACGGCGACGGTGAGCATCCTCGGCGGGAGCAGGCCGTAACGGCGCAGCGTCTGGTGGACTTCGCTACTAGACATATGGCCTTCCTGGCACGGCTCAAGACGACGATCAGAGCCGTGGCTTTTTTACACATGTGGATTTTCGCCACAGCAGAGAAGTCAGGGAGAGCGGCGGTGGCGCAAAATGCCGCAGCACCGGGAGGCTGGAAGGGGGGATGCTACGAAACCGCGGAAAAACAAGCCGGCTGCTGCGCCAGCCTGTGTATTAATGCAACAGTTCGGGTCTGGCCTCCCCGCACCTCACTACCCCCGATCGCGGAGATGCGGAGGGGGCGTGGTCGAGGTTACCCAATCAGGTTCATACGGCCACCTTGCCGGAAGAGGGGAGCTGGTCCAGCCCGTAACGCTCCAGCTTCGTGTACAGGGTCTTTCTGTCTATCTCCAGGATCTTCGCCGCCCGGCTCTTGTTCCCCTCGACCTGCTCCAGCACCCGCTCGATATGGTCCCGCTCCACGACCCAAAGCGGCAACTGGGTGGGGGCCGCCGGGGAGACCTGCCGGGGGGGGAGCACCCTGGGGGGGGCGAAGGGGAGCAGTTCCGAGGTGATCTGCTGGTCCGTGGCCAGGATGCAGGCGCGCCTGATGGTGTTGCGCAGCTCCCTCACGTTGCCGGGCCAGCTGTAGGCGGTCAGCGCCGCCATCGCCTCTTCGGTGATCTCCCAGTTCTCGTCCTCCCGGCCGGCCGCCGATTTCATGAAGAAGTAGGCCAGCGGCAGGATGTCCTCGGGACGCTCCCTAAGCGGCGGGAGGTTGATGGGGAGCAGGTTGATGCGGTGGTACAGGTCCTCGCGGAACTCCCCGCGGTTCACGCACTCCTGCAGGTTTTTGTTGGAGGCGAAGACGAAGCGGACATCGACGCTGATGTCGTGGTTTCCCCCCATGCGGCGGAAGGTCCCGGTCTCCAGCACCCGCAGCAGCTTGACCTGGACGTCGAGCGGCGTCTCGGACACCTCGTCCATGAAGAGGGTGCCGGTGTCGGCCAGTTCGAAGAGCCCCGCCCTCCCCTTGTTGGCGCCGGTGAAGGCGCCCTGGGTGTGGCCGAAGAGCTCGCTTTCCGCGGTGTTGATGTTGAGCCTGCCGCAGTTTACGGTGACAAAGGGTTTTTCCGCGCGGGGACTCGCGTCATGGACGGCTCGCGAGATGAGCTCCTTGCCGGTGCCGCTCTCCCCGTAGATCAGCACGTGTTCCTCGGCCGGCCCCCAGCGCCGGACCACGTCCAGCACCTTCATAAGTGCCGGGCTTCTCCCCACCACCCGGTGGTTGTCCAGCTTGCTCACCTCGAGCTTCAGGTTGATGTTTTCCAGGCGGAGACGGTTCTTTTCGTACGCCTTGTCGATCACCATCTCCAGCTCGTCCAGCTTGACCGGCTTGGTCAGGTAGTCGTAGGCGCCGTACTTGATGCACTCGACCGCGGTCTCGATCGAACCGTGGCCGGTGAACATGATGATCTCCGGGACGATGGTCTCCGCGCGCATCTGGCGCAGCGTCTCGATGCCGTCCACCCCGGGCATCTTCACGTCCAGGAGCACCACGTTGAAGTTCTCGTCCCGGTACTTGCGCAGGCCATCCTCGCCGTCCAGCGCCACTTCCACCTTGTAACCGCTGCGGGTAAGCTCCATCTGCAGCAGTTCCCTAAGCGCGCTGTCGTCTTCGACGACCAGAACCTTGGCTCCCTTTCCCTTGTTCATCCCCGGCATAACGGCATCCTCACGGTAAAAGTAGATCCTTCTCCTAGTTGGCTCTCCACCTGTATCTCCCCCCCCTGCTTCTTCACCAAGTCGTAGGTGATGGCCAGCCCGAGGCCTAGCCCCTGGCCGACCGTCTTGGTGGTGAAGAACGGGTTCCAGATCTGGTCCAGCTGCTGGGTTTCGATGCCGCAGCCGCTGTCCTTGATCCGGGCGACCCCCATGCCGTCCGCGCAGAAGGTGCTGATTTCGATAACGCCGGGGCCGCTGATGGCCTGATGGGCGTTGAGCAGCAGGTTCATGAAGATCTGCCTGAGCCCCGAGTCCTCGGCGTAGACCGGCGGGAGATCGTCCTGCTTGGAAAAATCGATTTTCACCTGCTCGTAGCGCGACTTGTAGCGCACCAGTTCCAGCACCTCCTGCAGCACCAGGTTCAGGTTCACCCTCCCGACGCACCCTTCAGGCTTGCGGGAGAAGGTCAGCAGGCTGTCTATGATTCCCTTGCAGCGGTAGGTCTCCTTCATGATCACCTCCAGGTACTTCTTGAATACCTGGAACCTCTCGTCCTCCGACAGCCACTGCTCGTCCCTGAAGCGCCTCAAAAGCGCCTCGGCATACCCCGCCACGGAGGCGAGCGGGTTGTTGATCTCGTGCGCCACCCCCGCGGCCAGCACGCCGATGGAGGACATCTTCTCCGCCTGCACCAGCTGCAGTTCCTGAACGCGCCGGCCGGTCACGTCCCGCAGAAAGAGCAGGGCCCGGTGCTCCCCGAAGTTGTCCTCGATGGGGGTGACGGTGGCGTCGAAATACCTCGTATCCCGCTCCGTGCCGCTGGAGGTGAAGGAGAGCTGGACGCTTTCCCCCCGCAGAGCCCGCTCGACGGGGCAGTGCTCCGGGTCGGAAAACAGCCCGGGGTGAAACAGCTTGCCGCAGGGGGAGCCGAGCGCGGTCTCGTCGGGGAACAGGTTCGGGCAGACGTGGTTTCGGTGCTGGACGCAGCCGTTGCCGTCGTAGATGGCAACCCCGTCGCCGATGGAGTCGAACACCGCCTGAAGCTCGCGCGTGCGGGAACGCAGCCCGATGTTGGCCGCCTCCAGTTCCTGGATCTTCTGCTTCACCTCGGAGTAGAAGCCGATCTTGGAACTCTCCAGGCCGAGCAGGCGGTCCAGGCTCGCCTCATCCACCAAGCTGCGCTGAATCCTGGTCATCAGTAGGCTCTCTCCAGGATACTCAGCAGGTCGCGAAAGTCCGCCCGGCGCGGCGAGGTGATGAGACAGGCGTCGTCCAGCGCGTTGCGTGCCAGTTCCGGGAGATCCTCCCGCTGCACACCGAGACTCCTCAGGCTGCGCGGCGCGCCGCACGCGTCCAGCAGGGTCTCCACCTCTTCCTGCACCACCTCCGCCACCACCTGGTCGCTCTGCGAGCCTTTCGCGCCCAGCCCCCAGGCGAGTTCCGGCAGCTTCTCGGTCACCACCGGGAGGTCGTAACGGATCACCTCCGGGAGAAGCACAGCGTTGATGCTGCCGTGGTTGGCGTCGTAGAACCCTCCGATGGGATGCGCCAGCGCGTGCACGATGCCCAGGAGCGAGTTGGAGAAGGCCATCCCCGCGTGCAGGCTCGCCCTGGAGAGATTCTCCATCGCCTCGGGGGTCTGCTCGCGCACCGCCTCCACCAGGTTCGCCTTCAAAAGCCTGATCGCCTTCACGGCGTGGACATCGGTCAGGGTGGTGGCGGCGATGGAGAAAAAGGCCTCCAGGGCATGGCTCAGCGCATCGGTGGCGGTGGTGCAGATGTATGCATCGGGGAGGGTCTTCAGCGTGTCGGGGTCGGTGAGGCTGATGTCAGGGGCTACACAGCGGCTCATTATGGTCAGCTTGCAGCGCTTCTCGGTATCGCTGATGATGGCGAACTGGGAGACGTCGGAGCCGGTGCCGCAGGTGGTCGGACAGAGCACCATGGGGGGAAGCGGCCTGAAGATGCGGTCGGTACCCTCGAAGTCCCGGATCCTGCCGCCGTTGGCGGAGAGGATGGCGATCCCCTTGGCCGCGTCCATGGCGCTGCCCCC
>Ga0209317_1001536_pt1 | contig 19783 bp, 19 predicted proteins | sample RifGroB2_FD_183994 | JGI IMG/M metagenome (GOLD analysis project Ga0209317, IMG submission 183994) | Soil microbial communities from Rifle, Colorado, USA - Groundwater B2 (SPAdes) (version 2) | ecosystem: Environmental > Terrestrial > Soil > Unclassified | place: Rifle, Colorado | collected... | reverse complement strand
AATAAACCAATACAATCACTTAGAAACCTTATAAATTGATAAAATGAAAAAAGTAGCAATTGGAGTCGATATTGGCGGAACAAATACCGCTATCGGTGTAGTTGACGATTTAGGAAATGTAATGGTGAAAGACAACATTAACACTCCTTCGCATGGTGATATCGACCGGTATATCGACGATTTATCTGTGGCTATCAAGGAACTGATCAAATCAGTAAAACTCCTGAATGCCGATATTGAGATTCTGGGAATCGGGATCGGCGCCCCCAATGGTAACTATTATACCGGAACCATCGAATATGCACCAAACCTCTCGTTTAGAGGTGTTGTTCATCTGGTTAAATTACTTAAGATTAAATTTCCTGAACTTCAGGCTATTGCATTGACAAACGATGCAAATGCCGCAGCCATTGGCGAAATGATTTACGGCGGTGCAAAAGGAATGAAAAACTTTGTGATGTACACCCTCGGAACTGGTGTTGGAAGTGGTGTTGTGGTAAATGGCGACCTCGTTTATGGTGCCGACGGATTTGCCGGAGAATGTGGCCACACCACCCTTATTCCTGGCGGACGCCTTTGCGGATGTGGTGCGCTGGGCCATCTCGAAGCCTACTGTTCTGCTCCCGGAATGAAACGTACTGCTTTTGAATTGATGGTAAAATACAATGCCACCGATAGCTTGCTGGCCGATAAATCTTTCAACGAACTCGATTCGAAAATGATTTTTGACGCAGCCGAAAAAGGCGACAAAGTTGCCAACGAAGTTTTCGAAATGACAGGCAAATGGTTAGGACAAGGCTTTGCTGATACTGTTCACCACCTTAGTCCTGAAGCGATTTTCCTTTTTGGCGGACCAACAGCTGCCGGCGACTATATTTTCAAACCAACCAAAGAAAGCATGGAGCATCATTTGCTTCCAATTTTCCAAAATAAGATTAAAATCCTGCCATCGGAGTTAAGACCTGGTGATGCAGCAATTGTTGGAGCAAGTGCTTTGGTTTATAAAGAACTTGAAAAATAAATATTTGTCAAGTTGCTGATTGTTAGAGAATAACAATCGGTAATTTAAAAATCACAAAAGGGAAGAGCCGTCAATTTTGGTGGTCTTCCCTTTTGTAATTTTTGCCAAAAATTGTTAATAAAACGGGTATTCCGAATCAATTTTCATAGCTTCACCAGCCAAACAGAAAAAACAGAGGCTTGAAAAACATAAAAACACATATTTATTTCTGCATTATTCTGCTCATTTCACTGAGTATATTTTCCGAAAAAACAACCGCGTCAGCTGCGCTGAAAAAAGTAAAATACAACTACCTCATATCCGTTCCTGAAGATTACGACAAAGAACCAGGCAGGAAATGGCCGGTCATTTTTTATCTTCACGGACGCCATGCAAGTGGCACAAATATTAAAAGTCTCGAACGTTACGGATTGCCATATTACCTTAAGACAGGAAAAAAGATGGACTTCATAGTTGTTTCGCCACAATGTCCGTGGGGAAAAAATTGGTCTTCGGAAGACTGGTTTAACCCGGTTTTCGATGAGGTTGCGTCTAAATTGCGGGTGGACGATTCGCGTATTTACCTGATTGGGATGAGCATGGGTGGTTTCGGAACCTGGTCGCTTGCCAACCGCATGCCCGATAGATTTGCTGCTATTGCACCAATGTGCGGTGCCGGTGACATTAAATGGGCCGACAACCTAAGCAAAATACCAACCTGGGTTTTTCATGGAACTGCCGATCGTCAGATTCCGATCAGCCGGTCGGAAGTGATGGTTAAAGCGTTGGAAAAGAAAAATGAGAACCTGAAATTTTCACGTCTCGTCAATCAGGGACACGATATTAGTAAGCAATTCAATAACGACGAATTATATAGCTGGCTCAAGCAATTTTCGCTCGAAAGAAAACAATTCTGGGAAGAACCTTTGCCATTCCTGAAAATGATTGCTGCTAAAAAAGTAACAGTTCATCCTCCTGAAAGGCAGAAAAATAACTCCATTGCCTCTGTTCAGGAATAATAGAAGGTTGAACCTTTAGCAAGCTGGCGATTTCCGGTGAACGACAACAAAAATAAACCACAGATACCACAGATTCTTACAGAAAATAAATCTGTGTAAATCTGTGTCATCTGTGGTAAATAAATAGTTAACCGGATTAATCCTTCTTAAGTGACCAGCCGGTTTTCAGCCCAATCACAAAATAGACAAGTGCAACAACTCCGGCAGCAAAAATGGTATCGCCCACTATTCGCATCCATCGAAGTGTGGCCATCCAGGGTAATTGCAGAAAATCAGCCGAACGTGCATACCACAAACCATGTTTTACGCTTGCCCAGGTTTGTGCCAGTCCAATAGGTAAAACGCTGATCAGCACCATCAGGAGTAAGCCAATATTAATCGCCCAGAACGATACTTTAATGACTTTGTCACTCCATTCATTTTTGTGGTTCATTTCGCGCAGAACAAACAAAGTCAAACCGATTCCCAGCATTCCGTAAACGCCAAACAGCGCGGTATGTGCGTGTACCGGTGTGGTATTGAGTCCCTGCATGTAATACAATGCGATAGGCGGATTAATTACGAACCCGAAGATTCCGGCGCCCAGGAAATTCCAGAAAGCAACCGCTAAAAAGAAATTGATCGGCCATTTATACGCCTTGACCCAACTGGCCGCACTGCTAAGCTGGAGGTTGCCCCATGCTTCAAACCCGATAAGTACCAGTGGAACTACTTCCAATGCGCTGAAGCTTGATCCGAGTGCCAGTATGGAAGTTGGCGTTCCGGAGAAATACAGGTGGTGAAAGGTTCCAAGAATTCCTCCAAAAAGGAATACAATGGTCGAAAACAGTACAGTGGTGGTGGCGTATTTTACTTTGATCAATTCCATTCGCACAAACAGATAAGCGATGATAACCGTGGCAAATACTTCGAAGAAACCTTCAACCCAGAGGTGAACCACCCACCAGCGCCAATATTCGGCAATGGCAAGATTTGTATGTTGGCCCCACATCATTCCGGCTCCGTAGAAACCTGCAATCGCAATACACGAAATCAGGAATAATATCAGCAATTGCTTGCTGTCTGAACGACCTTTCAAGGCTGGAATAATGGCCCGAGTCATCAGGAACAACCACAGGAATAACCCTACAAGAAGGAAGATCTGCCAAAAACGGCCAAGATCCACATATTCGTATCCCTGATGTCCAAACCAGAAGTTGGTCACATAACCCAGTTTCTGCATAATGGCCATGAACTGACCGGCCATTGATCCGCCGACAATAATCAGGAGTGCTATGAACAGGAAGTTGACTCCCCAGACCTGAAACTTGGGATCTTTTCCACCGATAGCCGGGGCAAAGAAAAGCCCTGTTGCCAGCCATGAGGTAGCAATCCAGAAGATTCCCATTTGAACGTGCCATGTCCGCGACAACGAATAGGGCAGGAAGTCGGCCAGATTAAAGCCATAGAAGGCAGTTCCTTCAACTCCGTAATGGACTGTAATTATTCCCATTCCTATCTGAACGAGAAACAAGAGCATCACCACGTAGAAATATTTCAGCGTTGCCTTCATCGAAGGAAGTATTTTCAAACCAATTACGGGATTGGTGGCCGGAATTGTATCAGATATTTCCTCTTGACGGTTTGTTATATAGTACCATGACAACAATCCGATTCCTGCCAGTAGAATAATTACGCTGAAACCTGTCCAAAGAACCAGCGCACTTGTTGGGCGGTTGCCCACCAGCTCTTCTGCCGGCCAGTTATTGGTATAAGTAATGTCAGAATCAACGCGGTTGGTGGTTGTTGCCCACGATGTCCAAAAGAAAAATCCAGCCATCTTGGCCATTCTATCGGCATCTTTTACAGTATTGGCAGGCATTCCATAAGCTTCGCGAAGAGCGTGCTGATCGGCACCATCCATAAACAGTTCAGTATAAAATTGCTGAACTTTTGCAATTGCTTCGGCTCTGTGATCGGAAACGACCAAATCGCCATTGCTTGCATTGTAAGTGTTTTCGCGAATCTCGCTTTGCAAACGCGCTTTTAATGCAGCCAGTTTCGAGAATTCAGTACTGTCGTCAACAAAAGCAAAGTGATTTAGCATGGCCATTGCTTCTTTGTGAAGCCAATCGGCTGACCAATCGGGCGCCTGGTAAGCACCGTGTCCCCAAATTGATCCCAGTTCCTGCCCGCCAATTGATTGCCAGACGTTTTGCCCGTCCTTAATATCCTGGGCTGTAAACAATACTTTTCCTGAAGTTGTAACAACTCTTTCAGGAATTGGGGGAGCCTTGCGATAAATTTCACGGCCAAAAAATAGCAATACGGCAAATGAAATAACCATTACCGCCGTAAAACCAATCCATAATTTCTTTGTACTCATAGAATTTTTTGTTTAGAAGATAAAAAAGTCCTTAATTCTTTTGCAAATGTAAAAATTCAAATAGGATTATTGTATTTTTGAGGATAATTTTATCCACTTATAGATAAAATATTTATTAATTGCTGATTATTAAGGAGAAGAATTGAAATAATATCGCATTATTTATGCTGACTCACTATCCAACGTCCGTAAACGGATGAGGGTATCAAAATACTCTGTGGCTCTCTGTTCATTCTCTGTGTAATTAATCGTATCACCGGGTTTCACGGAGAGAAAAAAATCCAGTTTGTTAACTTGTCAAACACCTTAATCATCGCAGACGATCCGGGAGTGAGTCAATAAATACGATAATAAATCCATCTCATTACTTAGTTGTATAGCAGCTTGATGTGAACCAATTTTTCTAAAATGCTAAAATGGTTCAATCAACCTGAATCATTAAAGTCATCAAACTTGAAAACGAACTCATTAATGCGTAATTTTGGCCGAAAATCTTAAAATCATCTATGCTATCAAAAGCCGCAGAGTATGCGATACGATCAATGGTTTACATTTGGATGATGAACCAGCAGGGAACGCGTCCGGGTTACCGCACCATAGCAACCGAAGTGGGCTCTCCGGAGCATTTCACGGCAAAAGTGCTGCAAACCATGACGCGTTATAATTTAGTAAAGGCAGGAAAAGGCCGTGGTGGCGGTTTTTACTTTGAAAATCCGGAAGAAGAACTTCCTGTTTTTGAAATCATTAAAGCGATCGATGGCGAAAAATTCTTTAGCAGTTGTGCTTTTGGTTTCGAAAACTGCAACTGCAGCAATCCTTGTCCGATGCACGATGAATTCAAACTTGTTCGGGATAATTTTTCTGAAATGGTTTTTAAAATAACCGTTCAGTCGATGGCTGCAAAGATTATTGATGGAACGGCTTCTCTGAATCAAAAATTGAATGCTACCATCTGAAAAATTGATAATATACTGTCATGCAGCAAATTGGAAGATTCATATTGAAAATAATTGGCTGGGTGCTGATGCTTCCGGTATATTTCTATAAGTATGCCATTTCACCCCTAACCGGACCATCGTGCCGGCACGAGCCCACCTGCTCGCAATATGCCATTGATGCCATAAAAATACACGGACCATTCAAAGGTTTTTGGCTGGGAGCACGACGAATTTCGAAATGTCATCCTTGGGGAACACATGGATACGATCCGGTTCCGCCGAAAAAAGGACAGCCCCTCTAAATCTCCCCGAGGGGGAGACTTTTAAGAATTGCTGATTTCGTGTACTTTATCAAATAATGGGAGTTATTAAGCCAAAGAAATGCAAATACGAAGCATTTTTTTGTCCCTTCTCCTTTCGGAGGGGTTGGGGGAGGGTTTAATTATTGCTATTCAATGATACTTGTTTCACGGAAATCAAACTATCTTTGGTTTTGAATGTTTAATCGTTTCTGATTTTTTATTTTTTAGTTTATGAGAAAATTCCTTTATATTATCGTTTTATTTCTGGCCGCCTGTCAGCCAAAACAAAAAGACACGCGCGAACTGGTTTCGGTAAGCATTCTTCCGCAGAAATATTTTGTCGATCAGATTGCCGGAGATCTTTTACAAGTGAATGTGTTGGTTCCTCCAGGTTCAAGTCCTCACAATTACTCGATACTTCCTTCGCAAATGAAAGATATGGCCAAATCGAAAGTTTGGTTGCAGATTGGCTTGCTCACTTTCGAAGATGCATTGAAAGATAAGCTGGCGGATATCAACAAAGAACTGGCCATTGTAAATTGCTCTGAAGGAATTGAGCCAATTGCCGGAAGCGAATGTGAAGAAGAAGGACATGATCACGAACACGCTCATCACGAGGCTTACGACCCGCATATTTGGCTGGCTCCCGCCGAATCGAAAATCATGGCACAAAACATCTTGAATGCATTGAAAGCCGGATTTCCGCATCATTCCACAAGTTTTGACGCAAACTATGAACGGTTTATTTCTAAAATTGATTCTGTTTCCAGCCTGATCGATCAGAAACTTGCTTCACTCACCAACCGGAATATTCTCATTTTTCATCCTACACTTGGTTATTATGCCCGTCAGTTTAGATTGACACAAACAGCTCTTGAGCTTGATGGAAAAGAACCTTCGCCAAAGCACATGAAAAGCATTGTTGATTTGGCGCGGGAACAAAATATCCGTGTTATTTTTATTCAGAAAGAATTTGATGCCGAGAATGCGCAGCAACTTGCCCGGGAATTAGACGGTGAAGTAGTGATTATCGATCCGCTCGACTATGACTGGGAAAAGCAACTGCAGGATATTACGGAGAAAATAGCTGCTCAAAAATGAAGAAACTGATCGAAATAAAGAATCTTTCGGCTGGTTACGAGAATCAGGTGGTACTTGAAAATGTTTCGCTCGATATTTTTTCCAACGACTTTATCGGTGTAATCGGACCAAACGGTGGCGGAAAAACCACCCTGATAAAAACCATTCTGGGTTTGATAAAACCAATTTCAGGGGAAGTTAACCTGCTCATCAACAAAACCAATGTTGGCTATTTGCCACAGGTGAACCAGATTGACAAGCGTTTCCCGATTTCGGTATTCGATGTTGTCCGCTCCGGAAAAGCTGATACTGCCTTGTTTTCGTCGTTTCACAAAAACACGCAGGAAAAAGAAAAAGCAGAATCGCTGCTTCAGGAAATGGGTATTTTGGCGCTTCGGAATAAGTCGATCGGTGAACTTTCAGGAGGGCAAATGCAACGTGTATTTCTGTGTCGTGCTTTGATGAACGAACCGAAATTGCTGGTGTTGGACGAACCTAGTACTTATGTTGATAATAATTTTGAAGGCGAATTGTACCTGAAATTAAAAGAACTGAACGACCGGATGGCCATTTTGCTGATTTCGCACGATGTGGGAACTATTTCGTTTTTTGTGAAAACCATCGCTTGCGTAAATCGCAGCCTGCACCACCATCCGAGCAATATTATCAGCGAAGAACAGCTGGCTTCGTACAACTGTCCGCTGCAAATTATTACCCACGGAAACATTCCGCATACTGTACTGAAACTACACGACGAACACGAACATCATGGACACCATCATTGAGCTGTTTTCTTATGACTTTTTTGTAAATGCTTTTCTGGCATCGCTGCTGGCAGCTATTTCGTGCGGAATTGTGGGCACCTACATTGTTTCGCGGCGAATCGTTTTTATCAGCGGCGGAATTACCCATGCTTCGTTTGGTGGTATCGGAATGGGTTATTATTTGGGAATCAATCCATTGATTGGAGCTGGCGTTTTTTCTATTTTATCCGGAATGGGCATTCAACTTTTCAGCAGTAAAGGAAAAGTGCGCGAAGACTCGTCGATCGCTATTTGGTGGTCGCTGGGAATGGCCATCGGGATTATATTTGTGTATCTCACACCAGGTTATGCACCCAATCTGATGAGCTATCTGTTTGGTAGCATCCTCACTGTTTCGACCGGCGAAATCTGGCTGATGCTGGCGCTGGCAATAATCATCATTTCATTTTTCACCCTTTTCTATCGTACCATCCTTTATATCGCTTTTGACGAAGATTTTGCTAAAACTTCTGATTTACCGGTAGTTTTGTTCAATTATCTGCTGATGATCCTGATTTCGCTTACCATTGTTCTGAATATCCGGGTGGTAGGTATTATCCTGATTTTGTCGCTGTTAACAATTCCACAAGCCACAGCTAACCTTTTCACACGCGATTTTGGGCGGATGATGTTTTATTCCGTTGGGTTCGCCTTTCTAGCCTCTTTTATTGGCTTGCTTGTTTCCTATTTTGCCGACATTCCTTCAGGAGCTACCATTATTTTTACACAGGTGGTAATTTTTGGATTGGTTAAACTGGTAAAAGCTTTTTGATTATTGCTTATATAAACTGCTTGTGATGGACGAAAAGAGCAATGTAATTACCTGCACCCACTGTGGTAAATCATGGGATAAGAAGCAACTTGAACGCTCGTGCAGCAACTGTTTTGCCTGCACCGGCTGCGAAGCTTATATTTGTCCGGAGTGCCGGTACGAGATTGTGGTGATACCGATTAAGCCTATGAAACGCTAAAAAATCGTTGTTCATTGATTATTGGTCCTTTTGGGGATATTGTTGCCTAATGTCGCTCTTCCGATAGCAGTTTAGTAACTGCACCCATTACTTCAGAAAAACTTATGCCGTGAAATTATTGGACAGAATCACCTGTCGGAACAGAAAGTTGTTTGGCTCGAATCCGGCAAACCCATTTAATAACTAGCTAATCCTGAAGTATTTCAATAACTTGTCTGCAATCTGATTCAGATCGTCGGAAATATTGAACATATAGCATAGCCCGATGAAGACTGCGCTAATAGCGAAACTACGCACGACCAGGTCAACCAGAAAATGAAATGGCAGCACCGGAATGATTTTGCCAACCACAAAAGCCAGCAAGCCAATTGCTACACATTTAAGGTGTACAATCCGGTATGGAAATAACTTCATGTTTCGGTGAAGGTAAAAAACACGAAAAAGAGAAGCTCCTGCAACCGATAATAACGATCCGAGTGCTGCTCCGGTCATTCCCCAAATCGGAATAAAAATCATGTAAAAGATAATTACCAAACCCAGCAGCACTCCCATAGAGTAGGTTTGAATTTTGTATTTGTGCGATGTCCCGATGATCTGTACGCTCACCCCGGTTGAGGCTACAATCAGATTCGAAAGGGAGATGAGGACAATAACCCATTGCCCGTCAATGTATTCAGGTCCCAGTATTTTGAAAATGTTGTGAAGGTTGGTAACCATCAGGATAAAAAGCAATAAGGCGGCAAAAAGCTGATTGATACTGCTTTTAAAATAGATGTCGTCGATGGTTTCCATGTCCTTGTTTTTCCAGGCTTCAGCAATAATGGTCGATGAAATTTTGCCAAGAGCAATGGCCGGAATCAGGATGACGGTTCCAAAGTAAAAGCTAATATTATATACACCGGTCATAGAAAGGTTGGTGTAACTGTTCATCATGATGGTATCAATGTTTTTCAGTGCGATAGAGCTAAATCCGATGATCATTCCGAAAAACGACAGGCTGGTTATTTCTTTTCGGAGTGCTGGTTTTATAAACCCGGGCTTGGGGTTCAGGCTAAATTGTTTACGGTAAATCAGTAATCCGGCAAGGTAAACAGCTGGAAAGCTTAGGAACACCACAAATCCTAATACGAATTGTGGAAAACTGATCCAATTCAGGAAGAATGCCCCGATTAGAAATAGAGTTCCGAGCCGAAATACAAAATCGCTTAGGATAGAGCCGGTGGTTGCGTCGAAAAGCATCTTATTATAGGTGTCGAGCATCAGGAAAAAAGTCCTGAAAAAAATGAGCGGAACCAGGTACCAGATATACTTCACCAAAAGAGGTGATTTTTCCAGATTATTTTCAATGATCCGGGGCTTCAGCAATAGAAAAGTTATGACTGAAATCGTAATTCCAATTGTTGCGACAGCTATAGTAAGAAACAGAAATCCATTGTGATTCTTGTCCTTATCCCTGAAATACGGGAACAAACGCTCGATCACTTTTGTAAAGCCAAGCGTGGCGAATTGTGAATACAATGCAGAAACTGCAACCAGAATGGCAGTAAGTCCGATTTGTTCGGGAGTGAACAGTTTTGTGGATATGACTGTGAAAAAAAAACCAATGATAAGACCAATATACGAGTAGATCGAACCCTTGATTGTTTGCCTTTTAATTACGCCCATTAATTTTTAGTTATTGACTTAAAAAGGTTTATTTTTGCTTCGCACGAAAATACGAATTAATAATACACTCCTGTAAAATAATATGGATACAAAAAACCTTCTTAAAAAATCGGGGCCCGCATTACTGGCTGTTGTTCTGTTTCTGGTAATCAGTGTCATTTATTTTTCTCCTGTTCTGGAAGGGAAAAAGCTGCAAAGTTCTGATGGCACCCAATTTAAAGGAATGGCCAAAGAAATTGTGGATTACCGCGCTGCTACCGGTAAAGAAGCGCTTTGGTCGAATAATATGTTTTCAGGAATGCCGGCTTACCTTACTTCTACCCTGTATCCGGGCGAGTTGTTTTCAAAAATTCAGCGAACCATTACTGCTATTTCGCAGCCGGTAATGATACTCACTTTAAGCTTTTTGTTTTTCTTTATATTGTGCCTTTTGCTCGACATTGGCGTTTGGACAGCCTTTGCGGCGAGCCTGGCTTATGGTTTTATGACTTTTACTTTTGTTGTGATGGTAACCGGCCATTTGACCAAAGCTCATGCGCTAACTTACATGTCGCTTGTTGTTGCCGGAATTTTATTCGCTTTCAGGAAAAATAAAATTGGCGGAAGCCTGATTGCTGCGCTGGGTCTTACCTGGATGCTAAGCGCCAACCACTTGCAAATGACTTATTATGTGGCTATTCTGGTACTGATTCTGGGAATCACTTACCTGGTTTTTGCCATCAAAGAAAAAACTTTGCCCGATTTTGCAAAAACAGCCGTTCTGCTGATTATTGCAGCGCTTTTTGCTGTCGGCACCAACTTTTCGCGTTTATACACCACCTACGAATACGGAAAATATTCGATGCGGGGCCAGTCTGAATTAACCCTCAACAACGAGAGTAAAACCAGCGGACTCGATCAGGATTATATTCTTGATTACAGTTACGATTTGGGTGAAGCCATGACCGCTTTTATTCCACGGTTCAAAGGCGGAGGAATGAGCGAACCTTTGGGCACAAGCTCCGAAACGTACAAATTTTTAGCTGAATCGCAGGGCGCAACCAACGCGAAAAAGATTGTTGAAGGCGGAATGCCGATGTATTGGGGAAGTCAGCCAATTTCGGGGGCGCCATTCTATTTTGGTGCTGTATTGTGCTTTTTGTTTGTACTTGGCTTGTTCATCGTAAAAGGTAAAGACAAATGGTGGCTTCTGGCGGTGTTTGTCTTTTCGCTGCTTTTGTCGCTGGGCAAAAATTTCTCTGTTTTGACCAATCTGATGCTCGACTTTTTCCCCGGATACAACAAGTTTAGGGACGTAAAAAATATCATTGTCATTCAGCAATTTGCCATGGCACTGCTCGGAGTTTTAGCCATAAAAGAAGTTTATCAGCGCAAAATAAGCGATGCAGAATTTATGAAAGGGCTGAAATATTCATTCGGTATTACCGGTGGCCTTGCTCTTATTTTTGCCATTTTACCCGGAATTGCAGGTAGCTTCACCGGAAATACCGACGTGCAATACGTTCAAGCCGGATATCCCCAACAGTTTATCGATGCTTTGATGTCGGACCGCCAGAGCGCTCTTCGGATGGATGCATTCCGCACATTTATTTTTGTTGCATTGGCAGCAGCAGGTTTGTGGGCTTACTGGAATCAGAAAATTAAAGCGCAGTATGCCATTGTTTTATGGGTTGCGCTGGTGATGATCGATATGTGGCCGGTTAATAAAAAATATTTCAACAACGGACATTTTACTTCGAAAAAAGAAGTGGCTGTCCCATTCCAGAAAATGCCGGTTGACAACGAGATTTTGAAAGATAAAGATTTGTATTACAGGGTTCTGAATCTGCAAAATCCGTTTAACGATGCACGAACTTCGTATTTTCATAAGTCGTTGGGAGGTTATCACGGAGCCAAAATGAAACGATACAACGAGCTGATTAATTATGGCATTACTCCTGAAATACAAAACCTGATTGCGGGATTTAAACAAGGCTCGCCGATTGATTCGGTGATGAACAATTTGCCGGTAATTAACATGCTGAATGCCAAATACTATATTTTGGATCCGAACAATGCGCCGCTCGAAAATCCGTTTGCTATGGGTAATGCATGGCTGGTGAAGGAAGTTAAAATAGTCGAAAGTGCCGATCAGGAGGTGACTTCGCTGAAGAACTTTGATCCGAAATCGACTGCCATCGTGAATAAACGCTTCGAAAATGAGTTGGATGATTTCAAATCCGGTTCAGGAGAAGGGGAAATAAAACTGACAGAATACAAACCCAATTACCTGAAATACGAAGCTTCGGTTAATGGCGGTTCGCAGTTGGCAGTTTTCTCCGAAATTTATTATCCGAAAGGCTGGAAAAGTTTTATCGACGGCAAGGAAACCAATCACATTCAGGCCAATTTTGTGCTACGTGCAATGGTTGTTCCGGCAGGGAAACACCAGATTGAGTTTAAATTTGAACCTGTTTCGTATTACACCGGAAATAAAATTTCGCTGGGTAGTTCAATCTTGTTACTTTTAGCCATTGCCGGATATCTGGTTTATGTTTTTAAATTTAAAAAAGAAGAATAATGGCAGGCAAATCGCAGCCTCAAAAGCTTAAAAAACGAATTTTTAAATCGTACCTGACTTCAACCGTAAGTATATCAATGGTTTTATTCCTGATAGGGATGTTAGGACTGGTATTGCTGAATGCCGAACGACTTGCGCAATATGTTCGCGAAAACATTGGCTTCACGCTGGTACTGAATGAAGGAGTTCAGGAGTCGGAAATTTCGGATCTACAGAAAGCGCTGAAATCGACCGATTTTGTAAAGTCGGTGGAGTACATCGACAAGGAAACTGCGGCAGAAAGACTGAAAGCTGAACTGGGCGAAGATTTTACCGGTTTTTTGGGTTATAATCCGCTGTTATCGTCAATCGATGTAAAATTATTTGCTGAATACGCTACGCCTGAGAAACTGGTGGTTCTGGAAAAAAAGTTCATGGAATATCCACAGGTTAAAGAAGTTTTGTTTCAGCGCGATATTGTGAATATCATCAACGAGAATGTAAAAAAGATCGGGTTTATCCTTGTTTTTTTCTCCGGATTACTCCTTTTTATATTCTCGGCACTCATCAATAATACCATCCGGATTTCGATTTATTCGCAGCGGTTCATTATCAACACCATGTTGCTTGTTGGTGCTACCGACAGGTTTATCAGGGCTCCCTTTATTAAACGAAGTGTGGTTTACGGAATTGCAGGAGCATTTGCCGCCAATTTGCTTTTGTTTATCCTGATGTATTCTTATTCCAGCGAGATCAAAGGAATTGTTGACATGGAAGATTTCAAAATATTCGGAATCGTATTTCTCGCCGATTTAGTTTTGGGAGTGCTCATTTCGTGGAGTTCGACTTATTTCGCAGTAAACAAGTTCCTGCGGCTAAAATTCGACGAATTATTTTATTAGTTTCTACACTTTAAAGTTTTCAGCTAACTTTGCGCAAAATTTCGAACAAGATGGAAAAGAAATATTTTGATAATATGGAAGGTTTTGCTTTGGGAAAAGAAAACCTGAAACTGATGCTTATCGGTCTGGCAATCATCATTGTTGGCTTTATTTTAATGACTGGCGGAAAAAGTAATGATCCATCGGTTTTTAATCCTGAAATATTCAGTTTCCGTCGTATAACCCTCGCCCCGATGGTGGTTCTATTTGGCTTCCTTTTCGAGATTTATGCCATTATGAAAAAACCAAAATCAGGCAAATAACTGCCGGTTAACAAAGTCTTAATATAAATTTAGTGTTTCAGGATGGAAAAATCCTTTGAGGAGTTTGATTTTCAAAAGGGTGAAATCCTTTTGTTCGATAAAGAATTGGATTGGACATCATTTGACCTTGTTCGGAAATTGAGGAATTTCTTGTGTCGGGCAACCGGTGTTAAAAAACTGAAAGTCGGCCATGCCGGAACTCTCGATCCCAAAGCTACCGGATTAATGATTGTTTGTACCGGCAAGGAAACCAAGAATATAGATCTGATTCAGGCAAAAGAAAAGGAATATGTGGCAACCATTAAACTTGGGGCAACAACTCCTTCATTCGATCTGGAAACAGCTGAAGACGCGACTTTTCCTACTGATCATCTGACTTTGGAGTTTATTGAAAGCACTCTGAAAAATTTTAAGGGCGAGATTGATCAGGTACCGCCTATTTTCAGCGCTGTAAAAATTGAGGGGAAACGCGCGTACGAACATGCCCGCAAAGGCAATGATATTGTGCTTCAGCCAAAAAAAATTACCATCTCCGAACTTGAAGTTCTAAACTTTTCAAACGACCAAATCGTACTACGGATTGTATGCAGCAAAGGAACTTATATTCGTTCGCTGGCCCGCGATTTAGGAATAGCGCTTAATTCAGGAGCGTACCTTGTTGGTTTATGCCGCACACGGATTGGCGATTTAAAGTTGGAAGATGCCTGGGATTTGAAAAAATTTCTGGAAAAATTGACACCAAACGAAACCAATTGAAAAGTGTTCCGTATAAGGCGGTTCTGCAACGAAACTAACTGATGGTTTTGGGAAGAAGATACACAGGAATAAAAAATTACTAACACTATAAGTAGAATGAAGTTATCAAAGTTTAAATTCGATTTGCCGGAAGAATTAATCGCATTGCATCCTGCCGCAAACAGAGATGAGTCGAAATTATTGGTGCTGCATCGTGCAACCGGAAAAATTGAACACAGGATTTTTAAAGACATTGTTGAATATTTTGGAGACAAAGACGTATTGATTTTCAATGATACCAAGGTTTTTCCTGCCCGTCTTTATGGCAACAAGGAAAAAACCGGCGCTGAAATCGAAGTTTTCTTACTTCGCGAGCTGAACCGCGAACAGCGTTTGTGGGATGTGCTGGTCGATCCGGCCCGCAAAATCCGTATCGGCAATAAATTGTATTTTGGCGAAGACGATTTGCTGGTGGCTGAAGTAATCGACAATACAACTTCGAGAGGTCGTACTCTCCGGTTTTTATTCGATGGTCCTTACGACGAATTCAAGAAAACACTTTATGGTTTAGGCGAAACTCCGCTTCCAAAATTCATTAAACGTACGGTTACTCCCGAGGATAAGGATCGTTATCAAACCATTTTTGCCAAGCACGAAGGCGCTGTGGCTGCCCCAACTGCAGGACTGCATTTTAGCCGTGAACTGATGAAACGTCTGGAAATTGTCGGTGTAAATTTCAGTTATGTTACACTTCATGTTGGGCTGGGAAATTTCAGAAGCGTTGATGTGGAAGATCTGACCAAACACAAAATGGATTCGGAGCAAATCTGGATTTCGGAAGAAGCTTGTAATATTGTTAATGAAGCAAAAGATTCGCGTAAAAACATTTGTGCCGTGGGTACTACAGTTATGCGCACCATCGAAAGTTCGGTTTCGACACAGGGACACTTAAAACCGTATGAAGGCTGGACCAACAAGTTCATTTTCCCTCCTTACGATTTTAGTGTGGCCAACCGAATGATCACTAATTTCCATTTGCCACTTTCGACTTTGCAGATGATGGCTGCCGGATTTGCCGGATACGATCATCTGATGAAAGCTTACAAAGAGGCAATCAAAGAAAAATACCGTTTCGGAACTTATGGCGATGCCATGTTGATTCTGTAAAACGAAAAAATACGATACGAAATCCCCGTCAGCAAAAGTTGTCGGGGATTTTTCTTTCCTTATAATCTTTGTAACTTAGTAAAACTTTAGACAGATCAACATTAAATCAGAAACTTATGGAACCCATCGTATTGACCGATCCAAATGTAAGACCCACAGAGGAATTGATCTTTTCAATAATCGGTGAAAACAGTGTTTATTGGGAACAGCTAGTCGATTATTTGTACGATAAGCATTTCGATATTGCTGAAGAATGGCGGTTTTACAAGAGCTGGTTGTACCGGGCACTCCGGAAGAAAAATACACTTTACTGGATCGGTGTCATCAAGGATACTTTCCGGGTAAGTTTTTGGTTTGGCGATAAAGCAGAACCTGTTTTACTTGCAAGTACCCTTGCTGAAAACATAAAGGAAGAGTTTAAGAATGCCAAACGTTACGGGAAGCTCCGCGCTATTTCTATCGAAATGCGTACGGACGAAGATTTGGATAATGTGTTGAAATTGATTGAGTTGAAATCCAAAATCAAATGATCCTGTCCACCAAATCAAAAGATTAGTTTTATCCGCCAATACTTGCAACAATTCCATATTCCTGAAAAATATTCAAGGCTTGCAATTGAGCATCTTTGGTCGGTTCTTCCAGAAGCTGAAAATCTTCCGGTCTGCCTAATTTCTGGTACTTCGTATGGGCAATTTTGTGGTAGGGTAGCAGGTTCACTTTCTCCTGAAAGTGAAGCAACAAAACGGGCGGTAGCATGCATGTTTTCAGCATCGTCGTTCACTCGGCCAATCAGAGGTATCCGGATGATGATTTGCTCCCCGGTTTCGGACAGCAGCTTCAGGTTTTCCAGTATCTTTTCGTTCGAAACGCCAACCCATTTCCGATGCCTTTCAGAATCCATCAGTTTTAGATCGTACAGAAAAAGATCGGTGCGTTTTGCAACAGCCTGAATGATTTCGGTATTTGCCAATCCTGCCGTGTCAACAGCCCGGTGAATTCCTCGCTTTCCACATTCGTCAAGCAGTTCGATCAAAAATTTTGATTGCAGCAAAGGTTCGCCGCCCGAAAAAGTAACTCCACCGCCCGATTGATCAAAGAAAACCCGCTCTTTTTCAATCTCGTTCATAATTTCGGCAACCGACATGGATTTTCCTGACAGTTCGATTGCTTTGGTCGGACAAACTTCAGCGCAACAGCCTGATATGTTGCATCTTTCAGTTTCGGTAATAATTCCTTCCGAAGTCAGCGTAATTGCCTTTTCAGGACAAGCGATCACGCACGTTCCGCATCGGATACATTTTGACGGAGCGTACATTCGCTCTGTTTCAGTGGAAATGCTTTCCGGATTGTGGCACCAGGCACAGTTCAGGTTACAGCCTTTCATAAAAATAACGATCCGAATGCCCGGACCATCGTTGATGGCGTAACGCTTGATATCAAAAATAAATGGTTGATTCATTTCTTAAAAAAGCACTATCAGTAATATTCCTTATCTTCCTGTTATTCAGTATTTTATCTTGGATGTTTCATCGTTTGTGTTTATCACAATCCTGATGAGGGGTTTAAAATCTGCCGGGATTTCTAAAATCACATTTTGCCCTTTTTGTGAAAGGCCAACCGCGCACCGACTAAATCTTTCCCGGAGAGATTTAGTGAGGCTTCCTTATTCCCTAAAATCAATTTTAAACAAATTCAGCGGACAGGCAGGAACGCAAAGTTCGCAAACAATGCACTTCTCCGGATCGAACTGAAGCTCCCACTTTTCAGGATCCATTTGCAGAGCACCGGCAAAACACACCGCAGTGCAGTTTCCGCAACTGATGCATCGAACATTATCCCAGGTTATTTTTTTGTTCAGCGGTTCGCAGCTAACCTGGTTTGCTTTCAGGTAAGCGATTCCGTTTTTCAGGTTGGTGGTGGTTCCTTCCAGTTCAAGCACCAAACTTCCTGTTTTCCCCGGCCAAACTTCAGCCCGAAGAATATTGATCCGAATGTCGAAATCTTTTACCAAATGATAGCTAAACGGCTGATCACCACTTTGTGGCGGAAACTTCAGAACATATCTTTTTTTCTGCATTTTCATCTCAAGAAATTTACAATTTACTGATTTACAATTTACCATTCATTCCAGACTCCGGTCTCCCGTTTCCTTTCTCCTGTTTCCTATTCTTTTATTGTTCTTTCAGCGATTTTAATGAGGTATTTGTTGGAAACATCTGAACCGGTTTGCTGATTTCGAATTCGCCAGCCAGAATAGATTGTTTCAGGATTTCGGCAATTTTGCGAGCTTTGCTCAGGCTCGAAACCGGCGCTGTTCGTATCTTTTTCCCCTGAACTTCAATTTCTCCTGAACGGAGTTGTGCATAAGTTACCCGACCCAGGGCAGGGCTACCTTCAACCCCGTAATCACAGACCGTAGTTTCAATCTGTTCATTCCGGATCGATACATTTTTGGCAATATCGGCATTCAGCACCGGAATCGGGATACCAATTCCGACAAACAAACTCACACCATACTTTTCGTAATAAGCTGCCTGCAAGAATTCCGACGACATTTCCTTCATATTGCCCATCACAGCCAGTGTAGCCGAATTTCCTACCGGAACGCCATGCTCGTTCTTGGGTTTCGAGGTATTGAACTGTGTTCCGGGCCAAACTACAAAACCCTGCGTTCCACCCAGAAAAATCCGTGTTCCGATACCAATGGTTTTCATTTCCGGATCGTTCAGCAGCGGGCTCAGTTCGCCGGAAGTGGAATAGGTGGCATTGCGCATATGGGGAAGCAAATTTCCCATATACGTGTATTTCATTTGTGAGGTCGAGTTCACAGCCACGGGATAATTCTGATAGGCATTGCGCGGGTTGAACAGGATCATTTCGTTCACCGTTGCCTTGTTGATGACGGTTTTGATGTGCTTGCGCGGGTAGCAATCGGTTCCCTTTCCCCAGGCTTCCAGTTCAATATCTTTGCCATCGACCAAATCCTGAATGACATGTGCACCGCCGTATTTGGGGTTTTCCGGATCGCAGGCTGTTGCGCCAATGTAGGTGTCAACAGCAGCCAAACCTTCATAAGCCGGAACACCGTTCAACCGTATTTTTTCCATTCGGATCGGCGGATTGGCGTGACCAAAATTGACAATCGCGCCCGACGAACACATGGCTCCAAACGTGGCAGTAGTTACCACATCCACTTTTTCGGCAATTTCTTCCGGAGAACAGGTGAGTGCCATTTGAGAAACCTCTTCTGCAGTGAGCACTACTGCTTCACCGCGGCGAATTTTCTCGTTGATTTCTTCGTATGTTTTTTGAATAGCCATATCGTGTTAATGATGAATTATAAATGATGAATGGGGAGAGCATCCAACAGTGTTCTCCTGAAAGACTTTGACAGTTTTATCGCGGCAGTCAGTACATGCACATATTCGAAAAGTACATGAAACTAAGGAAGTAAAGATTTGTGTGTTTCTTCATTTTCTTGTTTAAATTATAATTCCGTTGCCGGCCGGGTATTGGCACCTTTTTCGCCAGTTGGTGAATGGTTGCCAGAGTTTCATTGAGCCCGATCTCTCCGCTCTTCTTTATAACCAAAAAACCGATTTGGCAAACAAACCCTCATTTTGAGTGAGGAGTTTTAGCAAAAGTTGATGTTTTGATTACGAATTGCAACCTATCTTTAATTATTATTACCTATAATTTCAGGTCATCACTCATTGTCTGTCCTTTCATCAATAATTTTTACATTTGCAGCATCAAAAAATCAAAAGTCATGATTCAGGAAATACAAATTTACAACACACTTACCCGCAAGAAAGAAGTCTTTGAACCGCTGGTTCCCGGCAAGGTTGGGTTGTACGTTTGTGGACCAACCGTTTATGGGCCACCTCATTTGGGTCATGCCCGCTCGGCTATTTCGTTCGATCTGGTGTTTCGTTTCCTGAAACAGATTGGCTACAAAGTACGCTACGTGCGCAACATTACCGACGTGGGCCATT
>Ga0209317_1001530_pt1 | contig 19811 bp, 13 predicted proteins | sample RifGroB2_FD_183994 | JGI IMG/M metagenome (GOLD analysis project Ga0209317, IMG submission 183994) | Soil microbial communities from Rifle, Colorado, USA - Groundwater B2 (SPAdes) (version 2) | ecosystem: Environmental > Terrestrial > Soil > Unclassified | place: Rifle, Colorado | collected... | reverse complement strand
CGACTCAAGAAGGAACCGATGACCGAGAAGGAGCTGCAGCAGATCCTGAACCAGCTCGAATTCGAGGAATCGCGTCAGATGGCATCCAACGGCGGGCTCGCCAGGAACCTCACCGAGTACGAGGCTGTAGCCGGTAGCTGGCGCTACCTGATCGAGCACCGCCAGAAGGTGGCCCAGATCACCGCGGCAGACGTGATGAGGGTGGCCAAGCAGTACTTCACGCGCCAGAACCGCAACGTCGGCTTCATCACCAAGGGAGAGTAAGGGTGCTGCAGGACCAGGCACGAAGCACACTGCAGACGGAAAAGGGGAACAATTGTAATGATCTCAGACAGCAAGAGGTTCTATAAAAATACGACGCTGGTCCGGCTCGCCCTGCTGGGCTTTCTGCTCGCCTTCGCCGCGGGGTGCAGCACCACCATGCAGGGTGGCGCCGCCAAGAGAGGCGCCGCGCAGTACCAGGAGCCCGCCCACCCGCGCAGCATGAGCTTCCCGGAGCTTAAGTTCCAGCTCCCCAAGAGCGAGCGGATGCAGCTCAAAAGCGGCCTGACCGTCTACCTGCTGCAGGACCGCGAGCTGCCGATCGTGAACCTGACCGCCTACCTGAACGCAGGGAGCATCTTTGAGCCTGAAGAGAAGGTCGGGCTCGCATCGCTCACCGGCGCCGTGCTGAGGAGCGGCGGGACGCAGAAGACCTCCGCAGAGCAGTTGGACCGCGAGCTCGAGTTCATGGCCTCCTCCATCGAGTCCTCCATCAACTCGGATCACGCCAGCGTCTCGCTCTCCACGCTCACGAAGAACCTGGAGCGCACCCTCGCGCTCTTCTCCGAGGTGCTGAGGGAACCGGCCTTCGACCCGGCCCGGGTGGAGATCGCCAGGAGTCACGCCATCGAGGGTATCCGCCGCCAAAACGACGACCCGAAGGCAATCGCCGGCCGGGAGCTTGCGCGCAGCATCTACGCCGGGCACCCGCTGGGGCGCATACCTACCGTCGCCACGGTGAACGCCATCACGCGGCAGGACATGATCGACTTCCGGAAGCGCTACTTCTACCCCGCCAACATGATCGTCGCGGTATCGGGCGACTTCGACAAAGAGGAGCTGTTGCAGAGCCTGGAGGCGCTCTTTGCCGGCTGGCCGAACCAGGCCGCCCCCTTCCCTGCCGTGCCGGCTCCAAGCGAAGAGATGACTCCTGCCGTTTTACACGTGCAAAAGGAGGTGAACCAGTCGGTGATCCGGCTGGGGCACCTGGGGATCGACAAGAACAACCCCGACCTCCACGCCATCAAGGTGATGGATTACATACTCGGCGGGGGCTTCACCTCGCGCCTCACCCAGGAGATCCGCTCGAACCAGGGGCTTGCCTACAACGTCGACAGCTATTTCGAGACCGGCAGGCGTTTCAAGGGTCCCTTCGTGGCAGAGACCGAGACCAAGTCGGAATCGACCGCCAGGGCGATCACCCTGCTTCGTTCCATCATCACCGGCATGACCGAGGCCGAGGTCTCCGACGATGAGCTCAAACTTGCCAAGGACTCCATCATCAACTCCTTCATCTTCGGCTTCGAGCGGAGCAGCGCCGTGGTGAGCCAGCAGGCGCGGCTTGAGTTCTACGGCTATCCCGCAGGTTACCTGGAGAACTACCGCGACAACATCGCCCGCGTCACCCGCGCCGACGTGCTGCGGGTCGCCAGGAAGTACCTGCGCACCGACGCCATGAAGCTCGTGGTGGTAGGGGACCGGAAGAAGTTCGACCAGCCGCTTTCCGTTTTCGGAAAGGTGCAGGAAATCAAGCTGAACAACAACAAATAGGAGGGACGTCATGGCAAATTGGAAATGCAAGAGCTGCGGGTTCACCAAGGAAGGAAGATGTAAACCTCAAAAGTGCCCCCAGTGCCAGGAGAAGGGGAACTTCGAGAAAGAGGAATAAAAAAAGCAGGGACTAGGGGCCAGGGACTGGGGGCTGGTGTAATCGGCCGCCCTGCAGGCCCCCCTGCCCCAGCAAGCTCAACCTGCACAACAGGAAAAGCCCTGACCGTCATCTGTGACGGTCAGGGCTTTTTTATCTTTTAAACCTACTTCGCCCTCTTTGCCCCGGGTTGAGGGTGTTGTTAGTCTCCCGTGAACACCGGCGGGCGCTTCTCCAGGAACGCCTTGATCCCTTCAGCGTAGTCCTTGCTGTCATAGACGGTGCGGCGCAGTCCCTGCACCCTTTCGAAGGTGACTGGGGAAAGCGGGTGCGCGCTGGCCAGAAGCCGGATCTGCTCCTTGATGACCCCGATGCTCAGGGGGCTGTTCTTGGTGATCTTCCCCGCCATGCTGTAGGTAAATTCCTCAAGGTCAGCGGCCTGCACCAGGTGGTTGAGAAGCCCCGCCTTGCTCGCCTGCTCGGCCGAGAGAGGCTCCGCGGTGAAGAACATCTCCTTGGCGAAGTTAACCCCCATTATGTTCATGAAGTGCAGGATGCCTGAGACGTTGTAGGGGACCCCGATCTTCGCCGGGGTCATGCAGAATGAGGAGGAAGGAGTGCCGATCAGGATGTCGCAGGAAAGTGCCAGGTCGCAGGCTCCCCCCCAGACGCTCCCCTCTATCATGGCGATCACCGGGATGGGGAGGCTCTGGATCGACCTCAGCACGGTCACCAGCGGGTCGTGGTAGGAAAGCGGGTCGCGCCCGGGAAGCGGCAGCTCATGCACGTCGTGCCCCGCCGACCAGACCTTCGCCCCCTTCTGTGCACGGATGATGAGCACCCGCATCTTCCCCTTCTGCAGCGCCCCGATCGACTGCAGCATCTCGCTTATGAGCGCACCGCTCAACACGTTGCGGTGCTCCGGGTCGTTGAAGGTGATCGTCCCTATGTTCTCCTGCAGCTGGGTGTTGATGACCGCCATTGTATTTCCCCCTCTATTGAGACCTCGCCGATAGGTAAGGACGCTCCGCGACATCAAGCGCCAGCTCAGATTCTAGCAGAGTAAAGGGAAATATCAGGAAGCCGACTGCAAAACATTCATGAGCTGATCGAGCCGGTACCCGGCCGCAGCGCCCCCCTCTTTAAGCAGGTCGTGGAGCGCCTGGCCGCTTTGCTCCGCCGGCCGCTCCTGCAGCGCGTCGAGCTTCAGGAACCAGTCCAGGAGCAGTTCGAAACGCTCCTTGTTGAACCACTGCGCATCACCGCTTTCATGCAGGTTGATGAACGCAGCAGCCGCCTGGTCGGAGAAGAGTGCGGTCAAGCAGCGCGACGTACCGAGCTCGCGGCAGTCGGAGAAAAACGACTCGTGATGCATGAGCGCCCGCAGCAGTCTTCCGAAACCATCAGGCGAGAGCTCGACCGGCTCCTCCGGTTCGGCGGGGGGCAACGCCTGGAGCGCCTGCACCACCGGACGGACCAGCCCAAGCTCCTCGAAGCTGTCGCCCGGCTCCCCGCCGGTCAGCTTTCCGAGGCGGTGCAGGGCCAGGTAGGCGCAAAGGAGCAGCCACTGCTCCGGCGCCTGCGCCGCATCGAAGGAGGGATCTTTCAGCGCCTGCGACACCTCGCTCCCGAAGGCCGCCAGCAGCAGGCGCTGCACCTTTTCCGGGGCCTCCGGCGCTACGGTCTTGAAGAACCCGACAAGAAGCGGCTCCAGGGGAGGGAGGAGGTCCTTGCCTGTCGCTTCGGGCTCCTGCGCCACCGCCGCAGCCTTGGCCAGGAACACGCGCAGCGACTCGTGAGCGGAGGCGAAGCGTACCTGCTTTACCTCCTCCTCGATGCTCTCGACGCCTGCGCCGTTCAGCCGGTAGCAAAGCGCACCCCAGGTCCCGAAGTCGTCGTCGTAGATCTCCTGGAAATCGAGGAAGGCATGGTACTCGTAGGCCCCCATCTCCACGTAGAGCCCCTGGTCACAGAGGTCGCGGCCGTTTCTCAGGAAGCTCAGGCCGGTTGCGTAGTCCCTGAAGGAGTAGTAGTGCCGGCCGTCACTCTTGAAGCCCAGAGATTCTCCCAGGGTGGTCTGCACCAGCGCGGTCCCCCCCGCGGCGTCTTTCCTCAGCACCGCGCAGGAGGACCTGATCCACCCTGCCGTGGAGGCGAAGGCGTTGTGGAACAGGATGACCCCCCGCTCGCCGCCGGCCCTGTTGGAGTAGGCGAACACGTTCTCGTTCACGCTGTGGCCGGCGAAGAAGTCGTACAGGGTGAACTGCTCGCTTCCGGAGAAGATGTGGCGCCTGCGCATGAGCGGGAAGATGTCGCTCTCGTGCCGTGCCACCAGATGCTGGTCCACCGGCTCGTCCCAGAAGGCCCTGTGGTACTCCATGCCGTACTTCTCGTGGAACCCCTCGATCTGCCCGTGCCCGACCATGGGGAGCCCCGGCATGGTGACCAGGAGCACGGTGGCGCCGAAGTACTTCCCTTCCTTGCCGAACTGCTCCACCGCGGTCCGCTCGTCCGGGTTGTTCATGAAGTTCACGAACCGCTTCAGGATCTCCGGCTCGAACTCCAGCACGTTCTTCACCGTCTGGCGGTACTTCGCGTTCTCCTCCATCTTAAGCATGTTCATGAAGGCCGAGTTGTAGACCCGGTGCATCCCGAGGGTCCTCACGAAATACCCCTCCATGAGCCAGAACGCCTCGGCCAGAAGGAGCGTGTCGGGCGCTTCCACCGCGACCCGGTCCACCACCTCGCGCCAGAACTCGCTGGGGAACACCTGGTCGAAGCTCGGCCGGTCCATGCCGTGCTCGGCCCTGGAGGGGACGCCGGTGCCGTGCCCGGGGAGCGGGAACCAGAGCCGTTGGTAGTGCTTCTTGGCCAGGGTCATCGCCGCGTCGAAGCGGATGATCGGGAACTGGCGCGCCACGTGGAGTATGGTTCCGATCACCGCCTCGCGCACCTCGGGGATCAGGTAGTTCAGCTGCGCCGTGTCGTTCCAGGGGGTGGAGGTGCCGTCGTTGCCGTGATAGATGTAGCGCACGCGGCCGTTGCCGCGGTCCAGGTGCTTGAAGACCACCGCCGCATCCCGCTTGTCCCAGTACCCGTCCTCGATGAAGAGCCCGACGCGGCCGTCCGGAGAGAGGTCCGGCCCGTTGAACTGGTAGTCGGGATAAGGGGGGTAGTCCATCTGGATGAACCAGTCGGGGTGCTCCACGGTCCACTTGGAATAGAGCCCGGTGTGGTTGGGAACCATGTCGCTGGCCAGGCGGATGCCGCGCGCGGCGCAGCGCCCTTTCAGGTCCTGCAGCGCCCAGTCCCCCCCGAGATCGGCCGCGATGACGTAGTCGTAGAGGGAGTACGCCGAGGAGATCGCCTCCTGGTTGCCGGCTATCCGCTTGATCGTCTGCGAGGAGGGGGAGCGCTCCCAGATGCCGATCAGCCAGAGGGCCGAGAAGCCGTAGCTGGCCAGCCGGTCCAGCTCCGCGTCCGGTATCTGGTCCAGGGTGCGCACCTCGGTGCCGTAGGTCTTGGCGAGCTGCCCCAGCCAGACGTAGACCATCTTGGCGATCATGACCACGTTGGCCATCCAGTCGGCGTCCTGCGAGAAGCGCTCGTATTCGGGGTACTCATCTCCCCCGCGGCGCGCCTTGCCGAACTTGAGGACTTGAGGCTCGCCGGGGCCGCCGAAGAAGGCGCGCCCTTCCTGTGAGACTATGTCCAGGGCCGTCACCAGTTCGCCCAGAAGCTCGCGCGGCAGGATGGAAGCCCAGTGTTCCCGTATGTAGGCGATCTGCCCGGCGAGAGAGTCGGGCGAGGCCTTCACCGGGGCGCGCAGCAGCTCCGGGAGGGGCAGGCCGATCGGCTCGAAGGGGGGTGCCTGGGAGAGCCGCCGGTCCAGTTCGAGGGTCACCCTGAGGTAGGGTGAGGTGGCAGAGAGCTTCGATGCGTCGAAAAGCCTGCGGAACTGGTTCAGCGCACGGTTCTCGCCGTTTATGAGCATCATGAGGAGTTCCGCGGCAAGCGCCTGCCTTCTCCCCATCTCCTCGTCGTCTCCCGCCAGGAACCCGTCGGGGGTGTCGCTTCCCATGACCATCCGCTGCGAGGGGAAGAGCTCCATGAAGCGGGAAAGGGCCCTCCCCGCGTCTCCCGAGAAGTCGGGGTAGCCGGCCTGGGCCGCCAGCGCCGCCAGTACCCCGGGCTGCTGGTTGGCGCAGTACTGGCCGATCACGTAGCGGTACACACGGCTCAGTATGGAGTAGAGGTGCAGCAAGCCGGGCTGGATCGCCGTCTCGTGGGGCGCCGGCTGCCGGTTCAGCTTCGCGGCCAGGCGCCTCGCGTAGATGATGCCGGGGGCGTTCCCCAGTTCATCCAGCAGGGCGCGCAGCTCTATCTTCTCGCCGCAATCGGCGGAAACTTGTATCTGAAACGGGAAGTAGTCGTAGTTAATAAACCTCTGCTTCATCAAGCACCTCGCAAACCAAAAGCATGTTAGTGGTCCCGCCCCGGCCGGGCGGCACAGTCAGATATGATACATTGGAAACGGCCCACTGTCTTTAAAAAATTTATTATTAAGTTTACAAAATGTTAACTCCAGCTCCATGCCGTCAGGGGATTTGCCCTTGACACATTTCGCGATTTCACCTAAACCTAGTTACTGAATCAGCAAAAGCTCCGTTTTTACATAGGATAACCGTCATCATAGCATCCAGCCTGATAAACATTTTCCGACAGCATCGCAAACTCTTCGTCGCGCTGCTACTGATAGTAACAGTGGTACCAGTTGCACGTTTTTCCTTTTTTCTTGCCAGTGCTGCAGGAGACGGCCGGCGCGTGGAGATAGTCGAGCTTGGCCGGGGCCGCCCCTTGAGCGCCCTCGCCGGGGAGCTCGAGAAGCGCGGCATCGTCTCAAGCGCTAGGCTTTTCACGCTGTACGCGCGCCTCATGGGGGGGGACTCGCGGGTAAAGGCGGGCACCTACCAGTTCCACAACGGCATGCACCCCGGCGAGATACTCTCCAAGATGCTCACCGGCGAGGTATACCAGCGGCTCTTCGCCCTTCCCGAGGGTTACTCGAGCCACCAGGTGGCCGAGATGCTTGAGAAGCGCGGCATCTTCAGCAAGGACCGGTTCCTTGCTGCGTGCCGCGACCAGGGATTGCTGGCGGAGCTCGGCATCAGCGCGTCGAGCGCCGAGGGGTACCTCTTCCCCGGCAGCTACAACATCCTGCCGGGGAGAAGCGAGCGCGAGGTGGTGCGCGAGATGGTGAAGCGGCAACAGGAGCTGTTAAACGGCGGACTCAACGGTCGCGCCAGGGCACGGGGGCTTTCCGAGAAGGATCTGCTCACCCTTGCCTCGATGGTAGAAAAGGAGGCGGTGCTCCCGGCCGAGAAGCCGCTCATCGCCGCCGTATTCCACAACCGGTTGAGGCTTCGCATGCGGCTGCAAAGCGACCCTACCGCGCTCTACGGGGTGCGCGCCTTCGCCGGCAAGGTTTCACGGGAGGATATCCTGAGGCAAACCCCGTACAATACCTACCTGATCCCCTCCCTCCCCCCGGGGCCGATCGGGAACCCCGGGCAGGAGGCCATCGAGGCGGTCCTGAACCCGCCGGCGGTTCCCTACCTGTACTTCGTCGGGCGCGGTGACGGCAGCCACCAGTTCTCAAGCGACCTGGCGTCCCACAACGCCGCGGTGAGCATGTACCTGAAGTCCCCAGGCAGTTCCTCTCAGGGGGGGGCCAGATGACGAGCCGCATTCTGCTGGTGGAGGATAACGAGCGGCTCGCCGCCATGCTGCAGGGGTTTCTGGAGTCACTTGGACACGAGGTGAAGGCTCTCGCGACCGGCGAATCGGCACTATCCCTGCTGCAGACGGAAAGGGTCGACCTGCTCATCCTCGATCTGAAGCTCCCGGGCATAAGCGGCGTGGAGCTTTTGCAGAGGGTGCGCAGGATCCCGGAGCTGAGGGAGATCCCGGTAATCATCATGACCGGTGTGTTCCGCGGCGAGGGGTATGCCAGGGCCGCCTCCAAGCTCGGAGTTAAGACGTACCTGGAAAAGCCTTTTGGCAAGGACGCCTTCCTGCATGCGGTAGCAACGTCCCTGGAGCAGGCTCCCCTGCGCAGGGAGCTTGGGGACCTCCTGATCGAGCTGTTCAGAAGCGGTAAAAGCGGGACCCTTGAGCTTTCCGGGGGGACCCGGGTGCTTCTTTTCGGCGGCGAGCCCGCATCCTTCTCGTCCCCCAGGTTCCTCCCCTTCCTGGTTTCGTCCGGACAGCTGCACCGAAACGACCTGGAGCAGTACCCGCTTGAGCGCCCCGGCAAGCTCCCGCTCACCGAGGCCGGCCTTTTGAGCTACGACGAGCTTTTGGACCAGTCGCGCCTGTTCCTTTCCCAATCCCTGATGGAGGCGTTGCTGCAAAATCAGGCGGCGAGGTTCCATCCGGAACCGGGCGAGATAGAGCATCCGCTCACCCCGGTTTCGCTGCCGCGTCTTTTGCACCAGTATGCACGGGTCTGCTCCGACCGGTTCCCCGCGGACACCTTCCTGAAGAGCTACGGCGCGCTTTACCCCTACAGGACCGCCAACTACTTCCGCCTTGCCAACCTGCTCAGCATGGGACGCGAGGAAATCGAGCTGCTGGAGCAGCTGGGACGGGGGATGAACGTCGAACAACTGGCAGGCACCGGTGGCGGCAGGGCCCAGGTCACGGCATTCCTCGACTTCCTGGGCCGGATGGGGATGGTTGCTCTGGCCCCCTCCCCTGCTGCCGATCAGCAAGCCGGTTTTCCGCAGAAGACGCTTTTCAACCGCCCCATCGAGGAGATCACCGTGCTCGAGGTGGAGGCCATGAACTTTGAGGACCTGGTGGACGAGGTCTCCGATTCGATAGAGCTTGTGGTGGGTGAGACCGGGATGGCCGCCCCGCTCTCTGCCAGCGAGATCGATTTCGAACAGGAAGTCCAGCGCGATTACGCGGCGATCCAGAATAAGAACTACTACGAGATATTCTCCCTGACCCAGGCCTCTTTCAGCTTTGCCGGACTTAAAGAGGCCTATTTCGCAAAGACGCGCCAGTATTCCCCGGAGAAGTTCATGCAGCTGTCGGGAGACACCCTGTCCCGGGCCCAGGACGTGCTATCCCACTACGCCAACGCCTACAACACCCTCTCGAGCGTGGTAGCCAAGGAGCGCTACGACGAGATGCTGAACGCGAACATCATAGGGCTCGGCGGAAAGCAGGACGACGCCCTCCAGGCGCGCATCCAGTTCCAGTCAGGAAAGGTCTTCCTCGACATGGAGGATTACAAGAACGCGGAGCGCGCCCTGCAGGACGCCTATACCCTCGATCCCCAGGATGCTCAGACCGGCGCCTACCTCGCCTGGTCCATCTACAAGAACCCGGGCAACCACGGCTCGCAGGTCGCCCAGGAGAAATGCCGGATGCTCCTCTCCAAGAGCCTGCAGATGGGGCGCAGCGCAGAGGCGTTCGCGTTTCGGGGCTGGATGCTGCTGGACGAGGGGAGGGACGGCCTGGCCGAAGGGGAGTTCCAGAAGGCGCTCCGCCTGAACCCGCAGCAGCACCATGCGCAGGGGGGGATGCGGCTCATCAGGGAGCGGCGCGAGGCGGAGAAGAAAGGCCTCTTCAAAAGGATCTTCGGCTGATCCGCGGTGGCGCACGTCGCCGGAACCAAGGCCCCCGGGCACCGACTCCACTAACAGCCACCACCTGATCACCTCCCTGCGTCACGCAGGTTTTTTTTCGCCCCGAAAACCGTGTCCTAGCTGCACCCCTCCCTAGCACCGGCCTGCCACACCGGTGGACAACCGCGCGCATCCCGGTGTCGCGCCGGCCTATTGGACTCTCCTACCTTCTTCTTACTGACCTTTACACACAGCTCCCCCATTTGCCTGAGAGATCGGCTTGCCAACCAATCATTAGCCTGTATTATTTTAAATATTTTTTAATTTAAGGCGTTTTCAAGCTCCCCTACACCGGAAAAGCGCGGCAGACAAGGGATCGCAGGTGCCACGGCAGCGAGGCACCGGACGCCCCAGTTAAGTCCAAACAGAGGAAAAGGAGGATTTCATGAGAAAGATGGTTTTGCTGACCGTGGTGGCGATGATGGTGGCTCCGGCAGGACATGCTGCGGGGCCGGCGGGCGATGTGATCAAGATAGGGATGGTCAACGACCAGACCGGCGCCAACAAGGGGTCCGGCAGAGGGATGAAGGTCGGCGTCGACGCCTACTTCAAGGCGGTCAACGCAAAAGGAGGGGTGAACGGCAAGAAGGTGGAACTGATCACCGTAGATGACCAGATGGTGACCGACAGGACCGTGGACGGCCTCCTGAAACTCGTGGATGAGCAGAAGGTATTCGCGGTGGTCGGCTCCGTGGGGACCTCCAACTGCGTCGCCAGCCTCCCCATCGTCAAGGAGTACAAGCTCCCCTACATCAACCCGCGTACCGGCGCCACTGAACTCCGGACCCCGGTGGTCAAGGAGGTCATCCACATCAGGGCGAGCTACCAGCAGGAGGTCGACAGGATCGTAGACCAGCTGGTCAAGCAGGGGGCGAAGCGCTTCGCCGTCTTCTACCAAAACGACGGCCTCGGGACCGACATCCTCGCCTCCACCGAGAACGCGGTGAAGCGCCATGGCCTGAGCCTCGTCTCGAAGGGCTCTTTCGAGAGAAGGACCCTCGCCGTCACCGCCGGACTTGCCAGCATCATGGAGGGCAAGCCTGACGCCATCGTCGTCGGTGCGGTCTATGCCCCGGGCGCCGAGTTCATCAAGCTCGCACGCAAGGAGGGGGTTACCGCACACCTCGCAGCCTGCTCCTTTGCCGGCGGCTCCAACCTGGTGAAGGCGATCGGCCCAGCGGCCGAGGGGCTCATGATGACCCAGGTGGTGCCCGAACTCGACGACCTGTCGCTTCCCATAACCAGAGAGTGCAAGGAGGCGATAGAGAAGAACCCCGAGGAAGTCGGTTTCAACACGGTCAGCATGGAGGGGTGCATGGCGGCGAAATCGATCGTCATGGCCCTGGAGAAGGCAGGTAATCCTCCGACGCAGGGGGCGTTCCTCCAGGCCTACGAGAACATGAAGGAGACGGACATGGGCGGGATCAAGCTCACCTTCTCGCCGGACGACCACCAGGGTCAGGACAACGTCTACCTGCAGGTGGTGAAGGGGAACAAGCTGGTCTCTTTCAAGGGGAACTAGGGCCGAATAGTGCGGAGCAAACCCGAGGTAGGCAGGGGACCGGTGCCATGCGGTAACGCGTGGCGCCGGTTTTGCTGATGGTAGAAATCACATTTCCGGGGGCGTTGCAATGACCGTCAAAAGCAAGCTGCTTGGCAACATCGCGCTGACCATCGTCGGCATCTCCGTGATCGCAGGGATCGGGCTCTTCTCCATAGCCAAGGTGAAATCGAGCATAGAGATCCTCACCGGGAAATCGACGCCGCTGCACCTGAAGATGCTGGAGCTGCAGCAGACCGTGGAGAAGGTCTCAGCAGACTTCATGCGGCTTGAGATGACCACCGAACCCGCCGAGGTCACCCGCCTCTCCGAGACCATCACCACCCGGATCAAGAGGATGGAAACCCTGAACCGGGAGATCGTGGGCGGCGGCGCCTCCTCCAGCGGGGTCGACACCGAGGTGCTGCGCGAGATCGAGAGGACCGTGGTGCAGGTGGCGTCCCAGCGGCTGAAGGACATGACCCTCTTCAAGAACGAGATCGCCACGGTGAACGCGGAGTTCCAGAAGGCCGAGAACAGCGTCTCCGGGCTGCGCAAGCAGATAAGCCACATGGGAAACAGCGCCCTTTCCGCCATCAACTCGTCTCAGGCAGCGAACCTCCAGGTGAACAGCAGCATAAAGAAACTGCTCACCCTGCAAAGCCGGTTGAAGGACATCAACATCATCCTGAGCGATCTGGAACTGGTGAAGAACAAGTTCAAGATCGCGCCGCTCAAGGAGCGGCTGAAGAACACGGTCGAACTCACCCGCAACATCGAGGTGGAGTCGGGAGACAACCCCGCCATCAGGGAGGTCAAGGGGGTCGCCACCGACATCCTGAACCAGATCGGCGCCGAAGAGGGTGGTCTCGTGGCGTTGAGGCTCGAGATGCTGAACCACCCGGAAAAGGCGGATGCTGAGCATTATGCGAACAAGAGCCGCGAAATCCTCAAGCCGCTGGAGGAAAACAGCAAGAAGATCTTCAACACGATCGACACCCTGGAGCTGCAGATCGTGAAGGACCGCAACAACGTGGTCTCTTCCCTTGGTTTCCAAAACGCGGCCAACGGCGTCATGGAGGCGGGGAGCGGCATCAGCGTGGACGTGAAGGAGCTGAACGCAGGGGTGCGCCAGATCATGCTGAGCGGCACCGGAGAGGAGGTGGGGAGGCTCGCAGCCTCGCTCGCGCAGACGCAGAAACGGATCGAGGGGAACATCGCGACGGCCAGGAAGCTCCTGCTCGACTCGGGGCAAAAGGATCTGGCGCAAAACATCGCCGACGTTTCCGGGATCATACGCAGGGCCGGTTCCTCCATCCGGAAGATCGAGGCGACCAAGCTCGGGGTGATCAGGAGCAACCTCGCCATGCAGAGGGCGCTCGATTCGGCGCGCGGCATCTCGAAGGAGCAGGCGCAAAAAAGCGAGGAGCAGGTGAAGAGCATAGGAGAAAACCAGCAGCAGATCCTGACCGGCGTCCGCCGGGCCGTCGAAAACGCAACCCTTCTCTCCTACGTGATGATAGGTGTTTCGCTGGCCGTCGCGGCGATCTCTCTTTTGATCAGCCTGCGCATCATAACCTCGATCACGAGGCCGCTTGGCCACGCCAAGCTGGTCACCGCCGAGATCGCCGGGGGCGACCTGACCAGGAGGATCGAGCTCGACTCCAGTGACGAGATCAGCGACATCTGCGGCAGCATCAACAACATCGTGGTCCATTTCCACGAGGTGATCTCCCGGGTGTCTAACAACACGGCACAGGTCGCCTCCGCCTCAACCGAGCTCTCCTGTGCGGCGGAGCAGATGGCTTCCGGTGCGGCCCGGGTCGCGGGGCAGGCGGCAACGGTCGCCACGGCGAGCGAAGAGATGGCCGCCACCTCCAACGAGATCGCGCTCAACTGCACCCAGGCGGCGGCAGGGTCCCAGCAGGCCAACGACGCGGCAGTTACCGGCGCGGAGGTGGTCAGGGAAACCGTTCACGGCATGAACCAGATTGCGGAGAAGGTGCGCGAATCGGCCGTCACCATCGGCGACCTGGGGGAGAAATCGGAGCAGATAGGCGCCATCGTCAACACCATCAACGACATCGCCGATCAGACGAACCTGCTGGCACTGAACGCGGCGATCGAGGCGGCGCGGGCCGGCGAGCAGGGACGCGGGTTCGCCGTGGTGGCAGACGAGGTGCGTGCGCTGGCCCAGAGGACGACAAGCGCCACCAGGGAGATAGGCGAGATGATCAAGGCGGTCCAGCAGCGGACCAAGGGGGCCATCGCCGTGATGGAATCGGGGGTGAAGAGCGTCGAGAAGGGGACCGTCGAGGCCGCCAAGTCCGGTAAGGCGCTGGAGGAGATCCTGCTGCAGATCGGTGCTGTCACCATGCAGGTGAACCAGATCGCCACCGCCGCCGAGGAGCAGACTGCGGCCACCGGCGAGATCAGCAGCAACATCCAGAACATCAACGAAGTGGTGCAGGACACCGCGAAGAACGCGCAGGAATCGGCGGCATCAGCACTGCTGCTCTCCCGCCTGGCCGAAGAGCAGCAAAAACTGGTCGGGCAGTTCAAGCTGACGTAGCCTAGCCGCCGGCAACCGGCCGGCATTCCCCTATGGCAAAAGCTTCAGGATCCGCTGCCGCGCCATCCAGCCTCGCATGCCTGCGCTTACGCAGCGGAATACCCCCGCCCCTCGCCGGAGGGGCGATCGCAGCGCCGTTACTATGGCGGCCGGTTTCCCCGGTGCCCGGCCAAACAGACAGGCAAAGGTGGCAATCATGGTCAAGATACTTCTCGAAAACCCGCTGATGCTTCTACTCATGGTCGCCGCAATAGGGTACCCCCTGGGACGCATCAAGATGTACGGCATCACGCTCGGCGTAGGCGCGGTCCTCTTCGTGGGGCTTGCCTTCGGGATGCTCCACCCCGACATGAAGGCGCCGGCCATCGTCTACATCATGGGGCAGGCACTCTTCGTCTACACCGTCGGACTCTCGGCCGGCCCCTCCTTCGTCTCCACCTTCCGCCGCAACGGGGTGATGAACAACATACTGGCCGGAGGCGTCCTCTGTGCCTCAGCCGCGCTCTGCGTCGGGCTGCAGAAATACTTCATGCTGAAACCGGGAATCGCCGCCGGCATTTTCTGCGGCAGCATGACCGCCTCACCAGCGCTCGGGGGCGCGCTGGAGTCGATCCGTCAAACGGCCCCGGAAGAGCTCCTGGAGGCGTTACTGGCAGAGCCGGTAATCGGTTTCTCCGTCGCCTACCCCATAGGGGTCATAGGGCTCATGTTGACCATCAACATCTGCCAGAAGCTCTGGAAGGTCGACTATCAGGCGGAATTCAAGGAGTTGAGAAGGTCGGAGGATCGGGCATCGCTGGTGCACTGCACCATAAAGGTGCAGAAGGTCGAGCATCCCGACACCACCGTTCGGATGCTGAACGAGCAAAACGGCTGCGACCTCCTCTTCAGCCGTGTCAAACGCGGTGACGACTTTTTCTTTGCCACGCCGTCCACGGTCCTGCAGGCGGGGGACTTGGTTATGGTGGCGGGGGTCCCGAATGAGATAGAAAAGATAGCCACGCTGCTCGGGGAGAGAAGGAGCAAGGACCGGTTGGGGCTGGACAGGACCGAATACGAGTACCGCAGGATCTTCGTCTCCAGTCCCCAGGCCATCGGCCGCACCATCGGCGAACTGCACCTGGACCAGCGTTTCGGGGAGGTGATAACGCTGGTGCGGCGCGGCGACAACGAGTTCCTGCCGGATGCGGAGATGGTCCTGGAACTGGGCGACGTCATCCGGGTGCTGGCGCACAAGACCAACATGGATGAGGTGACCGCCTTCTTCGGCAATTCCTACCGCAAGGTGAGCGAAGTCGACGTCATGACCTTCAGCCTCGGCCTCGTCATCGGCCTCATTCTGGGCCTCCTCCCCTTCCCCTTCCCGGGAGGTGGAAGCATGCAGCTGGGGTTTGCCGGGGGCCCCCTCATCGTAGGCATCCTGCTCGGCACCTTCGGGAGAACGGGGAAGATGGTCTGGAGCCTCCCCTACAGCGCCAGCATGACGCTGAAACAGGTTGGGCTGGTGCTGTTTCTGGCCGGCATCGGTACCCGCTCCGGTTACAGCCTGCTCACCACCTTGAGCCACGGCGGAGGCGGGAGCATATTCATCACCGGTGTCTGCATCACCTCGGTCACCGCATTCCTGGGTCTCTTCATCGGGCACAAGATCATGAAGATACCGATGTCGCTTGTGGTCGGCATCGTCGCAGGGATGCACACCTCGACCCCGGGGCTTGGTTACATCAAGGAACAGACCGGCAACGACCTGGCCGACCAGGGGTACGCCTGCGTATTTCCCTTTGCCACCATCGGGAAGATCATCCTGGTGCACATCGTGCTGGTGACGACCGGACACGGGTGACGGCATCCGCGGGAGCGCTTCAGCAACGAAAGCCGTAACGAGGGCCCGCCGGCAGCTGCGACGGGCCTCTTTTTTCCCGGTACCCGGCGGATTCAGAGGCCGTATCCGGCGTATATCTTTCCTATACAGCTCCCTCCTGCGCCTAAAACAGCCATCAACGCAGAACTTCAGCAACTTTCCGGCAGCATCGGCGCGCCTGAGTTCCTGTCACTGTATAGCTCCCCTATACATTTCCGTGATCCGGTGAAGGGCTAGATGCCGGACACGGCGTGGTAGCATCACCGAAAATCAACAACTTACAGAATGATCGTTTCTCTTCCCAAACAAGGCACGGCTCATGCTAAAGAGAGCCATGTACCAATATATTCCGCATGCGCCGGGGCAACAGCTTCGGGCCGGTCCCGGCAGGCGGACCTAAGTTGCAAGCCCTGACGCATCAGCAGCCATGGAACTGGGAGCAGATCTAAGGAGGCTTCAAAAATAAAGACCGAGGAGGGAAAAACCATGGGATTCAAGTCACTACTCATCGCCCTGGCCGCGCTAGCAGTCGGATCTTCCGGCGCATCCGCTCTGGAACTCAAGGACGTCCCCTACAACACCGATGATGCGGGGAAGGTCGTCTTCAGCCATCAGGTGCACCTGAAAAAGAAGAGTGCCAAGAGCCCCAACGTGAGCTGCAAGAGCTGCCATGAAGACGCACGTAGCCCGAAGAAGAAGTACCTGATGGCGGACATGGAGCAGGGAAAGTCGTGCGGCAAATGCCATAACGGGAAAAAGGCCTTCAGCGTGAGCAAATGCACCGGGTGCCACAAGGTGAAGGAGATTACCTACCAGGTCAAGCAGACCGGGCCGGTGCAGTTCAGCCACACCAAGCACCTAAAGAGCATGCAATGCAACGCCTGCCACAACACCCTTTACCGGACCGGTTCCAACAAGCAGGTCTCCATGGCAGAGATGGAGAAGGGGAAGTCCTGCGGCGCCTGCCATGACGGCAGCAAGGCATTCAGCATCGCCAAATGCGACGCCTGCCACCCCTCCCCCAAGCAGGTGGTGTTCAAGGTCAAGGAAACCGGGCCGACCCTCTTCAGCCACAGCAAGCACACGGAGATGTACAGCTGCGGCTCCTGCCACACGAAGCTCTATGCGCTTGGCTCAAACAAGCGCGTCTCAATGGCAGCCATGGAAAAAGGGAAGTCGTGCGGTGCCTGCCATAACGCGAAGGAGGCCTTCGCCGTGTCGCAGTGCGAAAAGTGCCATCCGGTTCGGGAGATCAAGTTCCAGGTAGCGGGGATCGGGGATGTCCGCTTCAGCCATGAAGCGCACTTGAGCATGTACAAGTGCGGCGACTGCCATGCCGGCACCTTCCCCACCAAGACGGGAAGCAAGCCGGTCTCCATGTCCGAGATGAAGAAGGCGAGATCGTGCGGCGCCTGCCACGACGGCAAGGCGGCCTTCACGGTGAACGGCAACTGCGATTCCTGTCATCAGCGTAGTTGAGAAGGAAGGTTGCTGCTCTGAAAAGAGAAACCGGCCACTCAGATCAGTGGCCGGTTTCTTTGGTGGGAGCTTCGCATCGGGGTACCGCCCCGCGTCATTCGGGCATGCCTTGCAGCCTCTCAGTCTCCTTCATGATCTCCTTCCCCGTGTAGGAGATGACGAAGGCATGCTCCAGCAACAAAAGAACGAGTCCGGCGGCAAATACTGCCGGGAAGCAGATCCCGGTCGGGTCTGCGAAGATATAGAGCGGGTAGAAGGCAGCAGGAAGTCCTATGTTGTACCAGTTGTACCCGGGCCTGCCGTTCGCGCCCCTGCGTCCCAGCACCAGTACCAGGGCGGAAAACCACGACACTCCCAGCGCCACATGAAGCAGCTCAGCGGGTGGCGGGGGCCCGATCATCTCCTTTATTTCCGCGGGGACCATGAGCCAGGTTCCTGCCTGGTTCAGACAGAGAGCAAGAGCGCTCAGAGACAGGAACAGGATCAATCCCCAAAGGCCGCGACGGGAGAGTGCGTGTAACTGCTCGATCTCCTTTGACAGCTGTTCACGGCAGGGATGATGAGCTACAGGACCTTCCACGACGTGGTCCGCAGAGGCTGTCTTGTTTTTTATCTGTCCTATCGCATGCCCTGACATGGCGTTCCTCCTTTCCCACCCTAGCGTCTTGAGCTGCTACCCCTGACGCTGCTACTCCTGCACCTTTCCGTACTCCGGGTAGTGGCGGACCGGCCGGTATGCAGGCGTTGTCGCCGGATCCTCCGCTTGCTGCTCCTCATGCTCTTCCACGTCCTCCCACCCCGTCAGCATAGGCCTTATGTAGTTCCCAAGCGTAGCTAGGTAGACGTGCGTACATAGAAAGGCGATCAGCGAGCAGGCCAGCAGGAAGTGCAGCGCCACTATCACCTTGATACCGCCCCACAGCAGGATGAGAACCCGCAGCGGGGTCACGTTCAGAAGAAGGATCCCCGTAAGCCCCACCAGCGGCATGAGCACGAACATCACGGCCAGGTAGGCGGATTTCTGCATGGGGTTGAACTTGTGCTCCGGGGTCGCATGGTACGGGCTCGGTTTCCCCAGGAAATACCAGAAACAGTAGTAAAGGAGTTGGCGCAGCAGACCGCGCTTCAGGTCCTCCTCGTCCGGTATGTACAGCTTGTCCAGGGTGTTCTTGACCATCTTGTAGTAGAAGAACCAGAAGGAAAACGAGACCGAAACGGTAAGGCCTGCCGCGTTGTGTACGTCGATCGCGCTCTTGTAGCTCTGGAAGATGGTCACGCTCTCCGGGAAGCGGATCTGGGCGCCCGTCAAGATAAGGGTGATGATGCCCAAGGCGTTGATCCAGTGCCAGATGCGCACCGGCATGGGCTGAAGATAGATCCTCTTTTTCTCGCTCATGACTACTGCTCCTTTTTCCTGTTTTTGCGGGTCAGAAAGCGTACGAACCCGTGCCCGACCGGCATGATCAGTCCACCGCAGATGATGGCTAGCCCGATGCCGTTCAGTGCCTGGTTCTTGGTAGACCCCATCATGTAGAAGTCCGGGGTGCCGTAAAGCGCATCGAGTACCGCCCCCTTCTCCACCGGCACCCGCCTGAAAGATCCGTCTTTTTCCGGTACAGCTATGAAGCTGGTCTGCATCACGCCAGGCCCGGAGGTGTGGCAGAAGGTGCAATTGCGGCGACTGTCCAGGATCTCGAACTTGTGCGAGGCCGTCGCCGGGGTCATCATGCCGTGCAGGCGGAGCGACTTTTCGGTCCGGTTGAACAGGCGCAGCTCTTCCAGCGAGACGTAGTTATCGGCATTGGTGTCGATGAGGGATACGATCTCCCGCCCACCCGCCAACTCTTCCAGTTCGGAGTACTCGGCCACGACCTGCTTCCCGAATCGGGAATCGTTACTGCTTTTGACGATGTACATGCTTATGAAATAGTTCCGGGAACCGGTGTGGCAGGTGATGCACGGCAGCATCCGCAGGTGCAGCTCAGACTGGGGGAGCCACTCGCCATGCGTTGCCGTCATCTCCAGGGCGTTGTGGCATCCCGAGCAGATCCGGTTGATCTCCTCCCCCGAGACATCCTTTAGACTTTGCACCAGGTGCGGGTTGTGGCAGCCGTTGCATCCGGTCTTGGTGGCGTGCACCCCTTTTGCATACTCCGCGTCGACCTCGAGGTGGCATTCGCGGCACTGAGCCCTCGGGACCTGTCCGCCATCAGGATGTCCCTCCCCAACCTGGCCGTGACACGCCACGCAGCCGATCCTCGCGTGAGTGGTTTGTCCGAATTGCCGATGATCGACGAACGAGGTGCGTGGCACCTCCCGTGCGTCGGCGTGGCAGGCCAGGCATGCCTCGTTTCTGCCGGACTGGTCGCCGTAGGAGAACCCCCAGGCGGTGTTCGGACCGAAAGCACAGAGGCTGGCCCACCCTGTTATTGAAACTGTGACGATGAGGCGTTGGATGTAGTTCACGTATCCCTCCTTTGCCAGGAGCGCGTCCTTTAGCTGGTTATCTGTCATCCAGGTGAACGTCCCGCTGTTCTGCCGCCTCCCGGTTTCGAAAGCGCATCGGCAGCCTGATGTGGAAGACCGGCAGCAACTGGGTCATGATCAGCAGCGCACATAGGCTGAAAAAGATCCAGATCGCCATGGCGTTTCCTTGCTGCACCGCCTGGGCCGCGGCCAGGGCAAGAAGGCTCGTCCCAAAAACGAGGAGTGCCAGCGCGACCTGCCAGGAGAGGGCGTATCCGGGTTGAACC
>Ga0209317_1001529_pt1 | contig 19819 bp, 20 predicted proteins | sample RifGroB2_FD_183994 | JGI IMG/M metagenome (GOLD analysis project Ga0209317, IMG submission 183994) | Soil microbial communities from Rifle, Colorado, USA - Groundwater B2 (SPAdes) (version 2) | ecosystem: Environmental > Terrestrial > Soil > Unclassified | place: Rifle, Colorado | collected... | reverse complement strand
CTCACCTCCAGGTTCGTGAACAGGTGCTTTTTTTCCTCGCGAACGATGCCGCTCCCCAAGACGACCGAGAAGGTCGCCACGATCAGGGCGGACATGATGACAAACTTGGTCTTTATGCTGTAGAGTCCCGGTTTCTTCATCTATGGCACCCGGCAGCGCAGCCAAAGGGGATCGAGCTGTACAGGGCGCCGATTTTCCGGTAGTCGCCGGGGCGCGCCGCGACGAAGCCGTTTTTATACTCCTCGTCCCAGTGGTCCAGGATCTTCCGGTCCGCGGGATCGAGCCGGTCCAGCTTTACCAGGGCCTGGGTGAACTCCCGGATCAGCCTTTTCGGCGCGTCACGCCTGGCGACAATGGGGGTGGAGGGGAGCTCCTCCGATACCGCGATGATGCGCAGGCCGCGCGGCGCCCATCTCTTTGCCACAACGTCCTTGAGCGCCCCCGCCGCGTACTCCCCCTTGAGCACTGCCTTGGCCACCGTGGTGTGGTTGGCCAGATTGGTCAGCGACGCCAGTTGTGGCTTGCCGATGCCGTATGAGTTCATCATCTGGCGGGGAATGAGATTGCCCGTGATGGAATGATGATAGCCGAGGGCGACCGTCTTCCCCTTCAGGCCCGCCATCGATTTGATGCGTGACTTGACCGGCACCACGAAAAAGCCCTGGTAGAGCGGTTTTCCCTCCTGGTTCAGCGGTTTCACAACCGGTATCGCCCCATGCTCCTGAATCGCCGCTAGCACCGCTCCGTCGCCCATTGAGAAGATCTGGGCTTTCCCCTCGGCTAGATGCCGGATCCCTTCCGCGTAGTTATGACTGATCTTCAGATGAAACTGGTACGAGGTGGTGCGGGTCAGGTAGTCCATCATCGGCTGGTAGCGCTCGTACATCTCTATCGGGTCGAACCGGAGGTTGACCCCGAAATATGCGACCGGTTTTTCGGAGGAGAAGCAGATCGGCCCGGGAGCCGCCAAAACCAGCGATATCGCGACCGCTATCGTTGCAGGTATTTTGAGACGCAACTCGAACATGGCACGTCCTTTCCTTTTTGATTCAGGCAGATCATTGATTTTCCGTGCCTGCCGTGTCATCACGCAACAATCACACCACCGGGATGTCGGCACACGCCCGGGGTCAGTCAAACCGTGGACGGGGGCGCTTTTTCCGATGCTTTTTGCAGCATCCCTCGACCGGCGCGCCTCTGCGCCTGACATCGGGCAGCAGCACGGCCCCAGCTCCCGCAGCACCCAGGTTACCTTTTGGTTACACTTACGCCTTTTAACGGGGAATTGGTAGTTATTTTCGCGTATTTATCGTCCGGGCGCGCCCCTGTCCGGCACTGTAAAATCAGGTCCCGCCTGGAAAGCGGTTGACATTCAGTTTCCTGAATGTTAGTTCTGCATATACGCAATTCCAGCGGAGGGCGCCCATGAACATCTGTTGAGTGCCTGCCGGGTCATGCCTGTGGCGGTCATGACCAGAGCGACGGCTGTTCCCACTAGACAGCCGCGCCGCCCGCTACCGGATGCAGTGAGGAGAGCCCCCATGGACCCGTTCATGAGACTGGTTGCCGCGGCAAGGCGGCAAAGCGAAGAAGCCGACCTTCCTTACTGGCTGCTGGCGGACATACTGCGCATGGCCGCTGCTCCCGAGCGGTATTGCGGCAAGGTCGATCTGATCGAGCTGCTTCTCAGTCAGGTGGAGGATTTTGACAGCTACGCCGGGGCGGGCTGCTTCGATAGCTCTGTCAGCGCCGGCACCATCCAGGCAACACTTCGAGAGATCATGCTCGGTTAAGGGGCGCGGGAAACCAGGCGCCGAGTCGCGTCCCCGGTACCACGTCCGCTTCAGGGTGCGCCAGGCGGCTCGCCTGTGCCGACTTGTTGGATCGGGATATATGCAGTTTTGTCGTGCGAATTTTTGTCGAGGTGCAGCAATGGCGTGTGAAATCGTGGAGTGTTGCCAGTTTTTCAAAGACAACATGAGGGATCTGCCGAGGACGGCGGCGTTCATTCAGAACAAGCTCTGCTTTGGCGACTATGAAAGCTGCAACAGGTACCGCATTTTCAAGGAAACCGGCGGCGAGAACGTCCCCTTTGACCTCCATCCCGACGATGTCGAGGCGGTGAAGAAAGTCAAGCAATGCATACTGAAAAAGCAGAAAAAGTGCGAAGGGTGAATTCACAACACAAGCTGAGGCTGCTTCCCATGTTCCCCTGCGCGTCAAGGATGCAGGCAGTGCCGATAATCGTGCTAGCCGCCCTTCTCCTTTGCACCGGATGCGAAGAGAAGAAGGGGGTGAAGATCGGCGACACTGCGCCTTCCATTTCCGGCAACGATATCCATGGCAACTTCATGAGCCTGGCCGGGCTTAAGGGTAAGATTGTCGTGGTCTATTTCTGGACCGATTCGTGCTGCGGCGAAAGCCTGAAGCAGCTGGAACCCTTTTACAGCCGGAATAAAGATAGAGGGTTGGAGATCATAGCGGTGAACGAGATGGACACCAAGGAGGCTGTGCAATCCATCGCCTCGCGCAACCGGCTCACCTTTACCATGTTGTCGGACGAGCACTCCATGCTCTTCAAGCACTACAACGTCCTTGGATTTCCAACGATCCTTATCCTCGACAAGTACGGCGTGGTCCGGGAAAAGATCCTGGGAGACATGCAGACAGCCAAGCTGGAAAAACTGATAGAGCGTCACATCGACAACCGGAAAAAGGCGGAGGGGTCATATGAAAAGATACATGCTCGTTAGCATCCTGATTATGGCGATGGCCAGCATGGTCTTCGCGGCGGAGACCGATATCGAGAAGCACCCCTCCTGCAACTACTGCGGCATGAACCGGGCGAAGTTTTCCCACAGCAGGATGCTGATCGAATACGACGACGGCACAGCTGTCGGCGTATGCAGCCTTCGCTGCGCTGCCGTGGACCTGATCAACAACCTGGACAAAACCCCGCGCCATATCGGCGTCGGTGACCAGGCGAGCCACAAGCTGGTCGACGCGGAAAAGGCCGTCTGGGTTCTGGGCGGCAGCAAGCCCGGCGTCATGACCTCCCGTCCCAAATGGGCCTTCGCCACAACCCAGGGGGCAGAGGGTTTCATCAAGGAGCACGGCGGAACCATGACGACATTCGAGGCCTCCATGAAGGCTGCCTGCGAGGATATCTACCAGGACACCAGGATGATCCGGGAAAGGCGCAAAATGAAGCGTGCCAACCCGTAAGGCCGGCTCGGCCCTGTGAAGATTGATACTGGGTCGGGGGGGACTGAACTGTTTCCGCCTCAAAGGGTCTTACCCTCCCTGCCCATTCGTAATACCCTATCGCACCCAATGCCCCCCTGAACAGTCCTGGCTCGTCCTATCCCCAAAGCAGATGCCGTGTTTCAGGTTTCCGGGCTGTCTCCCCCTGACTCCTCGATATTCCAAAGTTTTAAAAAACAGTTATGCGGAACCTTGTTAATTTCCTTTCCACGTTGCTATAATTAGTGAAATTTTATTCTGGCACGCACAACAACCCGACCTCCTGTGCCTGTGGCAGTTTTTCATTTTTCAACTTTGGGAGGAGTGGATCATGGGGACTTCGGTAGGGGTGGGTTACAGTCTTCACAAAAACCCCGCTGACGCGGGGAAAGAGGCGTCCCTCAACGCCCTTCAGCAGGGGAACATGGTGAAGCCCGACTTCGTCTTCGTCTTCGCTACGGTTGGTTACAACCAGCAGGTACTGATCCAGGCCATTCGGGACGAGACCTCGGGAGCACCCTTGAGCGGCTGTTCCGGCGAGGGGATCATCACGCAGGGGATGGTGGCAGAGACCAACTTCGGGGTTTGCGTCATGGCAATAGCCTCGGATGAACTGCGGTTTGCCAACTGCTACGTGAAAAATCTAGCCGTTGGATTCGAAATGGCAGGCGAACGGCTGGCGGCTGAGGTCCGACCTTTGCTGGCCGACGACAGCATCGCCTGCTTTCTTTTTGTCGACGGTCTCGTTTTCGACTTCGATCCCTTCCGCGAATCCTTTGAAAGATCGCTCGGGCACGACACCCCCCTCCCTCTTTTCGGCGGGCTCGCCGCCGACAACTGGTCCACCCGGAAAACCTACCAGTACCACGACGACCAGGTGTTCTCCGAGGGTATCTCCTGCGTCCTCATGTCCGGTAATGGCGATGTCGCCTGGGGTGTCAACCACGGCTGCGTCCCCGTGGGGACCAAGCGGACCGTCACCCGCAGCAAGGGCAACATCATCTATGAGATCGATGGCATCCCGGCGCTGGAAGCCTTGAAAGACTATGTGGAGGACGACTCTGAGAGCCAGTGGAACAAGGTCACGCTGAACCTCTGCCTGGGATTTAAGGCGCCGGAGTATCTTAAACGCGATTATGGAGAGTTCGTCATCCGCTATATGATGGCCAAAAACGACAGCGAAGGGTACGTGACCATCCAATCAGACGTGAAAGACGGCACCGAACTCTGGATCATGCGCCGCGACAAGGAACTGATCCGGGACGGCCTGCAGGCGATCTCGCACCAGATCAGGGAAAAGATGGGAACCCGCAAGCCGAAGTTCGTTCTGCAGTTCGAATGCGTGGGACGGGGAAAGGTGGTGTATCGGGAGCAGGAGAAGATCGATCTTCTGAAGGCGCTGCAGGAGGATATCGGGGCCAATCTGCCCTGGATCGGTTTTTATTCGTACGGCGAGATCGGACCGGTCTCCAGATATAATTGCATCCACAACTTCACGGCTGTGGTGGCAGCCGTTTATTGAGCCAAGTCCCCACGGGGTTATATGGAAAACGACGCTTCGACAAAGAAACGGGCCGCTGGTGCGGATCTGGAGCCCCCCCTGGAGATGCTGCAGGGGGAAAGGGATGCCCTGGCCCAGCAGGTCAAGCGGCTGACCAAGGCGGAGGGGAAGCTTTACGAATACCAGCAGGAGCTGGACGCCCAACTCAAAGAATATAAGGGGCTCTACGAGCTGAACAGAAGGCTTACCGGAACCTTCAACATCCAGAACATCTTCCAGGAAACAGTAGCCTACGTCATTGAGCACATCGAATACGAAAGAGCAATTTTTTTCCGGCATGCCGAGACCGGGAGCTATACCGTCTGTGCCCTGGACGGATACTACGATGCCGGGGAAAAAGCCCAGATTTCCCAACTCACCATAGAACAGGACGCCCCTTGCCTGTCACAGCTTATTGCCGGCAGGGAATACATCATCTGTATGGCCGGCTCGCAGGAGCGGGGACTTCCTGGCTGCAGAGCGAAGCTGCACATGAATGAGTTTTTCGTCTACCCTCTCGGGTTCCATTCGCTCCCTCATGCCCTTCTGGTTGTGGGGAACTCCGTCGAGAATGCCGGCTTCTATAGAAGGGTGGACGACACCCCCGGCGCCTTGCTCAGCATGGGGAACCTGGTCGGGCTCATCTCGTCCCTGATCGACAACCACATCTTCTTAGAACGGTTGGTGCAGGCCCGCGAGCAGGAAAGGCTTGCCGAGGCCAGATACCGCAGCATCTTCGAAAACGCCGCGGAAGGGATCTTCCAAAGGACCCCGGGCGGGAGATACCTGGAAGCCAACCCTTCGCTCGCGCGCATGCTCGGCTACGCCTCGCCCGAGGAGCTCATGACGGAGGTCACGGACATCGGGCGGCAGCTTTACGTGGACCAGGGATATCACGCCGAGTTGATCAGGTCATTGGAAGCGAACGGCAAGGCGGAGGGTTTCGAGACACCGGTGTATCGCAAGGACCGCAGCGTCATCTGGGTGTCGCTCAGCTTGCGCGTGGTGCGCGACAGCGATGGCCGGGCGCTCTTCTACGAAGGGATGGCGGAGGATATCACCGAGCGCAAGAGGGCTGAAGAGGCGCTTCGGGAGAGCGAACGGAAATACCGGCAGCTAAGCGAGGCCCTCGAACAGCGCGTCAAGGAAACGGTGGACGAGTTGCGCCAGAAGGACAAGATACTCATCATGCAGGGCCGGCAGGCGGTTTTGGGAGAGATGCTCAGCAACATCGCCCATCAATGGAGGCAGCCGCTGAATATGCTGGCTCTGCTGGTGCAGGATCTGCAGATGACCAGGAAAATTGGGGAGCTAAGCGAGGAGTTCATCGGCGCCAACGTCAAGAGGAGCCTGGAAATCATCCGTCAGATGTCCAGGACCATCGACGATTTCAGGTACTTCTTCAAGCCGGATCAGGAAAGGCTCGAGTTCAGGGTGATTGAGCCGTTGGAAAAGGCCCTGTCCCTGCTGGAAGGGAGCTTAAAGATAAACGGCATCCGCACCGAAGTGATGCAGACAGGCGATCCGGCCATAAACGGTTACCTAAGCGAGTTCGTCCAGGTTCTGCTCAATATCCTGATCAACGCGCGGGATGCCCTGATTACCAGGCATACCCAAAGCCCCCTGATCAGCATAAAACTGTTCTCGGAAGGGGGCAAAACGGTGGTGAGCATCGCCGACAACGCCGGCGGCATTCCGGAAGAGATCAAGGACAAGATATTCGAGCCGTACTTCACCACCAAGGGTCCCGAACAGGGGACCGGCATCGGCCTTTTCATGTGCAAAACCATCATCGAGAAAAGCATGAATGGGGTTCTCATCGTGCGCAACACGGCAGAGGGCGCGGAATTCAGGATCGAGGTGTGAAAGTGGACTGGTGCTCCCTCAGCGCGCCCAGAACTCGGCGACCTCCTTCAGGATCGCCCCGGAGACCAGCTCCGACACCCGGGACTCGAACCAGTCCGCCGGCATCGAGCTGCTGTAGCCCGCCTCCAGGAACCGGTTGTCCATCAGGACTATCAAGCCGCGGTCCGTCTCGGAACGAATCACCCGCCCTGCCGATTGGATCGCCTTGGCCATGGCGGGAATCGTGTAGGCATACTCGAAACCGGAACCGTAGTTGCGCTGGTAATACGCCCTCATCTGCTCTCGCTCCAGATCGAAGTTAGGCAGCGGCGGTCCTATCACGAAAGCCCCGATCACCATCTCCCCTGCGTAATCCATCCCTTCCGAAAAGGACCCTCCCTGCACGGCAAAGACGCAGGTCGGGGCAGCTCCCAAGCGCAGTTGGTCCAGGATCTCGGCGGACCTGGGAGGCCTCATGTTCCTCTCCTGCCTGAGCACAACGAACCGCTCCGGCGCCTGAAACAGGTCGGCCACCCGCTCCAGAAACTCAAAGCTGGGGAAAAAGGCGAAATAGTTGCCGCAATGGAGCGCCATGATCCTTTGCAGCGCATCGGCGATCTTCGCGTAGTTGCGCTCGCGCTGCGCGTACCTGGTGGAGATTTGCGGGATGATCAGCAGCTTGCGCAGATGCGCCGGAAAGGGGCTCTGGAATTCGGCCGTCCGCACGGCATCGGGGTCCAGCCCGGAGAGCTTGGCGTAAAAGTCGAAGGGCTTCAGCGTCGCGGAAAATCCCACCACCTGCTGGTACTCGGCATAGCAATCCTTGATCATCGCAGAGGCGTCGCAACAGGTTATCTTCACGCTCCCGCCGCCCTGGTGCGGCTGGTAGGTGGTGAAAAATTCCTGCCTCTCGGAGGTGGCGGTAAGTTCCAGCGTCTGGGTGAATTCGGACCAGTAGAAACAAAGCCGCAGGATGGGGTCCTGCTGCTGTATCTCCACCTCCGACTCCAGGTAGCGCGACAGCAGTGCGCGCAGCCTGGCGTCGAGCTCCAGGAAGGGGTCCAGCGGCGGCTCGATCCGGGCGGCCGCGTCGCTTTTGCCAGCTCGGCACGAGATGACCGCATGGATGCACCCCTCCAGCAGCTCCCCGGTCTCGCGCCGGAAAGTCTTGGCCAGTTGCCCCAGATCGTTACGCATCGACTCCAGTACGCTGGTCGAGAGTCTCGGCGAATAATAATCCATGGCGCGTGCAGGAAGGTTGTGCGCCTCGTCGATCACCAGGTTCGGCTTGCCCGACTGGTTCACCGCAAGCCCCGTCGCCCGTCCCAGGGCGGAGCGCGGAGCGAAGACATAGTTGTAGTCGCAGATGACGACGTCGCATAGCTTGGCGGAGTCGATCTGCAGTTCAAAGGGGCAGACCTGGTACTGCTCCCCGATGTCGCGGAAGCCGCGGGCCTTCAGCTTTCTTTTTTTGGCCAGCAGTTCGACGACGCCGTGACTTGCGAGTTTTTGGTAGTAGTCGCGGGCATACTCGCAGTAGTCCGGGGTGCAGATCGGCTCGTTCTTGAAACAGAGCTTGCTCTTCGCCGTCATGGAGAGCGATCTCAGTTTGGCGCCCCCCTTCCGGAAACGCTCGAGCGCGTCCTCCGCCACCTCGTGCTGGCTGTTTTTCGGCGTCACATAGCAAACCGTCTGGCCGCGCCCGAGGGCCTCCTTCAGCACCGGATGCAGGACTCCCGCCGTCTTGCCGAGCCCGGTGGGTGCCTGGATCAGCATCCGGCGCCCTTCTGCCATCCCTATCCCGATCTCCTGCATCAGTTCAACCTGGCCCGGACGCGGCTTTGCAAAGGGGAACGGGAAGTCCGCGGCGATCTTGCGTCTTCTTTGGGCGCGCCTTGCCGCCTGCACCGCCTCCGGCACCAGCTCGTCAAGACGCAGTTCCAGCCAGTTCTCATAGCCGGCAAGGTCGAGATCGATGGCCAAGTCGTCGGACTGGCCGTTTCGCGAGGAGACCAGGTGAAAGCTCAGGCGCGGGATGACGCCATGTTCCAGCCAGTAGAAGTAGCCGTAGGTCAAAAGCTGCAGGCAGTACGGCTCATCGAGGGCGCCCCTGGCCAGCCGGCGCTTCAGCTCGCGCAGGTTGAAGCAGCTCTTGATCTCCTCGATCAGCGGCGGATCGTGACGGAAAATCCCGTCCATGCGTCCATTGATCTGGAAGCGGCACCCCTTCCTTTCAAAAAGGCGCCCCACCGCTACCTCGGCCTCATAGCGCGCATCGCCCTTGGCCCGTTTCTTCTGCACGCGAAGATGAATTTCCTGGCCGTCCAGAGTCGAGCGTCCGTAGCCGGAACGAGGTTCGATGCTACCGGTGCGCGGCACAGGGAGGGCGAAGTCGCCGATAGGGATGGTGATGAGATCTGTCGCTGGTTTCATATGGGGACGGCTCTTCGTGGTATCAATGATTAGCTCTTTGATTTACCGACACTTTCCACTGACTGCTTCACTTTTGTCAAGTCAAGAAATCGCCGCCCCGATTGCAATGCCAAAGGAAGCGGGTATCCTGTTGTCTGTGAATTATTAAATCATGTTAAAAAAGGAGATACGACAATGAAACGGATTATCGCAGCTGTCGCCTTGTCCCTTTTCTGCGCAGGTTTCGCCGCTGCCGACGATCAAGCCGTGGTGGTACTGCCCGCCAAGAACGGAAACGTCACCTTCCCTCACAAAAAGCACAAGGACATGAAGGAGATGGCCTGCACCAACTGCCATGAAACGGACAAGGGGGGCAAGATAGCGGATCTCGGCAAGGATTGGGCCCACAAAACCTGCATGGGGTGCCACAAGGCGAAAGGAAAGGGACCGGCAAAGTGCAACGAATGCCATAAGAAATAGCAGCGGCTCTTTCGATACGTCAGGCGGATGGACCCGTGCCTCCGCCTGCGATTTCCCCGCCCCCTTTTCTTCTCCCCCTCCCCCCAACATTTGCAAAAAACCAATTATGCCGGGCTTAACATTGACAACCGCTAATATTTCGCGATAATGAATTCGCCCATGGTCACCCGCTTATTTAACCGTTTGGGCCCGGACCTGCGCCTGCAGGCATGCGCCGTGAAAGCTCCCGCTGCAAGTGTAACTTTCGCGGGTTTACCAGGACTGACGAGGACTCCCTCATGAGCAGAGATCCCTTCCACGACCTTCACCATAAAGAGCCAGGAGCGACGCCACATATCAGGCTTATTTCCGAAGGCGGCAGCTCTTTTGCCAGAACTCCGATGCCGGTCTGCATCGACTCGATCCAGGTGGCCCAGACCTGTACCACCGAGTCCCAGCATACCGTGTACCATCCAGCTACCGCATGCACCATGGTTGCCCCACAGGACAACTCGCTATTTTGCATCCCCCTGGAGCATGCAGTGGAACTGGATAAGGAGCTGATACCCGATGTGCTGCGCCACCGATTGGAGCAACTCGGGAGCCGGCTTACCAGCAGCGCCCAAGTCAGCGTCCGAGACGCCGGCAGGCTCTGGCGCATAAGTGACCAGGGCCGGACCTATTCGGTGCGAAGGCTTGTAGTACGCCTGGCCGTTTACACCGGACCTGCAGTGACTTTTTAGGCGGCAGACATGCAGAGCTCACCTGATTCCTACATCGGCGGACGCAGCCTTGGCCTTGGCAGCCGTTTGCGCCGCGGCCCTCCGATGTTAACGACAACAATACAGGAGAGAGCGATGGCCGAGAAGAAGAGCGAGGGGGGAAGGCGCGGCAGTAGCCGGCATGTGAAATTGATCTCGGAGGGAGGGCCGGGGGAGACCGAGACGCATAGCGCGCGATGCTGGTCGCCGGACCAGATCGTGGCGAGCTGCATCACGCCGCAGCAGATGGAAAACTTCAGGGCCTACCATAACGTCTGCATGACGCTCCCCACCAATGACATGTACGTCTTTTCCGTGCCATTGGAATACTCCGGCGATCTGGATCAAGGGGTCATCCCGCAAGCGATGCTAAAGGAGTTCGAGGCGAATGTATCACCTCTTTCAGGCGCCGCGCGTCTGAACGTGCAGCATCTCGGCAGGGTGTGGTTCATCGTCGATCTGGACAAGAAGTATTCCGTCCGGATGGTGCCGACCGGCCTGCTGGTCTACAGCGAGAGGCTGTGACTGGCGCTGCGGCCAGAGGATTGACATGACAGACTTCCACAGCTTCGAACTGGCGGGGGACAACTTCCTTTTTTTCCCGCGCTCCGCGAGGCTTTATCAGCTGAGCCCGGTAGCATCGCAGCTTCTGACCGAACTCTCACCCCCAGGTGGGGCGATTGCCCCTGCGGTCCGCCAGGGCTTGCCTCCGCGTCCCCTGTCTCCCGATGAAGCCGCACTGTACGTGGAGCTTGGCGATCTTTTGCACCAGGAACTGGAGGTGCCTCTCCCCCTCTCGCTCCCCAGGCAGCCCCCCCCCGGCAAGAACCGTTACCAGACCTTCTCCATATATCTCGCCCAGACCTGCAACATGGCCTGCTGCTACTGCTGGAACCGGGGCGGAACCTTCGGCAAGCCCGGTCACCTGATGGGGAAGAAGGCCGCACAGCACGTCACCAAGCTGATCCTTTCCCTGGTTGAGGCCTCCAGCGCGGAAAAGATCTTTATAAATTTCTATGGCGGCGAGCCGCTGCTGGATTTCGCCGTCCTGAAGAGAATCACCCTGGACCTGCAGCAGCAGGAGGCCCGTCTGGCGAAGAACTTCTACTTCACCCTGGACACCAACGGCACCCTGCTGGAAGGGGCTACGGCGCAGTTCCTGGCACGCCACTTCACCCAGATCGGCGTGAGCCTGGACGGCAGCCAGCGGATTCATGACATACAGCGGCCTGGAAAGTACGGCGAGCAGACCTGGCAAAGAATCGTCACCAATGTCAAAAACTTTCCCAACCCGAGACTGCTTGGCCTTCGTGCCACGTTGACCGCTTTCTCGGATTCCTATCTTGAGACCTTCCGCCAACTCACCGCACTTGGTATCAACCGGATTCAGCTGGAGTACTGCCACGAGCCGGGATATCAGAGCAATCCGATTTACCAGAAGCTGATAGTCCCACCGGATCGGCAGTTAGCCGAGCTGCGGGAGTTTGTCGACGTGTATGTGGAGTCGATCAGCCAATATAAGGATACCCGCGACATCCCGTTCGCATCCAATCTGCTGGACAACATAAGCAGGATCAGACAAGGCAACCGCTTCACCAGGCCGTGCGGCGCCGGGACCAATACGCTTGCCATCAACAGCCATGGCGCAGTCTTTCCCTGCATCGCCTTCGTGGACCGTGACGACTTCACCATGGGCCAGGCCGGCACTGAAAGCTGTCTGTCGCTACACCAGAGCCTGTCCGGCTTCGAGGTGGACGGCCAGCTCCCTTGCCACGCCTGCTGGCTTCGCTATGACTGCGCCGGCGGGTGCTATGCCACACACTACGACATGACCGGGCACACCCGCCACCCCCACCCGGAATACTGCCAGAACATGAAAGGGAAGGCCGAGGTGTATTTCTATGCCTTGACGCAGATGCTGAACAAATGTCCATGGCACCTGGAAAGGACCCCCTGGACGCCGCCGTTATAAATCCTCAGGCAGGGCGGACGCCATCGGTGTTTCCCCGGGTCAGACACCCCGGATCCTCCTTGAACAGCTCCCCGGGAAGCTATCCACGTCCCGGCACAAGTAAGTTGGGGCGTTGCTAAGAGTTGAGCGGCGTCACGTAGTAGTAGATAGCGGCAAAATGGCAGGCGCTCCCCGCCAGTACAAACAGGTGCCAAATGGCGTGGTTGAACGGGAGACGTTCCCAGAGGTAAAAGAGGACCCCGACGGTATAGGCCGCGCCGCCGATAAAGAGCAACACCAGCCCGTCCGCCTCGAGGGCGGCCGAAAGCGGCTTGAAAGCGACCACGACGATCCACCCAAGGCCCAGGTAAAGAAGCGGCCCGATATAGGGAAACCGGTGCGTGGTAAATATCTTCATCACCGCGCCCAGCGTTCCCAGCCCCCAGACCGTGCCGAGAAGCGCCCACCCCCATATGCCGCGCAAGGTGACCAGGGCGAAAGGTGTGTAGCTCCCGGCAATCATCAGGTAGATGCTGGCATGGTCCAGGATGCGGAACACGTAACGTAGGTAGGGCCTGCGGACGCTGTGGTAAGCCGTGGAGAGGCAGTAGAAGGTGACCATGGCAACGCCGTAGATGCAGGCTGACACGACGCGGCTGGCATCGCCCTGCCCCGCCGCCATCCCTATCAGCGCACTAACAGCTGCAATGCTCAGCAGAGCTCCCATCCCGTGGGTCCAGCAGTTGGCCAGTTCTTCCGCCTTGCTGTAGTAGACAATTCGCTCATGAAGGTTCTCGATGTTCATGAGTGCCATGGTACACCCGATGCTTTCCGTAACGCAATAGCGCTAAAAACTCCCCCTGCTTCCCGACAGATGGACCGTTTCCTGGTTCAGGCTTGACATATCGGCGCTTCAGGACGAATATGTGGCTGGCGCAGCCGGACCTTTTTTGGGCCGGCATGCCGCCCGCCGACAGAGTGACCGGTCAAATAGGGGGAGAGCCATGGCGAAGAAGATATTCATCGCGGCCTCGGGGCAAAACATAGGGAAGACCACCATCAGCATTTCGCTGCTGCACCTGGCCCAGCAGAAATACGGGCGAGTGGGCTTCATGAAACCGCTGGGTCCCAAGCCCGCCGTGCTGCGCGGTCTGCCGGTTGACAAGGATGCCGCCCTTATTGCCCAGGTGTTCGGGCTCGGCAGGGATTTGCGCTACATGTCCCCCGTTGTGGTCTATCCCGAGACCTCGCGTCAGGCTATCGACGGGCAGATCTCCCTTTCCGAGCTGAGGGACAGGATCCAGACCGCCTATGCCGCGATGGAAAAGCGCTGCGACTTCATCATCATCGAGGGGTCCGGCCATCCCGGCGTCGGATCGGTACTCAAGCTCTCCAACGCGCACATAGCACGGATGCTGGACGCTCCCGTATTGATGGTGACCGGAGGCGGGGTAGGCAACGTCATCGACACGGTTGCCATGAACAACGCGCTCTTCCGGCTCGAGGGGGCCGAGGTGCGTGGCATCCTGGTCAACAAGCTTTTTTCCGAGAAACGCGACCAGACGCTCGATTATCTGCGGCGCGCCTTTGTCGACGAGTCATTTTCGATCATCGGGGGCTTCGACTACAAGAAGGTGCTCGCCAACCCGACGCTGCGCCGCGTATCGCGCCTCCTCGATCTGCCGCTGCACGGCAACCGCCGCGAGGTGGGCCGCATCATCCACCACGTGCAGATCGGAGCCGCCTCGACGCAGCGCGTCACCGAGATGCTGCGTGAATCGTCGCTTTTGCTGGTCACCAGCTCCCGGGATGAATTGCTCGTCACCCTTGCCAACCTCTACCAGATGCCGGAGTACCGCCCCCTGATTTCGGGCCTGATCATTCCGGGAGTCGCCGAGGTCAGTACCATCACCCAGCGCATCATCGACCGCAGCAACATCCCCTACCTGCGCACCGAGAAGCATTCCACCGCCGAGTTGTACCGCATGATAGCCGAGGACGTCTCCAAGATAACCGCGGAGGATACTGAGAAGCTTGACCTGGTGCGCTCCCTGGCTGATCAGCGCCTTGATTTCGACGCCATCGACGCCCTCTTTACCCCCGGAAGCAGCACCACTGCCGGCTGACGGCGCGCCCCCCGCGCCCTGCAGGCAGCCCCGAACCATAAAAAAGGCGGCCCCATAAAGGCCGCCTTTCTCATTACACAAATAGCGTAGCATTGCGGGTAGTTGCCCCTCCCCCTTCAGGGGGAGAGGGCAGTTTAATGTCCTCAGAGCCGATCAGCCCGAATTCGGGGAAAAGGCTTTACTTCTTGTGGCACTCGGCGCATTTGGTCGGGCCCGCGCCTTTGTCCGCGTGGCAGCCCTTGCAGGTCTTGTGCGCAAAGTCCTTACCAAAGCCTTCGATTTTCCCCGGCCCTTTCTCGTGGCAGATTTTACAGTCCTTCAGCATCTCCTGATGTTTCTTGTGGTTGAAGGTGATGTCGCCATTTTTGGCAGGGAGGGTGATCGTGTCCGCGGCCAGGACCGCTCCGGCGCTGAACATGACGAGAGCTACTGCGGCGATTACTTTCTTCATTTTGCTGCTCCTTTTCTTTTTGGGTTTTTTGCACCTGAACTGTGGTAAAAATAGCATCGGGTATACTGTCTGACTACCGACATCTATAGCAATACGACCCGATGTCGGGTCCGGTAGGCCGTTTTTATGCCCATCCGGCAAGGTAGCAACGGGGCTTGACCCTTGGAAAGACGGAGCGATTAACATGGGGGAAGCAACGGAGAAATCGGGAAAGGGAACGGCGCCGAGCGTTGCCATTGACGGAGCGCAGATCAGGAGCGTGCGGGAGACCAAAAAACTCACGCAGCTCTATGTGGCTAATGTTGTCGGGGTCACCACCGACACCATCTCGCGCTGGGAGAACAACCGCTACCCCACCATCAAGCGGGAGAACGCGCAGAAGCTGGCGGATGCGCTTGAGGTCCCCTTGGAGGAGATCCTGCGCCAGGAACCGGCGGGACAGGCGACGGATACTGAACCGCCTGCGCCTTCTGCTGCGAACCGGCGCTGGCTGTTGCTCTCCGGGTTGTCCGCTCTTTTGCTGCTTTTGGCCATCGTTGTCTTCACCCGCAAACCCGCGTCCGCGCCGACAGCCGTCAGGTGGGCACCCCGCTTCGCCGCGCCTGGAGAGATCCTCCCGGTGCAGATCAAGGTTGCACGAGAGGCTGGCGAAGTTGGCGGTTTCATACTAAAAGAGAAGCTTCCTGACGGCATGCGGCTGGTGAGCGCTCTCCCCGCGAGCTCGGCTGCGGAATCATCCGGCTCCGAGGTGAAATGGCTGGTACGCGATGGCAGCGCCTCGGTCACCATCTCCTATACCTTGCAGGTCCCTGCTCACCACGCACGAGGCAGGCAGGCCCGGCTTAAAGGGGAGATCGTCCTGCATGGAGGTGGCGCCAATCGCACCGAAGCTGTCGGCGGCAGCAGCGACATACAGATAGGCGCCTTTCACTGGGCCGATAGCAATGGTGACGGTCTTATCGATGATGAAGAGATCATGCCTGCCTACTACATCTGCGATGAAATGAAAGGGCTGGGCCTGGACTGGAAGACCATCGAAGCGATCTGGAGCGGCAAGGGATACCGCTGGGACGCTAAAAGCGGATATACCGTCCTCAAATAACGACTGCAGGTCACATCCCCTACCCCACCCAAAACGCTACTACAGAGTCTCCGTTCTGCCCCATTTGCAGAAGCGGCATTCCTGCCGCGATTAAGCTCCGCTCCTACAGGATTGATCGCGCCTGCGGGGATCAATTGCCGTTGGCGTCTGCGCCCGATGCCATTTTTTCCAGGAAGACAAATGCATTGGCATGTCTTCATGGTAAACTGGATGGCGTCGAAAACCCCGGCATGAGAGGTACTAGAGAGAGCGCTGCATGCTCCATCTTGGTTTATTCGTAAAACAGACAGATCTTTACCAGGAACAGATTCTCATTTCCAACGGACGACAGGAGGAATAATGAAAGCTCTGATTTTAAGCGCGGACAATTTTGAAGATTCCGAGTTGCTGGTTCCCCTTTACCGGCTGAGGGAGGCCGGGTACACGGTCGAGGTGGCCTCCGAGAAGCGCGGCGCCATACATGGCAAGCACGGCTATGACGTCACCGTGAACATGCTGTTCTCCGAGGTAACCCCTGGAAACTACGCCGTCTTGGTACTGCCGGGTGGAAAGGCGCCTGCAGCCATCCGCAACAGCCCTGCCGTGCAGGAAATAGCCCGCTCCTTCATGTCCGCGGGAAAGCCGGTCGCAGCGATATGCCACGGCCCGCAGATCCTCATTTCAGCCGGAGTTCTCAAGGGGCGCAAGGCCACCTGTTATGAGTCGGTCGGCCCTGAACTGCGGGACGCACAAGCGCAGTATCAAGACGTCGAGGTGGTGGTGGACGGCAATCTGATCACCTCGCGCAAGCCGGATGACCTCCCGGCCTTCAACCGCGAACTGATGAAGATGTTAGCTCAGAAAGGATAAAGGACAGTGCGTGTAACTCAGCAATTAAAAAAGGCGGCCTTCGGGCCGCCTTCTCTTTTCATGTCGTCATTTCAACCCTATTTCAGGTTCTTCTTGATCCTTTCGACCGCCTCGATGACGTTGTCCCGGTTGCCGAAGGCGGAGAGGCGGAAGAAGCCTTCGCCGCTCGGACCGAAGCCGCTGCCGGGGGTGCCGACGACGTTGCACTCGTTCAGGAGCTTGTCGAAGAAGTCCCAGGAGGTGAGCCCTGCGGGGGTCTTGAGCCAGATGTAGGGCCCGTTCACGCCGCCGTACACGGTGAGGCCCGCTTCAGCCAGTCCCTCCCGGATGATGCGCGCGTTTTCCATGTAGTAGTCTATGTTGGCCTTGGTCTCTTTCCACCCCTCGTCCGTGTAGACCGCCGCGGCAGCCTTTTGCACCGGATAGGAGGCTCCGTTGAACTTAGTGGTCTGGCGACGCAGCCAGAGCTTGTTGAAGCTGTACTTCTCGCCGGTCGTCGTGGTCCCCTCCAGTTCTTCGGGAACTACCACCAGACCGCATCGTACGCCCGTGAAGCCCGCAGTCTTCGAGAAGGAGCGGAACTCGATGGCGCATTTCTTGGCCCCTTTGATCTCGTAGATGGAATGCGGGATGGAGGGGTCGGTGATGAACGCCTCGTAGGCCGCGTCAAAGAGGATGACGGAGTCGTTGGCAAGGGCGTAATCCACCCAACCCTTGAGCTGCTCCTTGGTCGCCACGGCGCCCGTCGGGTTGTTCGGGAAGCAAAGGTAGATCATGTCCACCTTCTCCCCCGGATACGCCGGGAAGAAGCCGTTTTCGTCGGTGCAGGGCATGTAGACCAGCCCCTTGTAGTAGCCTTTCTCGTCCGCCTCGCCGGTGCGGCCGATCATGACGTTGGTGTCGTTGTAGACCGGGTAGACCGGGTCGCCGATGGCGACGGTGTTGTCCAGCGCGAAGATGTCCAGGATGTTGGCGCAGTCGCACTTGGAGCCGTCGGAGATGAACATCTCGCTCGTCTTAAGCTCGACGCCGAGCGGGTTGTAGGATTTCTGGATGATCGCGTCGATAAGGAAGTCGTACCCCTGCTCCGGGCCGTAACCCATGAAGGAATTCTCGCTCCCCAGATCGTCGACCGCGTCGTGGAACGCCTTCAGGATGGTCGGCGTAAGCGGCTGGGTCACGTCGCCGATGCCGAGGCGGATCACCTTGGCCTGCGGGTTTGCGGCAGCAAAGGCGCGCACGCGGCGCCCGATTTCCGGGAAGAGGTAGCCCGCTTTAAGTTTCAGGTAGTTGTCGTTTATCTGTGCCACGTGTTCCTCCAGAAGGTTATCTATATGGCGGCCGCAAGGCCGCCTAAATCATTATTTCAGCCCCAGCACATCCTGCATGTCCCAGACGCCGGGCTTCGCCGTCACCACCCACTTGGCGGCGCGCACGCTGCCGCGGGAGAACATGTCGCGGGTGTGGGCGCGGTGCGTGATCTCGATCCGCTCCCCCATGCCGATGAAGTAGACGGTGTGCTCGCCCACGATATCTCCGCCGCGTATGGTCTGCATGCCGATTTCGTCGTGGGTCCGCTCGCCGCAGATGCCCTCGCGATGGAAGTTGGCGACCTTGTTGTAGTCGCGCCCCAAGGCGCCCGCGACGACTTCGCCCATCCTGACCGCGGTCCCGGAAGGGGAGTCCTTCTTCAGACGGTGGTGCGCCTCTACGATCTCCACGTCGAAATCCTCTCCCAGGATCTTGGCCACGTCGGCCAGCACCTTGAAGCAGACGTTGACCCCTACCGACATGTTGGGTGCGATGACGACGGGTATCTCGCGCGCCAGTTCCGCAGCCAGTGCCCGCTCCTCGGGGGAGAAGCCCGTGGAACCGATGACGATCGACTTGTTGAAAAGCGCGCAGACTTCGAGGTTTTTCAGGGACACCTTGGGCGCGGTGAAATCGATCAGCACGTCGCAACCCTGCACCGTGGCATTGAGGTCGTCACTGATGGTGACGCCGATGGCGCCCAGACCGGCGTTGTATCCGGCATCTTGGCCGACCATGGGATGGCCCGGACGCTCCAGCGCTCCGGAGAGTTCCAGACCTTCAGCTTCCTTGACGGCGGCGATGATACGCCCGCCCATCCGTCCAGCAGCCCCGCAAACAGCTATTTTTACCATAGTAGGCTCCAAAGTCCTTAGATAAGCTTGTATTCCTTCATGATCGCGGTCAGCTTGGCCCGGTTCGCCTCGGCAAGCGGAGAGAGCGGCAGGCGGACCTCGTCGCGGCACTTGCCCATGAGCGACACGCCGGTCTTCACGGGAACCGGGTTGGTCTCGATGAACATCGCGTTGGAGATCTTCAGGAGGTAAAGATGCAGCCTCCTCGCCTCTTCCATGTTGCCGGCGTTGAAGGCGTCGACCAGCGAGGAAATCTCTTTGGGCATGATGTTGGCCGTGACCGAGATGACCCCCTTGGCGCCGCAGGCCATCATCGGCAGCGTAATGAAATCGTCGCCCGAGAGGACCGTGATGTTCTCGCCGCAAAGAGCGAGCACCTCGGAGGCCTGCTGCAGCGATCCGGTCGCCTCCTTGATGGCGACGATGTTCGGGTGCACCGCAAGCCTTGCCACGGTTTCCGGCAGCAGGTTGACGCTGGTTCGCCCCGGCACGTTGTAGAGCACCTGGGGAAGCGCCACCGCGTCGGCGATAGCCTTGTAGTGCAGGTAGAGCCCTTCCTGGGAAGGCTTGTTGTAGTAAGGGGTTACCAGAAGCGCGCCGTCTGCGCCCAGTTCCTTGGCGTGGCGGGTGATCTCGATCGCCTCGCGGGTGGAATTGGACCCGGTTCCTGCGATGACCGGCACCCTCTTGTTGACCTGCTCGACCACGATCTCGATGACCCTGTCGTGCTCATGGTAGTCAAGGGTCGATGATTCGCCGGTCGTGCCGCACGGAACGATGGCGTCGGTGCCGTTCTCTATCTGGAATTCCACAAGCTCCCGCAGCTTTTCTTCATCTACCGCGCCGTTGTTGAACGGGGTGACGATGGCAACGATACTTCCCTGGAACATGGGCTACCTCCTTGTGGTGACTATT
>Ga0209317_1001528_pt1 | contig 19849 bp, 16 predicted proteins | sample RifGroB2_FD_183994 | JGI IMG/M metagenome (GOLD analysis project Ga0209317, IMG submission 183994) | Soil microbial communities from Rifle, Colorado, USA - Groundwater B2 (SPAdes) (version 2) | ecosystem: Environmental > Terrestrial > Soil > Unclassified | place: Rifle, Colorado | collected... | reverse complement strand
AGATCGCATTGGCTCTGCTTGAAAAGGAGGATTCGCTCAAAGCATCAAAAAAACGCAAAAGGCTCAAGGCTGCATTAGATGATAGTTACAGAGAAAAAGTCCTGAAATGTTAAAAGCGATTTCCCTGGTATATCAAACAAGCTTAATCCCTGGGAGCCATAAAATCATTATATTTCCACTAAATTTGAAGCTCTTTTACCAGGGGAAATATTTATAATTATGCTGGACAAGATCAGAAAAGTTGAGCGGATTTTTAACCAATTGGATAAGGAAACTGAAAAGTTTAGTAAGCAGTCGGGACTTAAATGTCTGACGAACTGCAACCTTTGCTGCATGAAAAAAGGCCTGGAGGCAAATGTGCTTGAATTTCTTCCTCTTGCCTACTATCTGGTTAAGAATAATCTTCATGAAGCAGCCCTCGATCTTATAAATACCAATCCGGAGCACTGCATAAACCTGGCTAAAACCCAGATTCAGGGACAAACAGCCGGATGTTCGATATACAGCCATCGCGGTTTAATTTGCCGGTTATTTGGCTTTTCGGGAGTGCGCGACAAAAATGCAAAACTTGCTGTTTATACTTGTTCCCACATGAAAGCTGAATTCCCGGCAGAATATAAACTGACCCTGGAGAAGATCAATATAAACATGCATATTCCGATTGTTTCAGATTTTTATTATCAGATCTATTACATTGACAGCCAAATGGCCAGCGATTATAATCCGATCAACGTAAGCATCCGGAAAGCGATTGAAAAAGTTGCTTATTATTATGCATGTAAACCAGTCAGAAAGCCGGGAAAAGTGGAAAAGCTACTCATTAGCAAGGAAACCTGAATGTTGGAAATGACATTAAATATTCCTGACCTGTCAACTGAATTTCAGTTTCTCGCATCCCGGAGCAGTGGCCCCGGAGGGCAGAATGTGAACAAGGTAAATTCGAAAGTTGAACTTCGGTTTGATATTCGGAATTCTCTGTTGCTATCCGAAGATCAGAAATTGATTTTAATTCAAAAATTTGCCGCAAAAATTAGTACAGATGGCATTTTGAGTGTGATTTCACAGCGCCACCGCTCCCAGCTTTCAAATAAAGAAGACGCAGTTAACAAGTTTTACCTGATGTTGGCCAAAGCATTAAAACCTGTAAAGCGAAGAAAAAGAACCAGTCCCAGTAAAAGTTCGGTAGAAAAACGGTTGAGCGGAAAGCGTATTAAAGCAGAAATCAAGCAAAACCGTCAGAAAATTGACGACTAAGTCTGAAGCTTTATTTATTTTTGCGAATCAAAATTTTTTCAAATACTGTCGTTAAATTAAACACATGCGAGCACTCTATTTACTTCTGAATGATATTTTCCTGGAATTGAATTTTCTGGAAATGTACGCCAGGCTAATGGCTGTTCTGCTGACATTTGTCGCCTTAATTCTTTTAGCCGTAATCGTACACTGGATAACTAAAGTAATTATAATCAAGGTAATCCATCGTCTGGTTGAAAAATCCAAAACCGACTGGGATGATTATTTACTAAAACACAGGGTATTTCAGTCGTTGTCGCACCTGGCTTCGGCAATGGTTTTTTATTACGCTTCAAATTATTCCGGAATAATAGAAGTAACCAGCTTTATAAACACTTTTACCAACATTTATTTTGTGATCATTTTTGTAAAGGTGGCTTCAGGAGTAACTAAAGCTGGTAATGATATATACCAAACGACACCGTACGCGGCGACCCGCTCGATAAAAGGATATATTCAGCTGATCATGATCATGGTCTATTTTATTGCAATCATTTTTATCATCGCATTTATTTTTAAAAAATCACCTTTGGTACTTCTGACCGGCCTTACTGCCTTCGCTGCCGTACTTTTGTTTGTTTTTAAAGATACCATTCTGGGACTGGTTGCCAGTATTCAGCTATCGGCGAATAAAATGCTTAAACCCGGCGATTGGATCGAGGTTCCCAAACACAACGCCAATGGTACGGTTGTGGATATTTCATTAAATACCGTGAAAGTGCAAAACGGCGACAAAACCATTTCAACCATTCCAACTTATTCCCTGATTGCCGATTCGTTTATTAATTGGTCGGGAATGGAAGAATCTGAAGGACGACGGATCAAACGATCAATCAATATAGATATGAAAAGTGTTCGCTTTTGTGACGAACAAATGCTTGAAAAGTTTAGGCAATTCAGATTAATAAGTAATTATGTAGTTGAAAAACAAAAGGAAATTTTGGATCACAATAAAAACCTTGGAATCGAAAATGACCTCGTGCCTAATGGACGGAGACAGACGAATTTAGGAGTATTCAGGAAGTACCTGGAAGAATACCTCAAAAGTAATCCGAAAATTAATCAGGATATGACATTGCTCGTGCGGCATTTGCAACCTGCAGAAACAGGTCTGCCCATCGAAATTTATTTATTCAGCAAAGACAAGCAATTAAATGAATATGAAGGTATTCAGGCTGATATTTTCGACCATATTCTGGCAGTTATTCCTGAATTTGATCTGCGCGTATTTCAGTCGCCTTCCGGGGATGATATTAAGGACCTTTCAGAAAAAATACCAACAGGAATGATGAGGAATTAATATTTCAAACTGGGTTAAATAAAAACTGAAATCAGGTATATTTGCCGACCGGAACAAAAGCATAAAGGAATCGTTTTCGACAATTTTACTTTCATATCATTACAAACAAGATGTTTTTTAATAAGAATATTTAAAATTTATCATTTTTTTATACTTTTGAGTGTCAAATTTATAAACCTCCGTTATTCTAACTATTATGAATGATCAACATATTGAACCACTTCCAAATATTGATGAACTGGATGAAAAAATCCTGAAATTGATAACAAAAAATGCCAGGATTCCTTTTCTTGAAGTTGCCAGGGAATGTGGTGTTTCCGGGGCTGCCATTCATCAAAGGGTTCAAAGGTTACTAAATCTGGGAGTGGTTTCCGGAAGTGAATTTATTGTGAATCCGCAGAAACTGGGGTATTTTACCTGCGCCTATATGGGCATTCATCTTGAAAAAGCAAAATTTCATAAGCAAGTTGTTGAAGCATTGATCAATATTCCTGAAATTGTTGAATGCCACTACACTACCGGATCGTATGCTATTTTTATTAAGGTACAAACCAAGACCAACAAGCATCTGAAAAAACTGATTGACGAAGATTTTCAGGAGATTGAAGGGATTGCGCGAACAGAGACATTCATTTCGCTTGAAATGGAGTTTAAACGTCAGGTACCAATTAAATAATCCGACTAATTCAATTCAAATAGCATCATGACTTTAAGAAATCAACTGGACGACATTGATCTGAAAATCCTGGATATCATTTCAAAGAACGCACGTACCCCTTTTAAGGATGTTGCTGCAGAAGTGGGCGTTTCAAGGGCCGCTGTTCACCAGAGAGTTAACCGGATGATTGATTTGCATGTGATTGTTGGTTCGGGCTATCATATTGATCCCAAGAAAATTGATTATAAAACCTGTACCTATATTGGTGTATTTCTCGAAAAGGGAAGCTTGTATTCAACAGTTGCTGAGCAATTGAAAGAAATTCCTGAAATTGTTGAATGTCATTATACGACCGGTCAATATGCCATTTTTGTAAAAGTATATGCCAAAGACAATGAGCATTTACGCGATATTTTGAGCGACAAAATCCAGAAAATCAGCGGAGTTGCCAGCACCGAAACATTTATTTCGCTCGACGAAACGTTTAAACGTGAAGTTCCTATTTTTTGATTTTGCCTGACTTATTCTGTTATAAAAGCGAAATCTCCCGGCGAAATCCCTGCCTTAAAGCTATCGATCAAACTACCTGATGCATCATAGCGATATATCAAACCGTTTTGGCGATGATCAATGGCGTCGCCAATATAAACATCGCGGTTGGTCGGATCAATTGCCACGCTAAAAAAACCGCCATACAAACTGGTATATTTGGATGTAATAAAAGCCTTTTCAGGAAGGTGTTTTTCAGTTACAGCCATTTTCCAGACATGTCTGTTCAAAAAGTATAAGGTATCTTTGGTTGGATTGATGCAAAGATTCATCGGACGATCATTCTTGTCAAAACGAAAAGTTCGCTCAATTTCGTGGGTTTCCGCATTAATTTTCAATAATCCGGCCTGTTCATAGCCATAAGGACTTCCCTCAAATCCTCCGTCAGACAATACCCATATTTTGTTATCGCGGTCGATAACGATACTGTTTGGCTGCTTAAATACTTCAATTGAATCAACTAACTGGTCAGTATCAGAGTTAATTACCAGTATTTTATTGTCGAACGACCAGCAATTGGTAAAAATCAGGTTTTTGTATTGTACCATTTGTTCAGTGGAATGCTGACTGAATTCCGAATTTGAATTCCCGACCGGAATAAAACCTGTTACCTGAAAAGTAGTCGGATTGAAAATGGTAATTTTCTTTGAATAAAGATCTGTGATATAGGCTTTCTTTTCGTTGATGATATGAACATACCGGGGTGAGCTTAAACCTGAAATATGCCCTTTGTATTCGCCTGTGCTGTGGTCAATGATATATATTTTGCCTGAATTGTTTATCACAATGAATCCCAGATTTTTCCAGATGCTCATTGATTGGGCAACATCTCCAAGCGGCACTCCATTTCTAGCCTGAAAGACCTGGTTATATACCCTTTTTGTATCCGGATTATAAAAGGATAAGGATGAATTGCCATACATGAAATTCCCTTCGTTGACGATGTAAACGCCATGATCTCCCGAAAAATTGAAGAACACCGTATCAACAGGACTTTCAGAGCAGGAGGAAAACAAAAGGGCAAATAAAATTACAGTAACAAGTTTACCCCTAATCCGTTGACTGAAGTCAACGGCAAAGGATAATTGCTTCATAATTTTAGCTAAAGAACAGATGTTCGGTTGCTTATTTTCATATCCATTTTCCATTTTCCCTATTTGCTGAGTTATCTTCACTTTTTATATTGAAATTGAACGGTTAGCGAATAATACCTGCCGGGCATTGGTCGCCACAGAATGGCCATATAATCGGTGTTAGCCAGATTTTCGATATTGAATGTGAGATCCATCCGAACCGGCTTAAATTCGAACGCTTTTCCGGCAGACAGGTTGATGAGCCAATAAGGATTAAGCACCTTTTCATAGTCAGATTCAACATTATTGCTCGATGTATATCGTTTCCCGGTGAACGGAACATTAATTTTAACATACCACGCTTTAAAATTCCCTTCGGCGAAGATATTAGCTTTGTCTTTGGGGATGTATATCAACTGTTTACCTCGTGATTCATCAACTGAAGGAACAGCATTCAGATTGGAAGTTGCCGAATGCGAATAATTGCCTCTAAAATTAACAGACACAGCCTTCGCAATTTTCATATGAAATGATAGCTGAATTTCAATTCCTCTGGCAAATACTTTTCTCATATTACTGGCCTCCCAATAGTATGCTCCGTTGGCTGATGGCTGCCAGACAATCCAATTTTCAATTAACGATGCAAATCCCGAAAGTTGTCCCGAAATACTTGTATTTTCATTTTTGCCGGAATATCCAAAGGTCAGGTCTCCGGAATATCCATCTTCAGGTTTTAAGTCAGAATTTCCGCCCGGAAGCCAATATAAATCATTTAATCCGGGCTGATGATAGTTGAGTGCAAGATTAAATTTTACGGAAGATAAAGGCAATTTTGATGGAATATATTCAAGTCCAAAAGATGGTATAAAATCTATTAAATGGTTGTTATACAGATCGCTTCTTGAAAGCAATGAAAGTGATACTTCAGAATTTGCCTGGACAGATATTGAATTCAAAAGTGAAAGTTCAAACCGGTCATGTTCATAACCCAACTTTTGAGCTCGGTCTAATACTGAAACTTGATGATAGGAGGAATTCAAATTCCAGTTCAAATTAATGAATTCATTGGGATTCCAGTCAAAGTCAATCTGATTGGTATAACTCCGCTCCCTGCTTCGGCTGTCAAAATTTACAAACCCAGCTTCGGTACTCGATCTGAAATAATTGATGTCGTTCAGATTTAGTCCAGCCAACCATTTCAGATTACTTTTCGTGGTATGGTACTTCCATGAAATAACACCACGGAGATTCTGATCATCTTGTGTTTCCTTTCTGATATCACCTTCAAACGACATTAACTGGGGCAAATTGCGGTGGCTTTGGTAGGCCCACAATTTGGCTGAAAAAAAATGACTGTTCTTGCGCGCATATATTTCCTGGAGCACACCCTGTTTGGAGTAACCGGCATTCTTTTGAACCGTTTGGTGCACGGGTAAAACCCCATAATTAAAATAAGGGAAATCGTTTTTACTTTCATCTGAAAATAAGCGTGTTTTAAATTGAAATTGGCCATTCCCAAATCCCAGATTAAGGTATTCCTTTTTTGTTGAGAAGCTTTCAAAAGTTTGGACATACCGTAAGCTAAATTGATCAGTCCAGTCTGGCCTGTTACCGATTAAAACGCTTCCGCCTAAAGCGCCGGAACCTGATTTTATTGAACTTCCTCCATACAAAAGACTTATATCGTCAATAAAATAAACCGGGAACAATGAAAAATCAGCATCTCCGCGCATGGGCGAGTTTAACTTTATTCCGTTCCAATAAAGTTGTGTATGTGATGGGGCCGTTCCCCGGAAAGAGGCAGTTGCAGTTGATCCCCTGCCATACGATTTGATGAATATCGGTGAAAAGGACGATAATAATTCTGAAATAGTCAGTGTCTTCATCATTTTTAACTCAATGGTATCAACCTGCGTGATGTGCAAACCTGCTTCAGCAATCGTCCTTTTACCAAAAATCTTTACTTCACGAAGGGCTATGGTGTCGCTAAGTTTTTGGGCATAAATATCTTCTGTACACAACCAAATAAACAGACTGCAAAGTATAATTTTAAAACCGAGGCTGATATGAGTTCTGTTTATCGGTTTCACTTGCCTAATTTTTTACGATTTTCTGCTGAAAAACCTGATTTTCTGTCCTGATCCGAATCAAATAGATTCCTGAGTGGATGGCCGATAAATCAACAGTTGTTTTTTGTCCATAATCCTTGTACACACATTGGCCTTCAGTATTATAAACCTCAACAGACCTGATTGACGAAGGAGTTTCAATCAGGATTGATTCAGTGAATGGATTAGGGTAAACTTTACCGAACAAATGAGTTTTAAGTGTTTGATCATTCCCTGTTAAAGCTTCTACAACAACTTTGGATGCATCAATTCCAGAGGTGATCAGATATTCTCCTGCATTTTCTGCAGTAAAAGAAGCATTTCCCCATTCATCTGTTTTCAGGATTAAAACAGGCTGAATTTTGCTCTCAACCTGAATGAGTTGATTGGCAATAACCTCAGAGGATTTTATGGCAATATTCCGGTTGACATCCATGTAACATGAATAGTTTTTGTAATGCACCTGTACCTTTTCGTGCGTCTTTATACTGTCGTTTCCTGAAGTCAAATGACTGACGATCCACGGCAGACTGTTATCGGGGATGTGATAAATCAGAATTTCATCGTCATTATTTACTTTTATTTGGTCAAACCCGTTGACAACTGGTCGCTGATTATGCATTACAATCCATGTTTTCCGGTAGGTTGAAGATGATTGCGAGCCTCCATAACCATAGGTATAAACTTTTGATCCATCTTCAACGGCAGGAACCTTCCAGATATAAAGCGTTGAACCTCCTTCAACATCATCGCGGAATGCAAAATCGCTGCCCAAACCCAATTTATTAAAGGTAGAAGCGATGGCATGAGCAAGTGAAACAAAAGGAATTTCCGGCAAGCCATATGATTTCTGTGCATGGTCAACTTTTGAAGTCAGGTCAGATTGATTTACCCAAACGGATTGTCGTGGAACGATGGTCTTTTCTGTCGTTTTAACTGAAATATATACTTTTTTCAGTGCTGATTCCGGAAATACCTCCATCAGCACTGAATCTTTGATGGGATTAATTTCATCGGTTTCTAAAAACAACCAGCATTTACCGGTTTGTTTTCCTTTCAGAAAATATTTACCATCCAGCGAAACAATTTCTGCGATTGATTGATTTTCAATCCGCCAAACCGGATTTATCCCTGACAGGACATTCCCATTCTGGTCGGTAATTTTTCCGGTCAATTCCAGTTTATCATTAACTTTCAGGCTTTTTGCAGATACCGTTATAGTGGCCTTTCCGAAGGAAAAAATCTCAATTTCCTTTTCTGAAAAAATGTTAGGGTTTGCAGAAGATGAAGCCTTTAATCTAAATATTCCCGGCTTAATGGTCGTCAGCTTACCGTTAACCAGTTGGGCCAACTCAGGATTACTGACACTCCAGTTTACCGCAGTTTCTTGTTTTAACCCATTTTCAAATAAAAAGGCATGCAGGTAAACCGAATCATTAACTCTTATTTTAGGCAGGAAATCCTGAATCACTACCATCGTTTGGATTCCGGTAACCTTGAAAGGCTCAACATCGCGGATTCCGGTAATTTCAGTTGAAATTTCGCCCAACCAGCCAGCCAGTGCATTCATTCCGGTATAAATCCGGATGAAATGAATTTCATCCAGTTTAATAGGTTTAAAATCCTTGTCAACTGCCCATCCAATATCGATGGCATCTCCCCCACTTCCTTCTATTTCAGGAGTATATGGATTATCGGGCAGTTTTTCAATAAATGACAATACCGGTGTGTTATCAGCATAACCAAATTTGCGTAAGTATGAATTCACGACCCCGGGATTTGACAGATCAATAAAACTTACGATTCTGGTTCCTTTCAAGGTGTATTGTGAAGGATTAACTTCAGGGAATAAAACGGTGTTTGGATAATAGGGTTGGGAATGAAAACTATTTTCAGGAATAATGCCTGACTTGCCCTGATTATCTGTCCATTGGATATTACTGGCTTTGGTTAATCCGCTGTTTTGGTAGGTCACTTCGTAGGATAATGTAGTTGAATTCCAGAAATGATCGCTTCCTGCAATTTCGCACCAGGTTTCATCCGGAATTCCATTTTTGTTTTCATCTTTCATCACCTGAATGATTCCAGGTTCTGACCACGTTAGAGTAGAATTTCCATACACTGTAAAATCAACGCCATAAGGATTTAGCGGATCATTTTTTATTCCCTGATTGAAATAATAAGTTACATATCCGCCAAATGCGCCCAAACTTACCAATCCTTTATTGACGCCCACAATAGAATTGGCGGCGGCGGGTGTTCCAATGAATTCAGCATTGGTATATTGACCGGGAGCCGGCAGGTATTCAATGAGTTTTGATGCGAACTGGGCATTCGAATCATGAAATAACATCATCAGAAGTGAGATGACAGTTAACGCATATGAATTTCTTCTTTGGATCATTGAGCTGTAAAATCAAAAAAAACAAGTTGGATTTTGCAGCTTTTCAGAAATGAAAAATGAAAAGGATACACGGTTTTTTGCTTTTTCGCCGAAAGCTTCAAAATCCAGGTTTGAGCAGGCAGGTCTTCTGACTTATCCCCTCCGAAACACCTTCCCGTCGGTCTAAAGACAAACAGTGGTTCATTGCTACGGAGTTATACAGGAATTACAGCAGCGGGAACTGTACAGGAATCGCCGGAATCGTCCGGTTCACCTGTTTCCCTTTTAATCCAAAATATTCGGAACCTATTCGTTGACAAAGTTATATAAAAGATCGAAAAAGTGCTTATTTTTGCGGGGCAATTAACGCTAAAAACAGCTATGTTCGAAAAGCTCATTCATCTCGAAGGAATTGATCCGCTGGAATTTTTCGGTGTGAACAATGCCAAAATGAATCTGATTAAATCCTTTTTTCCAAAACTAATCATAGTTTACCGTGGCGACGATGTGTTCATCAAAGGAGATGATGAAGAAATAATGCGTTTCGAATCCAAATTTCATCTGATTACCGATCATTACAATCAATTCAATGTTTTGCCAGACAGTGTTATCAGTCAGGTTTTTATGGATGATTCAGAGGGGACATCAGAATCAGCAACAGAAGAAAAAGATGTGTTGCTTTTTGGCATTAACGGAAAAGCGATCAGGGCGAGGACACCGAATCAAAAGGTTCTGGTTGATGTCTGCAAAAATTCCGACCTTATTTTTGCGATTGGTCCGGCAGGTACCGGAAAAACATATACTGCCATCGCGCTGGCTGTAAAAGCATTAAAAAACCGGGAAATTAAACGCATTATCCTTAGCCGCCCGGCTGTTGAAGCAGGTGAACGACTGGGTTTTCTCCCGGGTGATTTAAAAGAGAAAATTGATCCATACCTCCAACCGTTGTATGATGCCCTTCTGGATATGATTCCTGCGAAAAAACTGGATGAATTTATGAAAGACGGAACCATTCAGATTGCTCCGTTGGCGTTTATGCGCGGACGAACCTTAAGCAATGCCTTCGTCATTCTCGACGAAGCCCAGAATACGACGATCAACCAAATGAAGATGTTCCTTACCCGCATGGGACTCAACACCAAATTTGTGGTTACCGGCGACGAAACACAGATTGATTTGCCAACCCAAAGTCCATCAGGCTTGATCCTTGCAAAAAAAATCCTGAAGAACATTAAGGATATTTCTTTTGTCCAGTTTGATGTGAGAGACATTGTCAGGCACCGCCTGGTTCGTGATATTGTTATGGCTTATGAGAAACACCATGCTAACGAAATTGCAAAAAGAGAAAAAGAAAAAGAGAAAATTCAAACAGATAAAACCAAAGAAAAATGAGCAAAGCATTAACACGTACCGATTTTGACTTTCCAGGACAAAAAAGTGTATATCATGGTAAGGTAAGAGATGTTTACAACATCAACGATGAGTATCTGGTGATGGTTGTGAGCGACCGCATTTCGGCTTTTGATGTGGTTTTACCGAAAGGTATTCCATATAAAGGGCAGGTATTGAATCAGATTGCGGCCAAGTTTTTGGATGCAACCAGCGATATTGTTCCAAACTGGAAAGTAGCTACTCCCGATCCGAATGTGACGGTTGGCATTCATTGTGAGCCGTTTAAAGTAGAAATGGTTATTCGCGGATACCTGACCGGCCACGCCTGGCGCGAATACCGTAGTGGAAAAAGGACGTTATGCGGGGTTCCGATGCCTGACGGAATGGCTGAAAGCCAGAAATTCCCGGAACCTATTCTCACACCTACGACCAAAGCTTCTGAAGGACATGACCTTGACATTTCGAGAGAAGAAATTATTGAACAAGGCCTTGTCAGCAAGGAAGATTATGAACTGCTTGAAAAATATACCAGCGAAGTTTTTCGGCGCGGAACGGTAATTGCTGCTGAAAAAGGTCTGATCCTGGTGGATACCAAGTATGAGTTTGGCAAAAAAGATGGGAAAATCTACCTGATTGATGAAATCCATACTCCGGATTCATCGCGTTATTTTTATGCTGAAGGCTACGAAGAACGGTTGGCCAAAGGCGAAAGCCAAAAGCAGCTTTCAAAAGAATTTGTGCGTCAATGGCTGATCGGAAACGGATTTCAGGGCCATGAAGGCCAGGTTATCCCTGAAATGGACGAAGCTTTTGTAAATTCAGTCTCTGAGCGTTACATCGAGCTTTACGAAAATATTACCGGTGATCAGTTTGTCAAATCTGATTTAACTAATATTCAGGAGCGAATCGAAAACAACATTCTGACATTCCTGAAAAGTTTATAAATGATGAAGGCTGTCCGATTGAAACCTGGACAGCCTTCATTTATGTGTGCTAAAATTGGATCAGAAATTCCATCTTATAACGAGATCTTTATTGTGCTTCATAACTGAATTTTAACAGGATAACTCACTTGATGATATTGTATCGTTTTGTTTCATTTTCAGGATAATTCCAGTTTATTATAAGGCAAATCCTTCATTTTCCAGTTTAGTTTGTTGGCCAGGAAACAATTCGTCTGATTTGAATATTTCATTTTTTTTCAACCAGTTTTCAATGTCGGAAACCATCTCTGCTTCTGCAAATTCACGCGCATTATATACCTGAACCTGAAGTACCAACAATGTTTCAATAGCTTCGAAATTGATTTCGGTATAGCTGTTCATCCAGTTTTCGGTTTCGGCTGCCAGTTCGGCTTCAGCAAATTCAGCGGCATTGTATGCTTCAACCTGAAGAGTTAATTCAGCTTCGATAGCTTCAGTATTGCTGTTCATCCAGTTTTCGGCTTCGGCTGCCAGTTCGGCTTCAACAAATTCAGCGGCATTGTATGCTTCAACCTGAAGAGTTAATTCAGCTTCGAAAGCTTCAGTATTGCTGTTCATCCAGTTTTCGGCTTCGGCTGCCAGTTCGGCTTCAACAAATTCGGCGGCATTGTATGCTTCAACCTGAAGAGTTAATTCAGCTTCGATAGCTTCAGTATTGCTGTTCATCCAGTTTTCGGCTTCGGCTGCCAGTTCGGCTTCAACAAATTCGGCGACATTGTATGCTTCAACCTGAAGTGTTAATTCGGCTTCGATGGCTTCGAAAGTAGCTTCAATTGAATTATCAGCCTGTGTTGCCTCTTCAACATGGAAAGCATTTGCGGTGACAAAAGGAATATCAACTCCTGAATTCGCCTTTTTTCCATAATTGTAACCGTTTAAAACTTGTTCCCAAAAATCCTGGGCGCCAACTGACCAGCTAAGTAACACAAAACTGATTATCACTGCGCTTCCGCGTAAAACGATTTTACTTACCTGTTCTCTAACTGTTTCCTGAGCATTGTTTGTTGTTTTCATGACTAGTTCTCCTATTGTTTTAATTTGTTTTTTAGTTTTTAAGTTTTTGTTTCTATTTATATGACGACTGATTTTCATTTTCGTTACAAACCATACAGTTCTTTTTTTAAACTCCTACCTTTCGTTACATTGATATTTGTACTGCAAATATATATCTTTTAACTAATACCATGCAACACATAGTACCATTTATTTTAAAATATTTTTAAAATATTTTTTATATTACTGATATTAAATAATTTAAATTCAGTATTTTTTTTTGTATTTGATGAAAATTTATTTGAAATCGTTAAATATCTCATCCAAAACATTAAAAATGTATTTAAAAAATCTTTTTTCAGGAATGAAAAAAGAGAGTTGAAGTCGTTAGCAAGTCATATTTTTTGTGAAAAACGAATGATTCGATCCAGTCGTTTTTGATTTGCAGTTATAAAATCAGATTTACAGGCAGAAGAAATTATCTGTATCTTTTATGATTTTTTAATTTCAAAATCCGTTCAATTTTATGGTTACCGTTGGAATCAATAACAAAAAACCCACCAGGGTAAGTATCAGAATTAGTGGCCAGGCCCATCTAAACCACTTATTGAAAGGCACCCTGGCAATTTCGAGCACTCCTATTAAAACTCCTGAAGTTGGAGTAATCAGGTTGGTAAATCCATCGCCAATGTGAAACGCCGTAACAGTAGCCTGTTTCGACATTCCTATCATTTCAGAAATATCGCGTAAAATGGGCATGATTAAGGCAGCTTTTGCTGTTCCGGAAGTTATAACCATATTCAAACCCGACTGAAAAGCATACATCAGCGAGAGTGTTGCTACTTTGCCCATTCCGATCATTGACTTTGAAATTTCATGCAAAATGGTATCAATCACTTTTCCATCTTCCAAAATGACAATAATTCCACCGGCTAATCCAACCACCAGGGCAGCCGACATAATATCTTTTGCGCCTGCAACAAACAATTTGGTAATATCATTAGGGCCTTTGCCCATGGCCATGCCAGCAACAAGGGCCATGGTAAAGAAAAGGGCGGCAATTTCCATCAGGCTCCAATCGAAACCCATTACACCTGCCATCAGATAGGCAATGGTAAACATCAAGAGGTTCAGGATAAAATACTGAATTGACTTGCTGGCTGTAATGTATCCAAACACTGCAAACAATACACTTAGTACAGGAAGCAACGGGAATTTCAGAACTGATGGCCCAACTTTGATGCTATTCATTGGCATCCATACCGCATAAGTAACAGTTGCAAGCAAAACGCAGAAATAAGCGATCCAGGTTTTAGTTAGTGAAGGTTGTTGCAGATCATTATTTGATTGATTGTGGTGAGTACGCCAGTATTCATCTTCAGCGTAAACGGGTGATTTCTTTGGATTTTTCTTGATTTTGGCGGCATAGTTCAACACATAACCAATTCCAACAACATTGATGACCATCCAAATAACCAGTCGGTATTCGATACCAGAAAACAATGATAATCCAGCTATTTCCTGGGCAATTCCGAGCGTAAACGGATTGAGCAAACATCCTGCAAATCCAATTCCAGCCCCGATAAAACACATACACACTCCAACTATGGAATCGTAGCCCATCGAAATGGCCAGAGGAACGAAAATAATGACAAAGGCAATAGTTTCCTCGCTCATTCCAAAGACGGCGCCAAAAAAGCTGAACATGAGCATCACAAAGGTGATAATGATGTTATTTACACCAAGTTTTTTGAATAACCAGTATTTTTCGAGATGTTGGCTTTTTTGCAGAAATGAATTAACTCCGGCATCAATAGCCCTGCTTTCATTTAAAATCCAAAAGGCGCCTCCAAGAATAAGAATGAAAACAATTATTCTGGGAGACCTGACAAATCCTTTGTAAAAAGCCGAAAAAATCTGCCAGGTCTGGGGTTGCTGTTCAACCTGATGATACGAGCCGGTTTGAATAACTTCACGCTTGTTTCCGTTGGTATCAATGGTTTGCCGGTTAAATTCGCCTGCGGGAACTATCCAGGTAGTAACTGTTGCAAGCAGAATAATGAAAAATACAATAACATAGGTATGCGGAAATTTTTTAACCATGATCATGTTATAGATTCAACGAATTTACAATTTCGGAGTGAAATCCGGCCTAAATATTGTTATTTTTGCCGCAAAACTTACAAAGTGGGAAGAATATTAGCCATTGATTACGGAAAAAAACGGGTTGGAATTGCGGTAACTGATCCGCTTCAGATGATCGCAACCCGTTTGAGAACAGTGCCTTCACACGATATATGGACTTTTCTGAAGGATTATTTGACAAAGGAGGATGTTGAGAAAGTTATTGTTGGATATCCGGTGCAAATGAACAATCAGCCCTCCGAAGCCGTTCTCTATATCAATCCGTTTTTAAAGAAGTTTCAAAAGGATTATCCGGATATGCCACTGGAGCAGGTTGATGAACGGTTTACTTCGAAAATGGCATTTCAAACTATGATTGACGCGGGCCTGAAAAAAAAGGACAGGCAGAACAAGGAAACCATTGATGGCGTGAGTGCAACCATCATTTTACAAAGTTATTTGGAACAAAAAAAATATCATTGATGATTTACCCGGTTACTGTATTTGGCGACCCTGTTTTAAGAAAAAAAGCAGAACCAGTTACAAAGGATTTTCACGATTTAAAAGAATTTATTCAGAACATGTTCGAAACCATGTATAACTCTGATGGGGTTGGTTTGGCAGCTCCACAGGTTGGGCAGGCTATCCGTATATTTATACTCGACACCACACAAGTTGAAGAAGACGAAATGCCCGGACTAAAAAAAGCTTTTATAAATCCTGAAATTTTGGAAAAATCTGGCGATGAATGGGTTATGAACGAGGGATGTTTAAGCTTGCCCGAAATCCGAGAAGATGTAATGCGTCCGGAAACAGTTCGGATTAAATATTTGGATGAAGAATTAAATCCGCACGAGGAAATATACAGCGGTTTTACTTCACGGGTCATCCAGCACGAATATGACCATTTGGAAGGAGTGATGTTTGTTGATTATCTGACTCCCTTGAAAAGAAGAATTTTAAAAAGTAAACTGACTGCTATTTCCAAAGGAAAGGTTCTGCCCAAATACCGTATTAAGATTCCCGGAAAATAAAATCTTTCATTTCATTGTTGAAATTACTCATTTCGTGGAAAATAACTGACTTTCAGAAAGAAAACTGATTTCCATCCTTAACCAAACATAAAGATACACCGTAACTGGCAAAAAACAACAAAAATGCCGGCTACCCGAAATATTTTCCAAAAAATCCCCTTTATCCGGATTACCGGTCTTTTCCTGATTGGAATAATGCTTCGCTGGTATCTGACTTTGGATCTGCGCATCGCTGCAATCCTGTGCACCACGTTGATCTCGATACTGATTTTCTTATGGAGAAACAGCAACTACTCCGCAATAAAAATTCAGAACCTGTTGATTTCAGTCGGGATTATACTTGCCGGAGTTTTTTATTCAGGCAAAGGTCAGGAAAGACCTCTCCCCTCTTTCGGCCGAAAAGATTATTTTTTAGCTGAAGTTTGCCAGAAACCGGCAGAAAAAGCCAGGACTTACCAAACTGCATTGCGAATACAAAATAAATCACTGATTAAACCAGAAAAGCTTATTGCTTATTTCAGCAAAACTAATTTTGACACAACCATTACCACCGGCGATCAGCTGATACTGCTTGCCAGGCCGCAGAAAATCAGAAATTACGGAAATCCTTATGAGATTGATTATCAATCGATGATGCATAAAAATGACATCTGGTTTTCGGTATATTTAACTGAAGGGACCTACTTAAAGACTGAAAACAAGGTCAACCGTTTGGGTTTGAAAGCCGAACAATATCGAGACAAACTTATTTCCCTTTTGACTACTTCAATTACTGAAAAAGAAGAGCGTTCAGTAGTTTCTGCTTTAACTTTGGGATACCGTACTGAAATTGATCAGGAAACCATCGATTATTTTGCCTCGACCGGTGCAATGCATGTTTTATCGGTTTCGGGGTTGCATGTGGCTTTAATTTATTTTATTCTTGGTTTTCTCTTGTCGTTCATTAAAAGGGGAAAAGCAGGCTCAGCAATATTTGCTGTTTTAATGATATCATTTCTTTGGATTTACGCATTTATTTCAGGCTTCTCACCATCTGTTCAACGGGCAACAGTCATGTTTTCCTTTCTGATAATTGGCAATTTACTCCGACGCCCTGCCAATATTTACAACACCCTTATGGCATCAGCCTTGTTTCTTATTCTCCTTAATCCACTTGTTATTTATGATATAGGATTTCAACTATCCTACCTGGCAGTGTTTGGAATTATTTTGATTCATCCGGTCCTAAATAAATTGATTGAAGTAACCAATCCGGTTCTCAAATGGATTTGGAGTTTAACTACGGTATCCATTGCCGCTCAGTTGACTACTTTTCCTTTGGGTTTATTCTATTTTAATCAATTTCCGAATTTATTCTGGCTTAGTAATTTTGTTGTAATCCCGGCTACAACTCTTATCATCTGGCTGACAATTGCATTTTTTATTGCTTCGCCAGTGCAAAGCATATCCATGCTTCTCGGAATATTCATTCAAAAAACCACGCATTTAATGCTGGAAATACTTAAAACCATAGACGCCCTGCCTTATGCAGTCAGTCAGGGTATTGTTCTGAACCCTTTTCAGGTACTGCTGCTTTTCGCCTGCATCACAGTTGTGCTTATGTTTTTTGCTTCAAAACAAAAAGGGTGGATGATTTCCGGGCTGGTACTGATTCTCCTTTTTCAGGTTAATGGATTTGTTGAAAAATACAAAGTACTCAACCAAAAGGCAATTATCGTATATAATTCTAAAAACACACTGATTCATTTAATTAATGGCCGAAAGAATTATCTGATAACAAATGGCCTGGATACCCTACCTAAAACAGATATCAGGATGGTTAAGCAAGTTGAAAATCATTCTAAGATTGATACCCCAATTATTATTAACAGAAAAAAATGGTTTGATTTGAGAACTACAGATTTAGTCATAAATCCCAATACGATTCAATTTCTGTGTTGCGAGCTTGAACTTTCATATCAATCAGAATACAACAGTCGGGGAACCGAAATTATTAAACTTAAAGTACAGAATTCGAATCAAGTTAAAAACATCATACAAACCTTAACAATGGGCGGTACTTCTTCGAATAGGCGAAAAAAAGATCCGACAGAATTCAACATAAAGAATAATGGAGCTTATAGCTTGAAAATCAACTAAACGTCATTGTTCACTGATTCCAGGAGAAAATTCATCATTAGAATACGAAGCAAAATCATGTATTTTAACGTATATTCAAAGTCGCAAAAAAAGATTTATGAAGATGAAACGAGCCATGAGAATTACTTCTCACACAGGAGAATGATTATTGGCGAGTTCCATCTGACAAATAAAAAACAAATTATAAACAGATGAAAATACTAATTGCCGGAGCTGGTGAAGTTGGAACGCACCTTGCCAGAATGTTAAGCAAAGAAAAACACGATATCATATTGATGGATGAAGATTCGGAAAAGCTTCATCAGATTTCAAGCCATATTGATTTACTGACTGTAACTGGATATGCCAATTCGATCAGAGATCTTCAGGAAGCAGGCACACAGGAAGCTGATTTATTTATTGCTGTAACCCCATTTGAAGATCGGAACATTGTAGCCTGCTTAATTGCCAAAGACCTGGGAGCCAAAAGAACAGTTGCACGGGTAAATAACGGCGAATTTTTGAATCCCCATAACCGCGCTCGATTTACCAAATATGGCGTAGATGAAATTATTTATCCTGAAAATTTAGCGGCGATAGAAATTGTAAATTCGATTAAGCAGGTTAGTACCCGTGAAATGATTGAATTCTCTGAAGGAAAATTGATTTTAATGGGAATAAAAGTTCGTGGAAATGCACCGATTGTTAATCGAACTATGGAAGATATTTCACTAACCGATGAGGCAATTCGCACCGTAGCAATATCAAGGGAAAATAAAGTTTTTATTCCTCGCGGAAAATCAGTAATCTTAAATGGAGACATTGTATTTTTTATTACTAACAAAGCAAATAAAGATCAGATTTTGAATCTTTGCGGTAAAAAAATCTATGAGATAAAAAACATCATGATTCTTGGTGGTAGTCGGATAGCTCAAAAAGCTGTTGAAAAACTTGGCGACCTGTATCACATTAAAATTATTGAATACGATAGGGACCGAAGCATTCGCTTGGCCGGGAAGCTTAGGAATGCATTGGTTATTCATGGTGATGGCCGAAACATGGAATTACTGAAAGAAGAATCGCTGGAGAAAATGGATGCTTTTATTGCCGTAACCGGAAATTCAGAAACAAATATATTATCGTGCCAACTAGCTAAATCAATTGGGGTAAAACGCACTATTGCAGAAATTGAGAATCTCGACTTTCTGAATATGGCTGAAGAAATGGGAATCGGGAGTATTATTAATAAAAAACTGCTTGCTGCAAGTTATATTTATAAATATACCATGGGAACTTCTGTATCTCAAGTCAAATGTTTAACCGCTTCTGATGCTGATGTTTTTGAGTTTGAGATAAAAAATGAATCAAAGATTACCAGTAAACCGCTGCGTGAACTTTCCTTTCCTGATGATGCTATCGTTGGTGGGGTAATCAGGGGTGATAAAGGATTTGTCGCAACTGGCGATACCCAAATTAAAATTGGAGATTTAGTTGTTGTTTTTGCTCTGACTTCTGCAATCAGAAAGATGGAAAAGTTTTTTAGCTAATGTTATCTATTTGCCATTAATATGAATTTTAAATTGATATTCCGTACTCTTGGTCTGTTACTGATTGTTGAAGGAATAGCTATGTTTCTGGCGTTGATAGTTGCCTTGATATACAATGGCACCGACGTAATTGCTCTGTGTCAATCGTCACTTATTTGCATGGGTACCGGTGGAATTTTATTCTTTATATTCAGGCAATACTCCGTTAGATTTTAAGCGGCAATAGTGCCGTAATATATAAGTTCTTTGACAATATCTTGATTTTTTAACTTGTTTGGGTTAATAGCGAACACG
>Ga0209317_1001523_pt1 | contig 19893 bp, 19 predicted proteins | sample RifGroB2_FD_183994 | JGI IMG/M metagenome (GOLD analysis project Ga0209317, IMG submission 183994) | Soil microbial communities from Rifle, Colorado, USA - Groundwater B2 (SPAdes) (version 2) | ecosystem: Environmental > Terrestrial > Soil > Unclassified | place: Rifle, Colorado | collected... | reverse complement strand
AAAGGGCAATGCTCAAGAGTGACCGTTTCGTGCTCCTGAGCCGCAATATCGACCTCGATGTGTTCCAGCAGGCAACCCTGGGGAGTTGGATCAAGAAGTGGCCGCACATCAAGGACGTGTACGACGCTAAGGAGCGCTTCCTGGATATCTGGTTGGCCGATACCAGATCGGAAGCCATCTTCCTCTACAACGAATGGGAAGCTTCAATCCCGGAGCACGTCAAATCCTACTTCACCGACATCTTCACCGCTTTCGAGAATTGGTCGGTGGAGATCTTCAACTACTGGGACTTCAAGTTTACCAACGCCTTTACTGAAGCACTCAATAATGGGATCAGAGCCGTCTACGACTCCGGCAACGGGTACTCCTTCGAAGTGCTGCGAGCCAAACTCCTCTACACCAAGGGGACCCACAAGATCTTCAAACTCAAGCCGAAGTACGACAAAAAAGCTTTCGAGGGGGTCGGGTTCATCTACCGCTACACCCCAGGAATGCACGAACCGGAAGAGTCCAAGACCCTGAACTACGGGGTAGATATTTCCACACTGTTAGAGTTCATCAAGGAAGGCAAAATCTAGTCATTTTCCACACCCAAATTCGGAGCCCCAAAAAATGCAGCTAGGTAGTTTTTTTTGGAAATTTTCCCGCTTAAACCTCTCTTAAAGGTAAGGACAGAATTTTCAGCTGTTGCAGTCCGGATCAATAAAGACGTCACCACGCAACCAGAGCCATGAACTAGCTCAGCTCATAACCCACAAACTGGAGGATACGAACATGAAAAAGAACACCATCGCGGCGCTTGTCGCCACCACCCTCACCCTCACCGCCGCTACCGCTGCCTTCGCTGAAGAGCTGACCGTGGTCTCGACCCCTTGGGAAAAGGTTGCCCTCCCCCAGCCAATAGAAGGGGTCGAGCCGGGCAGTTCCCTCACCATCTCCCTCGCGCCGGTCGCCATGAAAGACCACAGGGGCACGGAGTTTGAGAAAGGGTATAGGGCGGCCCTCGGCGTGGAGGCCCCCTTGATGCCCGGTGTGGCCTTGTATAACGACGTAAGCTACCTCACTGCCGACAGGATCGGTGCGGAGGGTGACGTCTCTATCATCGCGGCTACCGGCGGCCTCAAAGCGGGACTACTCCCTGGTGCAGGCATTCTGGCCCCGTATGCACACGCCGGCATCGGCCTCGCCTACATCGACCAGGACGGCACTCACAGCGGGAACGACTGGCGACCGGTGTACACCATCGGGGCCGGCATCGCTTCGCAGCTGGGGCTTTACCGCGTGGATCTCGGCTGGCAGCTGGACACGGTGAACGCCACAGGTGGCACCCTGGGCGCGCACACGTTCTCCATCACCACCCACGTTCCCCTCGCCTGGTAAGTAACGACAACGGCGCCCCGCTCCGGCGGGGCTTGCCTTAAAAGGAGAAGAGAGATGAAAAAAAGAGTGATCTTCGCGGCGCTGGCCGCAGTAGTGATGATGGCCACCGGAGCGCAGGCTGGGTGGATGGACGAAGTGAAGGCGCGTCTGTCGATTACCAACACCACCAAGCAGATCCAAGAGTATCTTCCTGCAGAGGAAAAACCGCGCCCTGAACTGGAGATAAAAGATAACGGAATGCTCGCCTACCACTTTTATAAAGAAGTGTGGCGCGAGGGGAGGGACGAAGTCACCGGGAAATGGGAGCGGTACAAAGTTCGAGAGCCGGCGATGTGGGGAGAGGGAGCAGCCTCTCTGCTTTACAACCCTGCGACAAAGCACATGTTGGTACTACTCGACGGTCGAATCGGGGAGTGGAAATACCGCGTCTACTACCTTAAGGCCGAGCCAATGCAAAAGTTGCTAGATGCAATGGCGACACACTGGGAAGACTACAAGGCATACATCGAAAAACCGACGCCGGAGGGCGAAAAGAAAATTTTGGCCTACGCGGACGTCCAAGTCGCGCTGGACAGCGTTAAAGACACGGTTAGGAGGAAGGTGAAACAGCAGAAGCCTGTTGATTTTGCCACCTTCGATGAGACAGCTGCACTCGCAAAGGCGAAAGATATTCTGGAAACAAAAGGTCGCGGGGAAGGGACGGATTTAGATGTAGAGGCAGATCTCGCCGATCTACGCAAAACGGACGAACGAGAGGGGGCTTTCAATAAATTTGTCTATGGCGAGGACATGAGCAGAACACTGCGCGGGGAAAATATGTTTGAGCCGCTTGTGACGAAGGAGGAATCGGCTGCCGGTGCCGCAACAAGAGTCCGGTTGTACTATGTCGGTGCGTGGCTTCATGCCATCACTCAGGGGTACCAGCCTAAAGTGTTCAAAACCGTAAAACTCAAGCTCGTGCACACGAAAAAGACGTTTATGACGAAGCGTGAGATTCCTGAAATTTTCGCAGCTGCGGAGAAAACGGCCACACTGTCAGAAGATGAGCAAGCCTTCTACGACCCAAAACACGTCTTTAAAGGCACAGTTAGCGTCGATGGCAATAAGATGATGGCTATTGATGCGGCCACTGGCAAGTCTTTCCAGCTAAAGGTGACGAAGCAGCTTGAGGATATGGTCGCCATTGGTGAGCTCCAGGACGGCGGGTTCATGCAGTTTAAGATTCAGGACAACGAGGCTCAGTTTGTCCCTTCTTTAAAGGACGGTCTCAAACTGACGGGACGGGTCGTCGAAAAGTCGGCAAACAAAAAAATAGTGAGAATCAAGGTCTTCGAGCTAGGAAAAGAGTTCGATTTTTACGTCACCGACATGAAGCTGATAGGGCGGATACCTGACCACGGCATTATCGAGTTCACCGCCAAAAACATGTTCATTGTTGCTGCTGAAAAGCAGCTCTAACCCCACTCAGAGCCAGGACCTGCTTCGGCGGGTCCTGGCATAGGAGGATGATATGGAACGCCTCTTACTCGCAATTTTGACGGTTTTATCATTCAGCTCTGTCAGCCTTGCTAGTACCCACATGCCGTATGACAATGTCTATAAAGACGTGCCAGGGCAAATAAAAATGCTTGTACAAACCGACATATGTGGGGGCAGTAAAGCTCTTGCCGCAGCTTTTGGATATGAGCAGCCAGCGCCATCTCTGGCAGACCAGGTAAACGGTATCTTCATCGAAGAAGCCAAGAAAGAAAAAACGTTTGGGGAAAGACGTAATTTGCTTGTCAAAAAACGCAGCATGTCGCCGGACGAAATCGATGATGAGGAAGTTCCTGAACCTGATTCGCCTTTAGAAACCAAGGTTAATCAAGCTGCTTTTCTGAAAGGAGTTAGCTATTGGGCCTCTGTACAGAAAGAATCTCCTAAAAGGCTGAGGTCTATTTGTGGGTCACACATGACAATTGATTCGGTTGGAGAAGAAGCCCAAGTATCTAAATACATTAAAAAATTGGAGCAATGTTATGTCGATTTTGAAGTAGATTACATGGAACTTAATATCGGCTACAAGCTTATAGAGGCGTATTCGTCACTCCACCGGCCTTTCCAGAGAGGTCTTCCCTCGTGGATAGCCCTTTTTAGGCGAACTGACGTGATGGTAGATGTTAGCACTGAGGCCCGTAAGTTTAGCCAAGTCGTAGCTGAAACATTTCCAGGGAGTTCATTCAACTGTATTTCTGAGACGGGGACATTTGTCAATGGTAGTGAGACCCAATACTACAACCGTGGGAAGCTTCTCTCGGTTGAAAACAAAAACCCGGCGGGGATATTGGAGAAGTACGGTTTTAGCCCCGGACAAGTGGTTGTTTCCATCAGTGACGGTTTTGGCGGCAACGGCCAGTCGATAGTCGCCATCCTCAACCTAAACGAGCCGGAAAAATCCTACATCAACGACCTTAAACTGAATTTTTCTGCGAACGAGAGTAAAACCTTAAGGCAAAAGAATATTAACGTGAGCCAGAACCGGCTGATGGAGGCTGCAACAAAGCTTTACTTTCAACAGTTTGCAGACGAAAGAGATTTGCCAAGCTTTATGGGTGCCCTGATCCTTCTCCCCGAGGCTCGAGAAGAGCTGCTTAAATTCTTGGCCACCAACTGACCCTCCCTCTCTCCCCCCCCTCAGCCCCGACCCTAACCGGCCGGGGCTTTTTTTTTGCGCCCTCATCATTTTTTTTGGAAATTTTCCGATGGAATTCGCTCTTAAAGGTAGAGACCGACGTTTTAGCTATTGCTGCACCGTACAAATCAGGAAAGGAACAGAGTTTTTTCAGGAGGGACCGATGACCACTTTCGCACATGCATACAAAATCGAAGAGGAGCTGCCGCCAGGCATGGACCGCAAGGCTGAGTTTTGGCCGCACGTCGAGCGTCATTGGCTGGCGCGTCTGGGCCGCACTCTCGAGCCGCAGGAGGCAGAAGAGGTCGTCTCCATCCTCAAGGGGATCTTCGTCCGGAAGTTCCGTGCTGGCGAGGGGGGGGTCGGGGCAGCCATCCAGTTCAGCAAGGCCCTTTTCAACGAGGCCTACCGGATCTACAAAAATGACTCTCGCCGGGTGAAGCCGGTTGTTGAGGCAAAATGCGACCGCTGTGGCGAACCGCTGGAGCAGATCGGCAGCGGGTACGAGTGTGGGAACGACGGCTGCGATATGTTCGGTGTAGGGATCAATGTGGCTTCCATCCAGGAACGCCCTCAATGTGTGTCCCTGGACGAGCAACTGGAAGCCGGCGGCGATGATGCTGTCATCCAGTTGGACCTCTACACCGCTGCCAACGATGAAATCAAGGGTGAATTCAGGGGAGAGATCCTGGACGAAAGGATGGTGTTGCTTCTCAAGAGTGTCTCCGAGGCCGACAGAAAGGCTGTTCTCGGCTACATCTCGGAGGAACAATCTCTTGATCGGGCAGCTACGGCAAACGGCACCAACGCTCGCAGCTTGATGCGTCGCCTTATCACCATCGGCGAAAAGATCGAAAATGGGGAGATCCGCGGCACAGAGTCTAAGGAGGAAGCCGCGGCACCTGCAGTGGTCGAGACCACCGTGGAGACCATAGAACCGGCCCAGGAAGATGAAAATGCTGAGACCCATACCTCGACCCCTGTTCACAGCGAGGTTGCCGACCTTGCCACTTTCACCAGGCGTGAAGGCTGTACCGCCAAGGCCGGTCACCGCCGCCGCGATCCCGGACGCACCAGGGCGCTGCTGCTTCCTTCTGCGCGTGCCAGCGGGCCCAGATCCACCACCATCTTCCAGATCGGCGGGCGCTCCCAGCTCAAGCGGCGTGATGGCCCGAGACAAACCACCGCGGCATTCAGGAGGGACTATGGCCGATATGCGGTATGTTGAGCCGAACCGGATCATCACTGGTATCCAGGCCAAGGCACCACAGGCGGAAGCGAAAATAGAGGACAACTGGAGCCTGTACTGGAAGGCTGGCGTACCAGTGTGTGCCTCGCTTTCTGCAGTCACCGCTATTGTCGATGTTAAGGCTGGCATTGTGGCCGCCGTCGGGTTTCTCGGAGCGTGGGGAATAGGTTTTCTGTTCAAGGAGTATGCGATTTCTGCTGCACGAGCTGGCGATCCTATCGCCCGTGCCGGCGCCTTGGGGGAGCTAGCAGTTCTCGACGAGCTTAAACGCCTGCCGGACGACTACATCATCCTTAACCAGGTCCTCCTGCCGGATCGCCATTCGTCGACCGGCTACCGCGAGATCGACTATGTCGTGATAGGGCCAACAGGGGTATTCGTCCTCGAGGCGAAGAGCTACAATGGCTTCCTTTCTGGCGCTGAGAACGATCAGGAGTGGACGATGCTCAAGGTCGGCAGGGGTGGCATGCCATATACCAGCTCCTGCCGCAATCCGGTGCGCCAGTTGCGCGTCTACATCCGTCTGCTCAGCGAGGCGCTGAAGGTTCGTGGGGTAAGGGTGTGGCTAAACGGGGTGGTGGTACTCGCCAAAGACAACGACCTCTCCCTCATCGACGTACATTCTGTCGGCGTCGTGCAGGTGAGCGCCCTGGTCGACTATCTGACGGCATTCAAGGGGCAAAGAGTAAAGGATCCTGCTGTGGTGGCCATGGCAATCAGGGGGATTTCGAAGGGGTGCAGAACAAAAATTAGATCGACACTAATATTGACAAAACCCTGAAACTCTCAAGCTGCCGACTTGTAAAAACGTTAACACCAACAACTATTTGACTTTTTATAAGATTGACATTAACATTGCCGTCACTATGGCTATGCTACCGCACTTAATGACCCCCATGATGCCTACTGGCGATGGGCACCTAGAAGACCTCGCTCGCGATGTCCTTTCGCACTCCGCAAAATTGAGCGGGATGCTCGCCCCGAAAAGCCAGATAGGCGTGATCGAGTTAATCCGCCTGATCAACAGCTATTATTCGAATTTGATTGAGGGGCGGAATACCCATCCATCGGAAATCGAACGTGCTATGCGTAACGATTATGCTGCGGAGCCTGCTAAACGCAACCTTCAACTGGAAAGCCTTGCCCATATTCATTGCCAGAAGTCGATCGACGAGCGCTTGGCGAAGGAACCGGATCTAGACCCGTCCTCCCCTGAGTTCTTGTCATGGGTGCATGGCCAGTTCTATGCTCAATTACCAGAAGAGCTTAAATGGGTAGAAAACCCGGATACAGGCGAAAAAATTAAGGTGATCGGTGGTGAATTTCGTAAGCGTCATGTCGCCGTTGGCGAGCATATACCGCCTGAATACGAAGCCCTCCCTATGTTCCTCGATCGCTTTCATCAGACGTATAAAAAGGGAGTTTTCCACGGGGTAAAGCCCTTGATTGCCTTCGCCGCCGCTCATCATCGCCTGATGTGGATCCACCCATTTCTCGATGGTAACGGCAGGGTGGCACGGCTCTACACTGATGCTTGTTTCCGTACTTTTCCCGTTGAAGGGTATGGGTTGTGGAATGTCAGCCGGGGGCTCGCGAGAAATCGAGAGGGGTATATGCGTTGTTTGGATGAGGCAGATGCTCCAAGACAGGGCGCATTGGATGGCAGAGGGAATCTCTCAAACCGAACCTTAATGCAATTTTGCGACTTTTTTCTGAGGACTTGCCTAGACCAGATCGAATATATGACTGGAATGCTTCAGCTCCAAGATCTACTCGACCGCATCACCGGATACGTTCAAGCCCGTAACGACAAGCGCATCCCCCCGCCGCCGGGTCATGCCCCAGGAATGAAAATGGACGCAGCTAAAATTCTTCAGGATGTGCTACTGCGCGGGGAAATGGGGCGAGGCGAGGCTGCGGCGTCCGCCACAACTCCCCGAACAGGAAGGGAGGTTCTTGCCCAGCTGGTAGCAGAAGGCATCCTGGTCTCCAGCATGCCGAAAAGCCCAGTCAGGCTCGCCTTCCCGACTCACCTGGCGGGGCATCTTTTCCCACAGCTGTACCCCATGGGGGCGAGATGATCTGCGATTTCTTCTTCTAGGGGGATTGAAGGTTTTGGACAAAAAGAAAGGGCTGGATCATCGCGATCTCGGCCCTTTTTCTGTACCTCCTTTAGAATGCCGGTTCAACATTCGGCAGCGGCTCTTCCCCCGCCACCAGCTCCACGACCTCTTCACCCCCCTCCTCACTCCTCGCTTCTTCACTGACCACCATGGTGGCCATGGTGCTCCCGTGAGCCGCCCGGATCTTCTCGCCCGCCGCGGTTTTGGGAGCATGATGGTGCTCCACCATGGCGACGATGGTGTCTTTGATAACTCCCTTCTTTTCGAACATTTTCCCCACCAAGGCTTTCCCTGCCACGGCATGGTTGCAGGAGGTGATCTCCCTGATCTTCTCAGCCGCGTTCAGCTTCCCTGCGTCATGAGCCAGCGCACCGACCAGGAGCATCTGGTAATCGCCGGTCTCCGCCCCCTCTACGGTAGTGCTGGCCACCTCGAGGACATGCTGCCACAGCGGCTGCTCGCGGTCCTGCTGCTGCAGGTCATCATCGATGACTGAAGGGGTGTCCGGCTCTGCGGCATAGGCCTGCAGCAGCTTTATCCCTACCGCCAGGTATTCGCCCTGGAGCTTCCCTTTTATGAACTCCCCGTAGAACTGCCCGATCTCAGGAATGGCGAACTCCGGATCTGCGAAGTCTTGAAGGTTGACGATGCGGCAGGAGGGGAGGGTGGCGATTTCATCTTCGCTGAAGAACCTCGAGGCCACCAGCGGCAAGAACATGAGGCGGTCCATCGTTTTCCCGCCGGTTTCGATCTTGAGGTTTGGGTACCGGCGGCTTTCGTCGCTTCCCACCTGCACGGCCAGGCTGGCCTCGAACAGGCTTCTCACCACGCTTGTCTCATCGAAGTTACGGCCCAGCAGCTTCCCGAGCTCGTCAGCTATCCCGGGGCGGGCCTTGCTCCTGTCGCAAACGTGGACCGGGGCGACTAGAAGCAGGAAACCCTCGGCCCGGGAAACGAAGAACGAATTCTCGTACACCTTCAACAGCCGCTCCAGGATCAGCGTCCTCACCGCGGCGATCAGGTTCTGCTCTATGGCAGCACCGGCGATGTCAGCAGCCGTGATCTCGGCCACCGGCGCAGGCTCCGTGGTCGCGACCTCTTGAGTGATCACCTGATCATCTTCGACGACTTCCTCGATTTGAACCTCTTCTACCGGCTGAATAGGGGCCACAGGGACAGGAGGGGGCACGTTGATCACGCTGGCAGCTGCCACCGCTGCAGTCTTCATCTGCGCCTTTTCGTAGGCCTCGATGTCAGCCACATCGGCTGCGCGAAGGGCTCGCCAGTACGGGTTGTTCCCAAACTCGCCGGTCAGCTGATGATGGTTCGCGATGGCTTCGGCCACCATGGAGAGTTCCAGGGGGGAACAATCGTGCGAAATAAGGAAACGCGGGACCCTGGAAAGGATGATGTACATGAGCCCGCCGCCGAGAATCGCGCTTTCCTTGTAACCGAAATCTTCCCGCTTGCCTGCGAAACTGTACGGCCGGCCGAAGGTCCGGAGCGAGTCATTCACCGGATCGAAGCTGTAGCCGCCGGTGTCCAGCTGCCATTCGTGGATCTTCCCGAGATCGTGGCTGATGCCAGCGAGGAACAGGTACAGCTTTTTCCGGTCGATCCAGTCTGCCGGAGTCTTCACCGGAGCCTTGAAGTAGGTCCCAGCACTCTCCAGCATCTTCAGGGCCACCCCCATTGAATGCACTACCAGGCCGAAGGATTCGCCATGGTGACCCTTGTCTGACGCCGGGTACTCCCATGCGATCTTCAGGAATTCCTGAAAGAACGGCTCCACGTATGTGGTGTCCATAAAGGGGTTGGCCATCTTCGAGGTGATCTGTTTGCGGAGCTCGAGGATCGGCGCTGGGATCGGCCTCATTTGAGCGGCCGGTGCGGTCACTGTTGGAGCCGAGGGTGCCGCGGGTGTTTTACCGAAAAATTTATCGAACATGGAAATTTCCTCCTGTTTTTCTCTCTATCTATATAGACGGCGAGAATTGACCAAAATCGGCAGAAAAATATTTTGCCGATTTTCCCGAAAATCCGCCGTCTATATAAGCAGGAGGTGAAACTTATGGAGCATCTGATCCAACAGAAGAACTTTATCCCAGTCTGTGCCGGGTTCACGCTGACGGCATTACAGAGTGGCATGCTGTCGCCCACGACCTTCATCCTGCCGCTGATCCTGACGACGGGAGTATTCGCCGCGTACGCATTCGAGACGGTAGTGCAGGCCGAGGAGAAGCAGGAGATCGAGAACGCACCGCTTACCTACCCGGACATTTGCCTGTTTCCGGACAAGAACGAGTACATCAAGACCTTTGACCCGAACTACGAGGTCAAGCTGGCCAGGCAAGAAGCTATCAGATCGGCGAACTCTCTCCCCATTCTCGTGGCCTTCGCCGTGACGGCTGTCGCGTTTTTATTGGCACCTCATCTCGCAATCGCCTTCAACGCCGCGCTCGCCCTGTTTTACCTCACCTGGTTGCATCTGCGCGGGGATCTCAAGTGGCTGCGGCCCACATTTTCGATGTTCTTCTTCTGTCTCGCCTTCGGCGTGCTGGCGTGGCAGGGCACAATCTGGATGGCGGGGGTTCTACCCCTTGCAGTTTTCGTCGCTCAAGACACAGAAATCTAAAGGAAAAGGAGGGTATGCAAATGGCAGAACAAAGCTTTATGAAACAGGCGTTGGACCTCAAGGTAAAAACACTTCTAATTGTCGGGTCCATCGCGATGGTGGCCTGGTGTGTGATGAAGTTCTTCAATGCCTTCGGTCAGTTCCAGCAGGACCTGACCGAAAAGCGCATTAACTCCCAGATCGCCACTGTGACGGTGCTCAACCCAGCGGAAGTCTCGGAAGCCCGGACTCGAGTGGCTATGGCCTGTTCCAAGGATGTATTAAGTGGGCAATTAGAAGACCCGACGGCTTGCGCAGAGGCGAAAAAGGTCCTCGAGGTCGCCATCGCCGACAACGCCAAGGCTCAGGCAGGAAAATCCACCATCTTTGACCAGAGGATCCAGACCAAGTCGTGGCTGGAGCAGTCTATCCAGGCTCTGTTCGAGAAACCGGCTAAGTATGTACCGCTCGGCATCTTCCTGCTGTGCTTCGGCGCTGCCGGCACCACGTTGGCTGTACGCCACAGGCGCTTCCAGCGTCAACGGAAGTCTGCAGCCAATCTTATCTAAGGAGGGGTAAATCATGATCAGGAAACAGACCGCAGCAGTGGCGCTTATGGCGCTGCTGCTCGCTCAACAGGTTATCGCCGCAGGATCGCCCAGTCAGAACACTTCAGCTTCCGTCACCGATGGTTCGACCACTCAGGATTCATTCCAAAAGGGCCAGACGAAGAAGAAGTCGAAAGACGTGAGGGACAGCAAAGGAAACCGGACGTCGAAGGACAAACAGACGGGGATCAGGGAGAGCACCAGGAAGGATCTCGCCAAGGCGCTGGAGAAATCCCGCAGTTCTTCCCTCGCACAGGAAATGCCCCTGCCGCCGCTGTTTTACGCGCCGTTGAACCGCAGCAATCCTGCCTACACTATGAACATCGGGGATTTGCTTACGGTCAAAACACACGACGAGTTTTACACCTATGACCACACCATATCCACGTTGCAAAAAACAGCTCAGGCGCGCGAAAACGCCGATTCATACATCCATAAAGACAAGGTTCTCGCCAATATGCAGCTGCTGGCGAAAACAGGTATTTGGGTGCGTCAGCAGGTCGGTGGCGGGATCGGGCTGGTCTCGAGGTGGGGCTACGATGATTGGGAGGACCTGATCGAGAAGATCGTCAAGGTCAACGGCGCCCAGATCGATAAGGTGAGGGTGCCCTTCAACACCGCCGGAGAATGCCGCATGATCGGGGAATACACTCGGATCCAATGCGGCGAATGCCTCCTCGATGTATCCAATAATGGCGGGATGCCCGAGCTGACCTGTTCGAACAAGAAGATTTTCGGCGGTGACGCGGCCGGCGGCATTAGCATGAAGGTTTCCATTACTGACGGATTCTCCATGCGCGATACGGAGACCAGGACGCAGTCGGACGAGAAGTTCAAGGCGCTCACCGACACTGTCAGCAAGTATGTGGAGCACGCGATTTCGGAAGGGAAGGGAGTCGAGGCCACCGAGGTTAAGATGCAGCTCTTCCAGCAAAGCGTGCAGCGGACGAAAAAGTACGACGCAATCATCAAAGGGATCGAGAAAAAGGACGATGCCCACGGCATCCTTGGGATGGTGGGACTGCGCTAAAACCTTCCCCTGGAAGGAAGAAATTGGCTCTGGATACCCCAGGGCCATTTTTTTCTGCCGATTTTCCCGAAATCTCGCCGTCTATATAGCAAGGAGGTGTTTTATGGACAACACAGAACAGCAGTTTGAGTCGGTCAGCGCTTGTGAGGACCTTGTCGGGTTCACTCTTGGCGTCACCGACGTGGTAATGGACCTGGTGGAGGAAAGTGTGCGCTTACTCCGCAGTGATCGGGATAAGCAGTGGGTGGTTGACGGAGAGAGGACGTCCCTTGTGCAGGACAACGACGCGGCACAAAACGTCATGCTTAACCAGCTCTCCAAACACCTCGACCTCAACCTCAGGGTGCTCGACCTGATCCGGGAGGCCCGGGAGATTAGCAGGGAGACTCACTTGAGCCTCGTGCAGATGCCGAACGAAGTGCAGGGGTGCTACAGCAACGAAGAACTCGGCCCGATCCTCAGCAACCAGGTGAAGGAACTGGAAACGAAGCTGAACGAGACCATCTTCGCCATCAAAAGTATGTCGCAGCTCAGGGAATAAGGGGGGTAACAGATGAAACTTCAGTTCGAGAAATATTCGTGGGATCCCTGGGGGAATGGTTTCGACTTCTCCCAGCCGGCCCGTCAGGCGTACAAGGCACCTCAGGAGTCCCCGAAGGAGAAGATGGGGAGCTGGTTTAAAGGACAGTTGGAGAACTGGTTCAAAGGCAAGCAGGTGGCCGAGAACCACAACATGACCAAGAAGTTGAATTCCCTCACCCCCGAACAGCGTGGTCGTCTGGACAGCTACAAGGAGAGCAGCCAGAAGATCAAGGAGTGGAGCGCCGAGAGGGAGCAGTTGCGCAAGGACTACGAGCACCCGGCCAACTGGAACAAGAAAGAGGAGATCGGAGCGACCATCACGTCCTACAACAAAGCCATTGCCGAGCAGAAGGAAATTCAGGCGAAGGCCATCAGCGGCATCCAGAACTCCGGCAACAAGACCCTCAAGGAACTCGCCGGGGAAGCCGCCAAACAGGCCGGCCGCTACGACTTCGAAGCCAAACTCCAGAAGATGGACGCGAAGGAGCTCAAGGAAGCTGCCGCGAAGATGGAGAAGGATGCCGGCGGGAAGCCGCTCTCCAAGGAAGACCAGACTAAGAAAGACGCCATGGAGAAGACCGCGGCGGACAAGGAGAAGGGGGCGGAAGCCAAGGCCGACAAGGGGGCCAAGAACGGACGCCTGGAGCAGATCGACAAGCGGCTCGGCGAGCTCCATAAGGCTAAGCCCCAAAACCACCAGGAGCAGGCGGCGAGGATCCGCGAGATCAAAACCCTGAGGGCGGAGAAGGAGGGGATTATAAAGGAGAGGGATAACACCTTCGAGAACGTAAAGAAGCATGAGGAAAAGCCCGTGGACGTCAACGACCGCCAGAAGGCCGGTCACGAACGTGCGGCTACCTTGGAGAAGGCTGCAGTTGCACGCAAAGAACAAGGTCCTTCTTCTGAGAACAGCGCTTCCGTGCACAAAGGCCCGTCCAGCAACCACGGCTCGAGTCCGGCACAAGCCCCTTCACGCAAAGAAGACACCGCCCTTGACCGTGCTATTGCCCGCCGAGAAACCCAGGGCAAGGCATACGGCAACAATGTCAGCTCAGCCGCAAAGCCAACCAATGCCCAGGCGGAATCCCCTGAAAAGGGTGAGCGTGTTCCGACTGCTGCTGAAAAGCAAAGTGGCCCGGCACCTGCTGGCAAACCGGCGGAAGCTGAACGGGGTAAGGTTTCTTCCAATACTCAAGACTTCGCCCTCAGCCCTGCAGCAAATAGGTACAGGGCAAGCCTTGGTAAAGGTGCCGCAACGCCACCAGCTCAACCTAAGGCTGCGGAGATAAAAAATGCTCCCTCAAACAGTAATTCTGCAGCGAGCAGGTATGCGGCTTCTATAGGGAGAGAGGCCCAAAAAACCAATCAACAGCCGGCGTCGGACGTCAAAAGCGGACCAAGTGCGACAAATAAACCGAAACTTGGGCGGTAGCGCAAAAACTCTAGTGCAAAAATAACTTGCAATGTGCCTGATTGTATTGTATTGTATATACAAGCTAAAGTTAAATAACTGAAAACACACGAGGTGGATCATGGAAACACTTAACGAGTACGTGAAAACAGAATACGAACTGGCAAAAGAAGATGAACTTTCGGCTCACCTGATCGGCGTAGCCAAGGGGTGCCCGGTGAAGTACAGAAGCACCCCTACGGAGAAAGGGGGCTACCAGCTCCGCAGCTTCGGCGGCGGGTACATCGGTGTCATCGTCGACCACCAGGGCGAAATGCTCAAGGCTCTCCAGATGGACGAGGCTTGGGTGGCCTACATCGACGAGAGCATGCCCACTGAGGCAGACCTCGACAACCTGATCAACTGCATGATCGAACTAGCCGACAAGTGCCAGCATCTGTTCATCGAGCCTGACCCCGCGCTGCTCGACTTCCCGAAGGTGACCCCGATGATCTCCGACGGCACCGACGGTAGCGAAGCTGGCGTTGACCATAGGCTGATCAAGGCCACCTTCGATGCAGAAAAAGTCCTCTACGCCGATTCGTCCACAACCGATGCTAGGCAGGCGGCCATCTACAAAACCACTGACCGTGGTCTTCCCGGAGGTGAAGGCTACTTCATCGGCGAGATCCGCCGCAACGACCTGGACGGCGTGGAAAAGATCACCTACATCAACCCAGTCGACGCAGAAGCGGTGCTCGCCAAGGCTGCTGAGATCCAGGCCGAGGCTGACAGGCGGAACGCCAAGGATGACGACTACATGCTCGAGCACGACTACCTCCTCCCGCTGGTGATCGGCGCAATCGAGAAAGCTTCCACCGAGAAGCATCCGACCACCCCTTGGGACCTGATCCCGAACGAAGTGTTCTGGCGTCGCAGCTGCCACTACTGGTAGAGAGATCCGGATTTCTTCTTCTAGGGGATTCTGAGGGGGTCGAGGATGTCAAAAGAGTATCGCGAAGGGCATGAGGGAGAAGAGGATGGCAAGCCGGCAGGGACAGTAGGTCAACAGTTGGCGGCGGTCATAAAGCGGCAGAAGGGAGGGTTTGGTTCTCCCATTCTTTCACCGGGTCGGCAAAAAGATGTAGCCCCGGTGGAGGAGAAAGAGCGTGAAGAATTGACTCTTTCTGCGGCTGCCAAACGTTATCGAGACATGTACAAAAAGCCGACGGCACCACCACCCAAGAAGGAAAAGGCCCTGGTGGAGAAGTTGGTCGACACCGCCAAGAAGGTCATCACCAAAGGGATCGTGTGACCCCTAAAAAGCCCCTAGCACCACAGGGGCTATTTTTTTGCCAAAAATCTGCCGATTTTCCCAAAATCTCGCCGTCTATATATATGAAGGCATTTCATCCAGCAGGAGGATCAAAATATGGAAGTGCAAGGTAAGCCCAATGTCAGAATAATTAAAGGAAGTCGAGTATCCTCGAAAACAGAAATCGAAAGGTTTTTGGCGAGCTTCAGCGACAGACCCGGGTTCCTCGCCGGATCTGTAAGTAATTTCGAGGCGGTGTCCCGCGACAAGCGCCTCTACGACAAGGACAAGGACCTGTTTGGCAACATCGAGTTCCAGATCCCGGCGGACTTCTTCCCGAACGTCAATGTGGTGATTGGCGCCATGGGGTCCGGTAAGACAAAGGGGGCTTTTGACAACCTGCAGGCGGCCTACCCTGATCACCACAAGGTGATTCACGACCCGAAGACGGAGCAGATCGTCAAATTCTACAATCCGGCCAAGGGTGACATCATCATCGGCCATCCCGATGCCCGAAGCGTGATTTGGGACATCCTCGGTGAAATCCGCAAGGATAAACAGAAAGCGATGAGTATCTTCTTGAACATGCTACTGGTGATTCAAGGAGAGAGCAAGGAGAAGCAGTGGGCGAACTATGCAGCCGGTGACCTTACATGGATGGCGACAGAAACCCTGAAACTGGCGAAGAGCCCGGCCGACTATGCTGAAATATGGTTCGATTGCTATGTGAAAAGGAAACGGCAGGCCGGTGATGATTCCCTAAAGACCGGTAGCCTCGGCACTGCCGAGCCGGTGGTCAACCTCATCTTTCAGATGTACCACATTGCAGACCAGGACAAGCGTCGGCTGGTTACGGTGGAGGATATCGCAAACGCGCGCAACGTGTTTTTGTGCAACCGCACCGATTTCGCACAGCAGCTCAGCATCATCAACAACGCACTGCTCGCCATGCTGGTGGCCTACGACATGGCCCGCCCAAGCGTTGAGCGCGGCGACGTCGAAAAATACATCTTCTACCTTCTCGACGAGTTCCTGACCTTCAGACTCGATCCTGACTCCGAAAAAAGCCTCCTGACGCTGTGCAGGGATAGGGGGATCAGCGTGTGGCTAGGGATGCAATACCTCCCGCATGACAAGGAACGGCTCAAAGCGGTAATGGCATCGAACTACGCTCGCGTGGTCTATTCCTCCGGCGACACGGACACCATCGAATACTTCTCTAAGTCATCCGATGCGATCGTGTACCAGTTCTACGCGCCGAAAGAAAGTGTAGGTACTGGACAGGAAAGCCTGCTCGGAGGGCCTACATTCAACAAAAACGACGACTGGGTGAACGTTGATACCCGGCAGATCACCGAAGATGTCATCTCGCAGATGACCCCGTACGTGGCATATCTCGAGCTGAAGATCAACGAGCCGGGGATCCCCAAACTCAAGATCAAGACCTTCCTGAAACCGGTGCATATGATCACGCCGGCCAGAAACCCGCAGTGGGTGGAATCTGAAGTAGCGAAGAACGCACCGTTTATTTCGGAATTCCTTGTCGGCCATAACAACGAGGACGAGGAGGTGGCAAATGGGTAACGACGCCAACAAAAAGGGGCTGGCCGCAGGCATCGCGGTCACCATCCTGTCGATTGTGGGTCTCTTCTTCACTGATGGCACTCTCAACATTGCCTTACAGGTTATGGCAGGCCTTGCCGGTGCGGTCAGTCTTTTCTTCGGCTACAACATCACCAAGATCGACCCGGTGGAATTCGAGGCAGTTCAGCAGGCAGTTGCACAGCAGGAGACGCACAACGTCGCCGAGGCAATCCAGGAAGAACTGGTTGCTGACGACTACTACTTGGTGATCAAACGGGAATTTACCGACTTCTAAACCCCTCCCTGGAAGAACAAATTGAAGAGAACCACTGCAATGAGGCTGGCTTCCGCGCTGGCCTCATTTTTTTTCGTCCTGCCTTATTTTTTTTGCCGATTTCCCCAAAATCTCGCCGTCTATATAGATAAGGGAAGCGACATCAACCGCTGGCCATCCGCCAGTTACTATTTCGAAGCAAAAGGAGACAGACATGAACCTCTACATCGACCTGGCCTATTCCGCCCTGAAGTGCAAGACCATCAACTCCGAGTTCTCGTTCCCGAACGAGATCCGGATCGCTGCCGATCCCGGGTCCCTGGTGATCGACGGCGTGCCGGTTTACGACTTCGAAGGGCACAAACTGGTGATCGGCGAGACCGTCAACGGAAAGACCCTGCACAAGCGCAGTTTCGACTTCTTGCTGCAGTACGCGCCGGTCCTGGTCGCGCACGCTATCAGGCTTTCCAACGTCTACCCCGGCTCCATCACCGCGCTCAAGATCGGCATCCCCTTCGGAAACTGCAAGAACGGGGATAAGGCCCGTCTGATCGAGCGCCTGAGCCGCTTTGTCGTCGACGGCCGCGAATACCGCTACGAGGTGGACTGCCTGCCGCAGGGCGTCGGCGTCTTCCTCGAGTACCTCTACGAGGAGAAACCGGAAGACAAAAACGAATCGGGGTACGTCCTCGACTTCGGCTACAACACCGTCCTCCTCGTCAAGTACGAGAACCTGAAAGCGCGTCACGCCGGCTCCGAGCAGATGGACCAGTACGGGATCTCCCTCGTTGTGGACCGCATCAGCAAGGACCTGCGCGAGAAATTCCGGCTCAACCTCCCGCTGATCGAAGTGAACAAGATTTTCCGCAATCGTTACCTCGACGACTGCGGCAAGCGCCACGACATCAGCGACCTGTGCGACAAGGCCGTCAGGGAGTACCTGGACCAAATCCTCTTCGAACTGATGGATAAGAACGAGGACAAGTTCCGCCGGGTCAACAAAATCATCATCGGCGGCGGCGGAGCTTACTACATCACCAAGGCGTCGATCCCCGAAATGTTCCGCGACATGGTTCACATCATGCCTAACCAGCCGGAGTTCGCCAACGTCCGCGGGTTTATGCGCGTCGAGGAAGAAGCCGCAAGGAAAGCCGCTCAGCAGGCGGCCTAAGGGGGTGACCCGTGAAAAAATCAACTAGGCTTACGATCTCACTCCTCGTCGGGACGCCTATGTACGACTACTACTACTCGTTCAACGAGCGGCAGCGGTCGATCATAGTACACGAAGCCCTAACGAATCATTTCCTGCTAAAGACGGGGCAGTTGCAGCAGCCGAGCTACCCGCCGCAGCCGGTATACCAGTTCCCGCCCATGGCATACCCGGGGTGGCCTGCAGTTGCTCCTGCTCCTGCAGCGCCGCCGGTCGCACCTGTTGCACCTCCCGCTGCTCCGCAGCAGGTCCCGAGTCCGGTCGCCCAAGTTGCCCCGGTAGCAGCTCCGGCTGCACCGGTGGTTGCTGAGAATCCGGCTCCTGTACAAGCGGCACCGATTGCGCATAAAGAGCCGGTAGGATCTGCTCCGGCATCTTCGGACTCGGTCATAGATGAAGACCAGTTTGCCGAGTTCGGCTAGGAGGTGGCCATGTCGAAACTGAGACTTCTCCCGCAGCGCACGACCCAGATCGATGGCCTCACTCTCAACGCGAGCTCCCAGAAGTACAACTTCCTCGTGTTTGGAAAGCGCCACTGCGGCCGGACCAACATCTTTCGCAAGGTGGCTATGGACCTCTTGGACAAAGGAGAGAAGGTGCTTTACTTCGGCGACCTCGCCGACGTCGTGAACCCGGGCTTCTTCAACCACAAGCGCGATCTGTTCTTCGACCACGAAATGGATGGCGGGGTGGACTGGAGGGAAGGGAAGGGCGCCTTCTCTCCCAAGGCATGGGTGGCAGCCAGGACCGGCGGTGGCCTCTTTGTCTTCGGTGACATAGTGAACGGTAACGATGCCGCCGGGGAATTCCTCGACGCGATGCTGCTGGCCCTCTGCGGACGCGCGGAGACAGGACGCCACATCCACGTGTTCGTCGAGAACCTACACATGCTGCCGAAGCTCAAGGCCCTCTTGCCCGCCCTGTTTCTGAACGACATGCACGGGTTTTCCGTCTGGCTCTCAGCGCCGTCTTCCTTCCTGATCGAGAATATCTACGGGGAGGCCGGATTGAAAGAGATTGCCGATAACTGTTCCGGCGTCATCGCCACCCTCATCGATCGCGACACCGCCGAGTTTGTCCGCGACATGTGCGGTGACGAGATGGCCGGCCTCGAGGAGCTGCCCCCGGGAAAAGGAGCTGTGTATATCCGGCACCGGACTTCAGTGGAGATCCAGGAGGTCGCGGTAGGGTAGGGCAGCTGCACATACGAAGGTTGAAGAAGATCCCAGAGTTTCTTTCTCTAGGGGTCTTTTTTTGGGGCTCCGAATTTGGGTGTGGAAAATGACTAGATTTTGCCTTCCTTGATGAACTCTAACAGTGTGGAAATATCTACCCCGTAGTTCAGGGTCTTGGACTCTTCCGGTTCGTGCATTCCTGGGGTGTAGCGGTAGATGAACCCGACCCCCTCGAAAGCTTTTTTGTCGTACTTCGGCTTGAGTTTGAAGATCTTGTGGGTCCCCTTGGTGTAGAGGAGTTTGGCTCGCAGCACTTCGAAGGAGTACCCGTTGCCGGAGTCGTAGACGGCTCTGATCCCATTATTGAGTGCTTCAGTAAAGGCGTTGGTAAACTTGAAGTCCCAGTAGTTGAAGATCTCCACCGACCAATTCTCGAAAGCGGTGAAGATGTCGGTGAAGTAGGATTTGACGTGCTCCGGGATTGAAGCTTCCCATTCGTTGTAGAGGAAGATGGCTTCCGATCTGGTATCGGCCAACCAGATATCCAGGAAGCGCTCCTTAGCGTCGTACACGTCCTTGATGTGCGGCCACTTCTTGATCCAACTCCCCAGGGTTGCCTGCTGGAACACATCGAGGTCGATATTGCGGCTCAGGAGCACGAAACGGTCACTCTTGAGCATTGCCCTTT
>Ga0209317_1001521_pt1 | contig 19909 bp, 29 predicted proteins | sample RifGroB2_FD_183994 | JGI IMG/M metagenome (GOLD analysis project Ga0209317, IMG submission 183994) | Soil microbial communities from Rifle, Colorado, USA - Groundwater B2 (SPAdes) (version 2) | ecosystem: Environmental > Terrestrial > Soil > Unclassified | place: Rifle, Colorado | collected... | reverse complement strand
GCACCGCCTGCCTCAGAACCGCCTCCTCGAAAAGGGGTACCGCTCCATAGGGTGCGCTCCCTGCACACGCGCGGTGGAGCCGGGCGAGGACGCCCGTGCGGGGCGCTGGTGGTGGGAGAACCCGGAGCACAAAGAGTGCGGGTTGCACAGAAGATAGGAACTATGGACGGGGGGGTGCCCGGTCGCAGCGCATCGGGCAGCCAGTACAGAGTTGATATGGGAATCTTACTATGAGCAAGCATCTGACCCACCTGCAGCAACTAGAAGCCGAAAGCATCCACATCATCCGCGAGGTCGTGGCCGAATTCGACAACCCGGTGATGCTCTATTCCATCGGGAAGGACTCCGCGGTCATGCTGCATCTTGCCCGCAAGGCCTTCTACCCGGCCCGGGCGCCGTTTCCGCTGCTGCACGTGGACACCACCTGGAAGTTCCGCGAGATGATCGAGTTCCGGGACCGGATGGCGAAGGAATCGGGGCTCGACCTGATCGTTCATGTGAACGAGGAGGGTGTCAGCAGGGGGGTCTCCCCCTTCACCCACGGCTCCGCGCTCTACACGGACATCATGAAGACCGAGGGGCTCAAGCAGGCGCTCGACCGCTACAAGTTCGACGCGGCCTTCGGCGGCGCCCGCCGGGACGAGGAGAAGTCGCGGGCCAAGGAGCGCATCTTCTCCTTCAGGAGCGCGAACCACCGCTGGGACCCGAAGAACCAGCGCCCGGAGCTCTGGAACCTGTACAACACCCGCATCAAGCCCGGCGAGAGCATCCGCGTGTTCCCGCTCTCCAACTGGACGGAGCTCGACATCTGGCAGTACATCCACCTCGAAAAGATTCCGATCGTCCCCCTTTACTACTCAGCCGTGCGGCCGGTGGTTGAGCGCGACGGCATGCTGATCATGGTGGACGACGACCGGTTAGAGCTGCAGCCGGGGGAAAAGGTGGAGTACAAGCCGGTCCGCTTCCGCACCCTGGGATGCTACCCGCTTACCGGCGCGGTGGAGTCAGAGGCGGACACCCTGCCGGAGATCATCCAGGAAATGCTGCTCACCCGCACCTCCGAACGTCAGGGGCGCCTGATCGACCACGACCAGGCCGGTTCCATGGAGAAGAAGAAACAGGAAGGGTACTTCTAATGGCACATCAATCGGAACTGATCGAGAAAGATATCCTTGCCTACCTGAAAAGCCAGGAGGAGAAGTCCCTGCTCCGTTTCATCACCTGCGGCAGCGTGGATGACGGCAAGAGCACCCTGATCGGCCGCCTTCTGTGGGATTCGAAGATGGTGTTCGAGGACCAGCTGGCGGCGCTGGAGGCGGACAGCAAGAAGGTGGGGACCCAGGGTGGAGCCATCGACTACGCCCTGCTTCTGGACGGGCTGCAGGCCGAGCGGGAGCAGGGGATCACCATCGACGTGGCCTACCGCTTCTTCTCCACCGACAAGCGGAAGTTCATCGTCGCCGATACCCCCGGCCACGAGCAGTACACCCGCAACATGGTGACCGGAGCATCCACCGCGAAGGTTGCCGTGATCCTCGTGGACGGCCGCAAGGGGCTTCTGACCCAGACCCGCCGCCACAGCTACCTGGTCTCCCTGGTGGGGATCCGGCACATCGTGCTTGCCATCAACAAGATGGACCTGATCGAGTACGACGCGGAGAGGTTCGCGGCCATAGAGAAGGAGTACCGCGAGTTTGCGGCGCCGCTTGGCTTTGCCTCCATCACCGCCCTCCCGATCTCGGCCCTGAACGGCGACAACATCATCGACAGGAGCGACAACACCCCGTGGTACCAGGGGCCGACCCTGATGCACTTCCTTGAGACCGTGCAGGTCGAGGACGACCGTGCGCAGCAGCCATTCCGGCTGCCGGTGCAGTGGGTGAACCGTCCCAACCTCGACTTCCGCGGCTTCTGCGGCACCATCGCATCGGGCTCGATCCGTCCCGGCGACGAGGTGCGGGTGGCCTCCTCCGGGCTGGTGAGCCGGGTCTCCCGGATCGTCACCATGAACGGGGACCTCTCCGAAGCGGTGGCAGGCCAGGCGATCACCCTGGCGCTGGAGGACGAGATCGACATCAGCCGCGGCGACATGCTCACCACGGCCGCCGCGCCGCCGCTTCACACCAGGCATCCCGAAGCGCAGCTCGTCTGGTTTCACGACGAGCCGCTGCAGCCTGGGCAGCTTTACCTGGTGAAGACCGCGACCGGCGTCGTCCCGGGGCGGGTCACCTCGGTGCAGTACGCGACCGACGTGAACACCCTGGAGCAGAAGCAGGTGACGACGCTGGGGCTGAACGAAATCGGCCTGGCGCGGCTGGAACTCGACCGGTCGATTGCGTTGGACCCGTACCGGGAGAACAGGGACACCGGCAGCTTCATCCTCATCGACCGCTTCAGCAACGCCACCGTCGCGGCGGGGATGGTGGTCGAGGCTTTGCCCGAGGAGGAAGCGGAGCTGACCGAAGGAGGGGCGGGGACCGGGAGTTCGTGGGTCAGGCGCATCAGGCTCGGTGCAGCGACCGCCGGCAGTCTGAACCTCGTCGATCTGACGGAGGAAAAGGGCGCCTTCGTCCTGGACATGCCGCAAAGTCTCATCGAAAACCTGGAGAAGGGAAACCGCATGCTATTCAGGCTGCGCGACCTGGGGCAGCTGGAGCCGGTGGCGTATCTGGCCTATGAGAACACCCTGGCCTTCGAGTTCGACCGTACGGCGGAAGGGATCAGCGTGCTGCTCTTCAAGCGCGGCGACACACCGAAGAAGGATTACGGCGACGACGGGATCGGGATCTAGCGGCTCCAGAACTAGACATCAACATAAGAAAGGCTCCCGGATGTATCGGGAGCCTTTCTTCGTTGTGTCGCACTGTGGGATGCGTCGCCCTAGCTCTGTTTTCTCCTGCGGGTGAAGAAGCCGGCACCCAGGAGGCCGGCGCCCAGGAGAACAAAGGTTGAAGGCTCGGGAACCGCGGCGGCGGACGTCTCTATGTTGTCCACGCCGAGGCAATCGAATCCGTCGACGATCTTGAAAGACGTAATGTCCGAAAATCCGTACATGGTCGAGAAGTCGATGTGGATGCTCGGGAGCCCCCAGGAGTCGTAAGGAAGCGCGTAGTAGCCCCCTCCCGAAGTGACAATGGCCCAAGATGATAGATTGGTGATGAGGTCCAGACTCACAAGATCGAATGCCGTCCCTCCCATGTCAAACTTTGCGCTCCCGCCATGAGTATGCAGGTTAGGGTCGGTGTCATCCCAAAAACCGACATGCCAGTCGCCACCATATGCGGTGTAGCTAAGGCCGTCCTGGCTGTAGTGACCGGTATATCCGATCGGTTCAAACGTCATGGTGTTTGCCAACGCGTTCTGGTTCAGACCGATCGTTACTACAATCGCCACAATCAGTCCTGCCAATGTCTTCAGTGTTTTCATTTCTAGTCCCTCCTTCAATAAGATTAAAAAGTGCTTCTCACCCAGCAAATACTTTGCCAACATCCAAAATGTCTGATCTACAGTCAGATTCATGTTTTTTTTTACTGTGCTTGTGTAAAAAAACTCGACAGCTCATTCCCGCTGGTGATCCCTGGATGTAAGCTAATCCGACATGCCGCATATGCAGAATAATCAATAGGCGCCGGTTGGCGTTACCCAGCATAAGTGGAGAAAGGTGGTGGTTGCAGCGGTAGAAGAGCGGTATGGAGCGTTGCGGGGGGGGCTTTGCTGTCGTTTTCATTTGAGGGTTCGATTAGGACCTGGGGAGGTGAACAAAAAAGGGTTACGGAATAATCCGTAACCCTTGATCTTTTGGTGCCGAAGACTGGAATCGAACCAGCACACCCTTGCGAGTACTAGAACCTGAACTTTTCCCATGGTCTGTAACGTCAAGCGCAGCCTATTTTTTTTCGTCCGTTTCTTGACAACCCCCTGCAGGTTGGCTGTGGCGTCGTACTCTGGCGGCGAATCCTCCGGCTCTCTGGGCCATCTCTGCGTGCTCCAGGTGGGTGTAGATGTTCATGGTTGTCTGGATGTCCTGGTGGCCTAGCAGGCTTTGGATGCTGCGCAGATCCGCGCCGCCTTCGTGGAGGTGGGTGGCGAAGTCGTGGCGCAGCAGGTGGTTCGTCACTCTCTTGGTCACCCCGGCTCGCTCTGCCGCACTCTTGATGCCGGCACGCATGTCGCGGTAGGGTTTCAGGGTGCGCGGGTTCAGGTAGAGGTATCCACGGGAGCGATGTTTCTTCCGCTCCTGCAGCTCCAGGTAGAGGCGTTCGGTGAGGATCGGGAGCTTCTCCTGTTTTCCTCCCTTCCGGATCACGGTGATGCTGCCGTAGTAAGGCGACAGATTCTCGTCGATGATGACGGGGTGGGGAGGAAGGTCGACCCATTCCGCGGTGATGAGGCGGGCTTCCTTTTTGCGGAGTCCCGCATCGTACATGAGGAGGGTGAGTCCGTAACGGTCGGCGCCGGCGTTCTTCGATTCTTTGGTCTGTTCGATGATCCGCTGCACTTCGTCGAAGGTGTGTGTCTGTTGGATCGGGGCCTTGGTCTGTTTCTTGGGGAATCCCTTGATGGTGACTTCGTGTTGGGTGTATCCATTTTCCTTCGCCCATTTCATGAAACTGGACAGGTAGGCGAGCTCGCGGGTGATGGTGCGCTTCGAGATGGGTTTTCGGCGGGTCTTATCCTCGGCGGCTCCGTCCTTCTTGGGTGCCCCTAGTAGATAGGTATTCTTCAGGCGCTTGGCCTTGTAGAGGTCGACGGCTTTAACGTCGACGTGGTGGAAGTGGAGACTGCCGAAGTGCGGTTCCATTTGCTTCCAGGCGTAGAGGAAATCTTTGACGGTCCCCGGGCTGTGTTCCAGTCCGTACCAGGTGATAAAGTCGCCTAGGTGATCGCCGATCCTGGAACTGGACGTGACGATTCTCGCCGTCTTCTGCTTTAGCCTCCAGTATTCCCGCTGGGCGTCTTCGTAGGTCCCCTCGAAGTTGATCCTGGTGCGTGATTTCTTCCCCTGGCTGATGTCGAGCACGTACCAGCCGGGCCATTTCGGATGTGCTTTTACTCCCATGTCATTTCACCTAATATCCGCATCAAGCGGTTTCCACTCGCCATTAGGGGCTTTACTAAGCGTGATTCTGAAGTGATTTCTTATCATCGCACCAAAGCCATTTTGTGCGTCTACATGTCCAGAAACTTCCCATACATTCGCTGCTAGTTTTTTAACAAGGAAATCATTGGGATTCTGGAACTTAGCAGTAGATGGTGCTTTAAGTACACCTTCTACTGCACGTTTGACTGCAAATCTCACTTGTTGGTCATCAGTGTTAATAGTAGGTGTTGTTGGGGTATACTCTATTTCTTTATTAGGAAAGGCACACATGGCGAATGATAGAAGAAAAATTCCACCAAAAACAGTAGTTAGAAAGGCAATAGCTTTTTTGCCTCGCTGTTTCTCTGTGCCCCGCGTCAGCCAAAAAAGAATAGCAATGGCGATTGCCCCGCCAACAAATATAACGGTTAACCCTTCCTTCATATGGCGTTTCCTTGAAGTGTAGTAAACCTTTTGCGGGAATTCAGTAAATATTAACTGAGTCTACTTCCCACGTTCTTGCATCCATACCTTGTTGATAGGTCATCATAGTTGTTGTAGTAAGGGTTCTAGTTTCTCTATTATCCAAAAACCCTTTAAGGTACACAAAGTCAATTTGGTGCCCATCCCGATTTTTCGCGACTAGCTTGATGAAGACCTGCCCGCCAGCCCCCCTGTTGTCGACGTCTGCTTTAACGCTGTACGTTATATAGTTGTACGCCCGTTCCGTCTCCATCGCTGAAATGCAACAAACTTTGATATCGTCCCTTTTATTCCGGACTGCGGGCCGCATATTGCCGTCTTCTGAGGAAAACTTTTTATGAAGTTCCGACTGGATGCGCTCCCCGTATTCCCTTAACTCGCGGAGTTCTCTTTCGAGCTTCTTGGTTTCTGCAGACTCGCTCTTATTGCTGGGGGCGCTTTGCGGGGGCTCGGGTCTGCCCTCATACTCAACAACAATTCTATCCTCATACTCCCGGATCTTGACACTCTCAGCGAAAGAACACACCGGTATTGCCACTGTGAACGCTACAAGCTGAGTTAGTATTGCAGCTCTGAGTAGTATTTTAGACATGGCTATTGCCCTCTCCCTGTTAAGGCCGGAACCAATGCTGCGTTTTCCACTATTCTCAGAATTGCCAATTGGTCTTCTCGGCGGGACGGGCGGAAAGCTTTAATTGGAGCTGCCGGTGACGATTAGATGCACATAAGGTCCGCCTTATAAATCTATTAAGCTGGAGGAAGTCATGTTTCTGGAGTCGCTGCAATGCTGTAAGCTGTTATCCCGCTACACGGACAAACAGAAGTTGGACGTAATCAAAGCATTACTGCTGCTGAAGCTAGATGCTCCTATCCTTGTTGCCATGGTTACGATGGTGGTTAAGGCCGACAAGGCGCGGCAGAAGATCCTATTGCCACGGTAGTACAAAAGGGCGGCTATTCGTCGCCCTTCCTCTCTTTCCTCGAATCTTCTAACACGCCATAAAGCCCTGCCATTACGCGGTAGAACTCAGCAGTTGATAACTTTGCTTTTGCTTCTCTCAACTCTTTTTCGAGCCGGTTGATTTCGTCTAGCTCGCCAGGGTCGGGTTGATCCAAGTGCTCAAGGGGCGCAGTTGTTTCTTTGTCGCCTATCATTTCCCCCTCGCCATACATTAACCAATAGGGGTCTTCCCCGAATTCCTTGCAAACCAGCCTCAAGAGCTTGTCTGATGGCTTCTTTTTGCCTGAAAGAATCTCACTGAAGTATCCAGGGGCAATTCCGATTCTCTTGGAGAATTCTTTTTGCTTTAGTCCCCTGTATTTCATCATAATTTTAAGCCTGTCGGAGATTTCTTCCATTTTATGAAGTTTTCCTGTTGACAAAGTTCTCTAGGAGAATTATAAAAGTTTCAAAAGTTATAAAAAACTGCATCTAGGGGGTGCTGAATGTCCGAATCAAGTGGTTGCCCGACTTTCCAAAAGTTCATGGCCGATGTAGCGCCTGCAGGATTTCTCGCCGACATGCGCGACTTCTTCGGAAGAGCTCTGGAGAGCAAGTTCTCCGAGCCTGGCGCTGTCACTATCGATACTTTCGTTTCAGCCCACTGTGATGCCGGGCCTGATCTGAAGGTGACTTTTTCTGACCTCTACAACGAATTTCTTCGGGTCGGGGGGCGTTGTCCCGCAAGGATGTTCAGTCGGCAGATGATGGCGCGGTTTCAGCTCGGGCGCAAAAACGGGAACCTTTGCGTTGTCGGGCTCGATCTTAAAAAGCAGAACCAGAACCCTGCCGGGACTAATCTGCTTCCGGAGTGAAGAAACTGTCATGGAACTTATGTTCCATTGTGTCGGAAACCTCAGAGAGCAGTGATAGGGCATCTTCTATGAGTACGTCTCTTTGGTGCCCATCCATTCCAAGTATTTCAGGGCGAGCTGTAATCAGCGCCTTGGTTATTTCAATGGCAGCGTGAGTCCGGGGGTCCAAAAGCATACGGTGGCTCCTAAGTGCAGCAAATGGGGTTATAGAATTTTACAACTTACTTAAATCAGGATGAAAGTCAATGAAAATTGATCCTCGAACCAAAGAAAAATTTAAGGCGGCATGTCTCAACCAATCCGCCGTAGCCAAATCCATCGGTGTGACAGTGAGCCTATTCAACCAGGTGGTGAACGGGACCTATCCGAACCCGGAGGGCAAAGAGGCCACAAAGGCTGTCAACTTCCTCAGAGAGCGTGGGCTCCTCGTATTGGAAGGTGAGGCGGACTTCTTGGCGGCTGACACGATAGCAACATCTGAGGCTATTGCAATTACAAGCCATTAATCGCTGATAAAGGGGAAATCGTCATGGAATCGTTCGACGCCATGGGGCTGTGCATAGGAAGGGATGCAGATGATATCGCAAGGGCGCTCAAGCTGGAGGGGATCACCCTTCGGAAGTGGAAGCAGGACCCCGTTGACGGGTCGGGCTCGCGGAATCCGTTGGATGTGATCAGGATTGCGATCACGGCAGCTCTGAACCTTGGGCGCGATCCCAAAGAGGCGCTTGCGCCGATCATCTACCTGCAGGAGTGCTTCAGGGAGCAGATGGAGCAGCCGCCCAGCGATATCCAGGAAGCGTACTCGGACGCGATGCACGAGTTTTCGCGCCTCGTTTCAGAGCACACGGCGGCACTCAGGGACGGGAAGGTTTCCCCCGCGGAACTCCGGCGTATGGACAGGGTTATCTTCAGCATCCGCAGCAAGCTTGATGAGTACGAGAATGCACTTAACACTGAGGTGGGGAGGTAGGTGCTATGCCTAGAAATGCAATGATCGTTATTGGTGAATCTGGCTCAGGTAAGACCCGGAGGGCGATAGAGGAAGCTCGAAAACGCGGCGGAGTATACCTGTCCACATCATGGGATGAAATCAAGACCCCTTTCGGCCTGGGGCGCGTTTTGAAATTTCATCCGAAAACCGTGATTGTGGAAGGGCTGTCTGTTTCAGGCAAAGACATAAACCTCCTGAAGCATCTGGCTTCCGGGGACAACGTCCTTATTGAATTGAAATATGAGGATCCGCGAATGGTGCCGGCGCCGTACTTTATTTTTACGATGCTCACTCCTCCGAAAACCGTCTTCTCCCCCTCACCCTGGAGGCGGTTCGATGTGGTGGAGGTATAGCCATGCAGTTGGTCTGCTGGATCCAGTCGGGAAGCCTCCCTGATTCCGATCTGACCGTGATGGTTCATTGTCCTGGTGGCGATGATCCTGTTCGCCCTGGTTTCCACGATGGTGAGCAGTGGCACGATTACAACGGCGCGCCGCTCACCGGGAGGGATGCCGTCACCCACTGGATGCCGTTCCCGGAGCCGCCATCAGGACTGCAGGAGATGGTGAAAGAGAGGCATTCATCCTTCGGTCCCCCCGGGTTCTGCGGTAATGCCCCTCCCTGCAAGGGGAGCGTGGAAGGGAAGGGCGGGTGCATCTTCGACTGCGTCTACAACGAGTTTTTCTAAGGTGGGTTCGCGCCAGGGGAGACAGCATGAAAACCATTCATACCGAGGAGTTCAAGGCTTCATTGAGAGAGGAGATAGCGCTCGCGATTGAGGTTTGCAATAGAGATTACCCTGACTGGAGCCCTTCTGAGAAAAACAATTTCGTCTTGGGATGGCTTAAGGGCGAAGCTGGTTTCAAGGATGTGGGTCTGCAGGATCGCGGTGCGAATCTGCTTCTTGGAGAATCGGATGAGCAGCACTGAGTATAGACAACTGAAGGAGCAGATGGACCGTATTGAGCGGATGCTGCAGCAGATGAACGGTTGCGCCCCTGCTGATGTTTGCTCTGTTCCGGTTGAACCTCCACCGGAGGTCACTCCGGAAATGTCTGAGTCGGCTCGGGTGCGGGCGGTCCAGGCTGAAGGCAGTTACATCCTGCAGACTCAGGGGATCGATGCATACAAGGAATTCTGGAAGCAGCAAGGGAAAAAGAGAAAACCAAGGCTTAAGCACGCTGCATAAGGGGGGGGCAAAGTGACAGTTTTCGTGAACAGAGTAAGGCAGGCATACATCAGAAAGCGGTCCAGCCGGGAAATGATGCTGGCGACTCTTTGTTTCATTGCCTTTGTGGGACTCCTTGGTGTGGCTGGCCGCGACCAGGTGCGCGAAGAGGAAATGATGGAGGAGGCCTTCACCCGCGACCGGCGCATCTGCATCGTGGAGTGGTCCAAGTCCGTGCCTGTCTACGAGGTAGGGAAGTAGCCCGACAGTTTCACCCTTTTATTTAATGTTTGATTTGCTCCCGGAGGTAGTGCGTGTCTCGTTTCAAAGGTCTCGGTTCTATTTCTGCTGATGCAACCCCGCCTCCCCCCGTTCCCCCTGCCGCCGCTGTCGCACCGCAGGTCCCGCCTGTTCTGCCGGCAGAGGCTTCGACCCCGACATGTGATCCGCGCTTTCTCGTGCCCCATCTGGAGCGCTTCATGGTGCCTTTGCGCACCTACAGTCTCAGGATGGGGGAATTCTACGCTTCGCTGCCGTCCGTCCGCCAATACCTGGAGCACATCGACAAAGGTATCAGGGAAGGTGCCCTCGCACTTGGGCTCCAAAATCAGTGGGACTCGGTCGCGGCGATGGAAAAGCGTATAGATCTCCTGGTGCTGCGTTCGGTGCCAAACCTGGAGTTCGATAAGGCCGTTGCCGCCTTGGAGGCACGCTACCGGAATCTGCTTAATGCCATGAATGAGACCATCCCCGGTTCTCAGGGGAGCCTGCTTTAGTGGGTGAGCGTCTCCAACAAACTATCTGTCAACGGTTCACGAGTGAGGGCGCCCGGCGTGCCATTGCGCGCGAGCTTTTCACTCTGACAGTCAAGGACGACGCTGAGGAGCTGATTGGCCTGTGCCCCTTTCATGGTGAGTCCAATCCTTCCTTCAGTTATAACCCCGAGAAGGACGTTTATAGCTGCTTTACCTGCACTACGAAGCCCGGCGACCTGATCGACCTGTGGTGCCACGTGCACGGCAAGGACCGCAAACGTGGCGGCTTAAAGGACTTCTGCCAGACCTGCGGCCTCGACTGGGACGGTGTGAAGGAATATCTCGGGTATACCTCAGGCAGCACCCCATCGAAAAAGCCCGCCAAAAGCAGGATTTCGAAGCCGAAAAATCAGCCCGACGCCGACAAAATCGACGAATCCGGTTTGGTCCAAATGCGGATACCTGTACCGCTCGATCCCGCTGCTGTCTCTGAGCCTGTTCCTGAAGAGAAGGTGATTTCGGAAGAGGAATGGGCCGCGCTTCCGCCTATCCCTGATGACATGATCGAGGAGCTGCAAGTCCGGCGCTCATGGACCCGTGAGGGGATCGAGAAGGCGGGGCTTCGCCTTTACCTGCACTCGAAAGAGGGTGCGAAGATGCGGCGCGTGCCCTTTGGCGAGCGGCGCGTGGCGATCCCCGTGCGCGACGACCAGGGGGTGCTGAGGAACATCCGCCTCTATGCTCCGTTCGGGACCAAGGACGGCTATCCGAAGATGGTTTCGTGGGGGAGCGGCTACGGATCAGCCCGACTCCTCCCTTCCCCCTCCTCTTGGGGCACCGGGCCTTTGTGGTACTGCGAAGGTGAGCCGGACTGGATCTGCGCGCTGTCGCAGGGGCTGAATGCGGTCACCAAGACGACCGGGGCCAAGATCCACAAGAAGGAATGGCTGAAACACTTCCACGGTCGGGACGTCATCTTCTGTTATGACGCTGACAAGGCGGGGCTCGCCGGCGCGGAGAAGGGCGCCGTGATGCTCTCGAAGGAGGCTGAGTCCGTCCGGGTCGTCATGTGGCCGCGCTTCATGTATATCGACAATCCGGCGGAGAAGTGGGACGGCAAGTCCGACTTCTCGCCATTCGTCATGACTGCCGGCGAGGAGTACCCGCAGGATCATGGCTGGGATCTCACCGACTTCATCACAAAGCATGGCAAGAGCGTCCGGGAACTCCGTGACCTGCTGCCTTCTTCCAAGACATTCGCCAGGCCGAAGCATGAAGAGGCGGAGATGGGGGGCGCGGCGCGCTTTTTCGGCGGGGCTCGCGGGACCACGTTTAAACCGGTGCTTCTGGCTGACGCCTACCTGAAGGATCACCCCATTGTTTCGGACCCGAAGTCGAAGAAACCGTTCCTGTGGAACGGACAGTACTTCGAGGAGTACGAGGTCGACTACATCGCCACGGCCGTTACCAGGATGCTGGAGCAGGAGGCCAAGACGAACTATGTCAATGACGCGACCAGCATCATCCTCAGGCTATCCACCCTGGAGTTTGGCCGGCAGCTGAACGACCGCCCGGAGTGGACCTGTCTTAAAAGCGGAATGCTGAACCTGGAGACGGGTGAGCACGTCCCGCACTCCAGGGAGTTCTACTCCTCGTTCCAGTTGGGAGCCAGCTTCGACCCTCACGCCAAAGAGAAGGCGTGCCCGAGGTGCAACGGCGTTCCTGGTGATGACGACTGCCCGGAGTGCTGGGGGCGCGGGTACCTTTACGACTGTCAGCGGTGGATCCAGTTTCTGAAGGAAACCGTCCAGGTAAAAGAGACCATCATGCAGCTGCAGGAGTTCGCCGGCTATTGCCTTACCAGGGAGACCAGGTTCGCAAAGTGCCTGCTCCTCACCGGTCCCGGATCGGACGGCAAGTCAAAAATATTGGACATTCTCCAGGCGCTGGTAGGTGAGCAAAATACCTCCGGCGTATCTCTCACCGAGCTGGAGAAGCCGTTTTCCCGGGCGATGCTCTTCAACAAGGCGTTGAACGTCTCGGCAGAGATCGACAGCGGCGCGATTCATTCCGAGGTTTTTAAGAAGCTTGTCGCGGGTGATACCGTCTCCGCTGAATTCAAGCACAGGGACGGCTTCCAGTTCCGCTTCTGGGGGAAGATGGCCTTCGCGGCGAACAACCCTCCGCGCATCCTGGATAACTCGGACGGTCTATTCCGCCGTTTCATCGTGGTCCGTTGTAAGCGGCAGTTCCTCGAGGACGACCCGAACACTGACCCGTACCTTGACAAGCGTCTGCTCGCGGAGTTGGACGGCATCCTGGTGTGGGCGCTGGACGGTGCAACCAGGCTCTTTGACCAGAAGCGCTTCACCTTCTCCGAGGACTCTGCCGCGGCCCTGATGGACTTCAAGCGGGATAACAACCCGATCCTCAACTTCGCGGAGGATCGGCTGCTCTACCGTGTTGAAATGCCTGATATGCGCCTCTCGCGGGCATCTGTCTACGATGATTACAAGAAGTACTGCGCGAAGTGGGGCTACTCTCCGGCGGGCTTCACCCATTTTGGGCGCGGCCTGAAAGGCGTGTTTAAATCCCTCGCGGACGGCCGTCTGAAAGACGGCACCCGCGACAAATGTTATCTCGGTTTAGCCTTTGCCGACTCTGATGACGCCGTGCGGATTCTTGCGCGTGAGGAGACCCTGCGGGCCCTTCCCTCCTCCCCGCTCCCCTCCACCGGCTCGGCTCCCAGTAGGGAAGGGGGGGCTGTTTGTTAGCGGCAGCTAAGAGAATTCTGTCCCAGATGAAGAGATCCGGGACAGATCCGGGACAGATCCGGGACAGGTTTTTAAGCCGGGAAAACAACAGCTTCAAGAGTTGTCCCGGATCGTCCCGGATCAAACCAAGATAATACGTATGCGCGCACGCGCATGAAGCATCAAACGGGGGTAAAGCAAAGCGGTTCTCTCTCTATAACTATTTCAAAAACATCCGGGACAATCCGGGACAAAAGAATAAAGAAGCGAAATTATTAGCAAAAAGACGTCCCGGATCTGTCCCGAATGGGTAAAAGATCCGGGACAGATCCGGGACAAAGGAGAGCGGCGGATGGATAAGACTTTGAAACTGTTTGTTGAAGGGCTTCTGAGCCAGGTAAGGCTGTCCAATGTCACTGAGGTGATCTACAGCGACTATGTCGATTTCTGTGCTGCAACGGGTGTCACCGCATTAAGCCGCTCTGAGTTCACGGAAGGGCTCATGTCCATCATTGACCAGGCTGTAGCGAGGCTGTGCCAATGAGATTCCAGCTGTCAGGCGTACGTGAAGCGCTATCGTTCCTGCCGGCCGAGGTCGTATTCAAGGCGGCAAGAAGCACCGTCGCCAAGGTTAAGCCGTCGGCTGTGGCTGCTGTTACCGCTGAACTCAGAAAGGTGTGGAACGTGCCCAGGTCCGAGATCGGCAAGAGGGTTGATTCCCGCATCAGCGGAGCCGGCGGACTTGAGGCGACCATCACCGTGGGTGGCCGCTCGGTCTCGCTTTCCTACTTCAGCGCAAAGCAGATGAGAGGGGCGGCAGTTATCACCCGCAAGGGGACGAAGATCCGCAAGCGTGGCTCCTTCGCCTTCCAGGGCGTATCGGTCACCGTGGAGAATTCCAAGACGACCCTGTTGCACCAGGCGTTCATGCAGAAGATGAAGAGCGGTCATGTCGGGATCTTCATTCGTACCGGGGTGAGTCGCTATCCGATCCGCCACAAGGACTCCATCTCCCTGGCCTCGATGGTATCGCAAGCCCGGATCAGCGAGCCGGTGGTAGCCAGGATCGAAGAGCGGATGGAGACGGTGTTCGAGCATGAGTTGAAGTTCTACAGCGGGGAGATCGCATGATGAATCGTGGCCGGTCAATCACAACATCTCGTGTCCGCGCAGTTGGTCGTTACCCCGACATCCTGTGCCGCGTCGCCGGGGGTGCTCTCTCATTAACGGGTCCTCCCGGCGGGGGTGCCCCCCTTGCGGGCGAGCGAGCGCGCAGAGTCCGTGCGCGGTCTGAACTTTTCGAGTTCCGGAATTTTGGAAGGTTATGAGAATTTTGCAAACTGCATATTTCCCGGCTGACACCCTCCCGGCCGTGGTGCTCGCCGGGGTCTCGGCGGAGCTCCTCCAGGTGGAGGAGTGCCGTTCGATGGTCTTGCAGCAGATCCACCAAGGGAAGGCCGTGTGCCCGGAGTGCCGGAGCGGGATCAGGACGGCCAAGGCTCTATCCACCTTCTGGGCCGGGGGGCGCGTCTGCTGCAAAGATTGCGGGAAGTACTTTGACGCCAGGACCGGGACGGTCCTGGCCGGCACCACGCTGGATTTCCGGCAGGTGCTGCTGCTCTCCCTGCTGCTGGCGGTGGGGGTGCCGGTCCGGCAGGTAGCGGATCGGCTGCAGCTCCATGAATCGACCGTCCGGGATTGGCGGGACCGTCTATCCCTTGGTCAACTAGGTGGTCACACATCATATCCCATAGGGGAAGGGACCGCGCCGCGGCGGGGGGAGGGGGAAGAGGATGGATGTCAGTATTAATACGGCAGTGTTATCGAGGTTGTTGAAGAGGACGGCGGGTATCAAGAGCAAGGTGTTCCCTATCCTGTCGCACGTCCTGTTGGAAGCGAGAGACGGGAAGCTCATCGTCTCAGCCTCCGACCTGGAAGTGGGGATGAGGGTCACCACGGACGAGGGTCTCTCCGTCGAAAAGGATGGAGCTATCGCTGTTCGTGCGGACCAGCTCCGCGAGATTGTGGGTGTCTTGCCCGGGGATGAAGTCGGTCTCAAGGTGCTCGATAACTGCAGGCTCGAAATCGTCGCCGGCGACTTCATCTCAAAGATAGCCGGGCGGCCTCGGGACGAGTTCCCGGCCATCGAGGGGAAGGGGAAAAAGATGGAGTCTTTCTCGCTCCACTCTGATGACCTCAAGGCATTCGTCGGGGCCTGCGCGCATTCGATGTCTACTGACGAAACGAAAGCGCATCTATGCGGGATCTACCTGCACACGGAGGACGGGAAGTTGATAGCGGTATCAACGGATGGTCACCGGGTGTCGCTGGCCTCACGCGGGTTGGAGGGCCTGCCGGCGTTCAGTGTGGTTGTCCCGCGCAAGGGGGTGGAGGAACTCCTCAAGCTGGAGTCGGACCACCTGGGGCTGCACGTGGGTCAGAACTCCCTGGAGGTGATACAGGGCGGGACCTTCCTTTCCATCCGCCTGGTCGAGGGTGATTACCCTTCATACCGTAGAGCGATCCCTTCTGACTACCCGAATTACTGCACCGTGGGCCGCGAAACGCTGATTGATGCCGTGGTGCGCGTTCGGCTCTTTTCGTCGAAGAACTCCATGCAGATGAAAATCTGGGAGAAAGGAATAACCCTTGGGGCCTCCAAGGAGGGCGATGAGGGGACAGATTGGGTGCCGTGCAAAAGGAATGGCGGGGGTGTCTCAATCAAGGTCGATGCCCGCTACCTGCTGGAGTCGCTGAACGCGCTCGCCGGGGCAGACGTGGTGCTGAAATACCGTGACGACCTGTCCCCCTTGGTGATGCTCCCGGCAGACTTCGGGAAATGGGACGAACGGCTGGCAGTTCTCGCCGCGCTCAGATTCTGAGGGTGCCATGAGATACCAGTTTGCAGAGGTGAGCAAGGCGGTTGAGTCGCAGATTCGGCAGCTGTTCGCGCAATGCCAGGGGAAAGAGATGTGTGTACCCGGCGCAATCCGCTTGATGCTCTGCGGCAGGGAAATGCCGATTGCCGTTTTTATCCCTGAGCAGGAACTGGAACTCCTTGAGGAGAACGGGTACGACAGACACCGAGACCCATATCTGCTGCAGGATGCCGTGGTATTGGTCATGGAAACGTCCCCTAGGGGACAAGTCAGGAAAAGGGGGATTTATGAACAAGGAGATCTGTTCGAAGTGCGGCGGTAAGGGGTGGATCGGGCACCTGGAGAACCCGTGCCCGGTGTGCAAGGGGAGCGGGAAGGTGGTGAAACAGTCTGGTCCGATTCGTGGCACGCGAGGATAGCAGATGGGGAAGTCAAAAGAGAACCCGCGCTATGAGGTATTCAGTTTCCGTGCGAATGACGAAGAGGCGGCGGAAATAGCTGCTGCAGTCCCTAAGGGGGAGAGGGCTTCCTACTTCCTCGCTGCAGTCAAGGAGAAGGTTCTGCGAGAAAGACAAAGGCAGATGGATGAAGTTGTGGACAGCTTCGACAGGCGGCTCCAAGCATGAGCGAAGCACCCTATGAAATATCTCCTTTGGAGGCGGCGCTGGACACTCGTGAGGCGGAGCTCCGCGGGGAGGCGGAGACGGCTTTCGAGAGGGCCTCGCGCAACCCGACTACGGCGAACCGCAAGGCGCACAAGGCGGCGGAGACGGCGCTCAAGAAGTTCCTCCAGGAGCGGCATGAACCTGAGACGGAGAGGACCTTCAAGGGGCTTCTCCAGGTGCTGGAGTACCTGGAGGGGGAAAACTGGAAGATCGGCAAGAGTAAGCTCTATGACGACTTCAGCGCCGGCAAGATTGAGGCGGAGCGGGACGGGAGCTTTCGAATCTCCAAGGTCATCGACTACGCCCGGGTTCACCTGCAGACGGCGGACGGCAAGAAGGGTGGCGAGGTTGTCTCTGTTCAAGAGGAGAAGGCGAGGGAAGAGGTCCTCCGGATCAGGATCGACCGGCAGCAGCGAGAGCTGAAATTTAAGGAATCCTCCGGCGAGCTGATCAGACGCTCTGAGGTGGAAACCGAGCTCTCGAAGCGGGCTATCTTCCTGGTCACAGATCGTAAGAATGTCTGGAGATCTAGTGTTATGGAGATCATTCGACTGGTGGGGGGCGATCCTCAGAAGGCCCCGGAGCTGATTGCCTACGGCGTACGCATGGAAGATGAAATCATCGGGCGGTATTCAAGGCCCATGAAATTTGATGAGGATTAAGGGTATCAATTGATGGCAACTATAACCGACAGTCCGCCAATCGAATTCACCGAGTTCCACCTTTTTGCTGGTCTGGGGGGTGGCTCTCTGGGGGCGTCTCTTTCCCGTGTCTCCTACATGGGGGTTCAGGGCACCATTCGCAGCATCGGTGCTATCGACTCCGATGCTCTCGCCTGTGAGGACTACAGGAACTTCACCGGCTCTCCCATTACCTGCATGGACCTCTTTGACCGCGCACAGTATGAGGCGTTCCACGGCCATGAGCCGCCCGATGGGTGGCGCGAGGCAACCCCGGCCGATATCCGTGCGGCAGCTGGCGGCGGGTGCCCGGACATTGTTTTTACCAGCCCGCCTTGCAAAGGGTTTAGCGGCTTGCTGCCGAACAAGAGCGCGGAGAGTGCGAAGTACCAGGCGCTGAACCGGCTCACCGTCCGCTCCATCCGCCTCACCCTGGAAGCGTTCAATGACGCGCCTCCCCGTATCATCCTTTTCGAGAACGTGCCTCGCATCCGCACCCGCGGTGCGGATCTGCTCAAGGAGATAAAGAGCCTGCTCAGACAGCACGGTTACGCCTGCCACGACGCGGATCACGACTGCGGAGAGATCGGTGGGCTGGCACAGCACCGGAAGCGGTACCTGCTCATTGCCAGGCACACCACGCGATGCAGGCCGTTCGTCTACCAGCCTCCCGTCCGGGATCTAAAAACCATCGGCGATGTCATCGGACCGCTGCCGCTTCCCGACGATCCGGCCATGGGGCCGATGCATCGGCTCCCGCGATTGAAGTGGCTCACCTGGTTGCGCCTGGCGCTGATCCCTGCCGGCGGGGACTGGCGGGACCTGCAGAAGATTGCTCCGGAGGAGTATCGGCTTGAGCGAGGGGAGTGGGGTACTACTGGTGGACCTTACACGGTTCAGGATTGGGATGAACCGGGAGCAACTATCACGGGAAGTGCCAGAATTACGGGCAGTAGCCCTGCCGCACTAGCAGACCCGAGAGTTACGGAAAGGTCGCGGCGGAACTCGTTCGTGGTCCGGGGCTGGGGAGATCGGGCTCTTACCATCGTCGGAGAGGATACTGTGGGGAGTGGTGCTCAAAGCGTTGGTGGCCCGCGCCTCTCCATGCAAGGGGAGAGCTATAGCGGTTCGCCCGGCCTTTACGGTGTCAACGAGTGGGAAGGTCCGGCGCCGGCGGTGACGGGTAGCGCATCAGTGAGCAGCTCGAATACTCCTGCAGCTATCGCAGACCCGCGGTTGAAAGACAGCGAGTCCAGGCACAGCAACAAATTCCGCGTGTCCAGCCATGATGAGCCCGCTCCGTGTGTGACCGGTACCAGATTTGGGTCTGGTGCGCTGGCAATTTCCGATCCGAGATTGCCGGAGTCGGGAGGCGTATATCCTGGGCGCTTCGGTGTGAGGGGGTGGGGCTCCCGGGCAGGCTGTATAACCGGCGATACTGATGTCCAGTGTGGTGCTCAATCAATTGGGGATCCCCGCCTTGCTCATGCGCCCCGGCCCGGCGTGTATCGCATCCTCCGCATGGACGAAGCGAGCGGCGCCGTGGTGGGTGGGGCTGGTGTAGGTGTGAGCAACGGACCTCAGGCGGTTGCTGACTCGCGCCTGGGGACTGCTCCTCGCTCGGGGTATATGCGGGTGATGGGAATGCGGGAGATCTCGCCGACCATCGTCGGTTCAGGGCGGGTAACAGGGAGCAATGGTCCTTCCGTGGTAGCCGATCACAGGTTGGGTTGTTCCTGCAGGAACGGCAGCTATGGGGTGATGGGGTGGGCGGAAACAGCCTCTGCGATAGTCGGGGCTGCGGATTGCCATGCGGCCAAGGCGGCTATAGCCGATGTCCGGCTTCCCGCCAACAATGACCGTCTTGATCCGCCTCCGGTTATCGTTGCCTTGGATGGGACGTGGCACCGTCCGTTGACCACGCTGGAGCTGCTTGCCCTGCAGAGTTTCCCCCTGTTCTTCCGGGATGGGCGACCGGTGGTGCTGGCGGGGAAAAGCGACGGGAAGTGGCGGGAGAGGATCGGCAACGCAGTTCCTCCGGAGGCGTCCCGCCGGATGCATGAGCAGATCGTCATGGCGCTGCTGCAGAACGAGCTGGGTGAGACGTTTATGCTTGGGTCCACTCAAATATGGGTAACTCCTGAGGAGCAGCCTGGGAAAACAGCAAGGCGGGAATTAAGCACGCGGAGGGGGACGAAATGAAAAAGGCAATAGCGGTGATTCTGTTTGCATTTCTTCTGGGCGGATGTGGGGCTGAGTGGTTTCCTGAGCCCATTGATCCTGATCAGGTAAGTGCCACTGGTGAGAGCGTCGGTGTGCTCATGAATTTTGAGAGGGTAGGGGAGAAGAACTACACGGTGGTAACCAGTAAGGGAGTTTTTTCGACCTACACCTCTCTGGATGTGCCGATGCAGACGCCGGTTTATCTATTGACTCACACGGATCGTGACACCGGGGCGCTGATAGGAAAAGTGCTACGTGCTCTTGAGCAATCCATCTTGGTTAAAGAAGTGCTGGTCTTGGTGCCATGAAAAGATCGGGAATACGGAGAAGTTTAACCACCCTTTATGCCGGCAATGATCAATGAAATTCCAATGATCAGCCAAGGCAGGAATGCTAATGACATGAGCATCAGGT
>Ga0209317_1001519_pt1 | contig 19947 bp, 17 predicted proteins | sample RifGroB2_FD_183994 | JGI IMG/M metagenome (GOLD analysis project Ga0209317, IMG submission 183994) | Soil microbial communities from Rifle, Colorado, USA - Groundwater B2 (SPAdes) (version 2) | ecosystem: Environmental > Terrestrial > Soil > Unclassified | place: Rifle, Colorado | collected... | reverse complement strand
GGTAGCTGTGCTGATCCCCGGCATCGGGCGCGAGGTCAACGGCAGCCGCCGCTGGCTATCGCTGTTCGTCGTCAATTTGCAGCCTTCGGAGCTGATGAAGTTGTTCGCCGTGCTCTATGCCGCAAGCTATGTGGTGCGCAAGGACAAGGTGGGGCATCTGTTCATCAAGGCATTCGTGCCGATGTTCGTGGTGATGGCGCTGATCGGCAGCCTGTTGCTGCTCGAGCCGGACATGGGCGCATTCGTGGTGATCTGCGCTATCGCCATGGCTACGTTGTGGCTGGGCGGATTCAATCTCAAAGTCTTTGCCATGTTGAGCGTTGCGCTACCGCTGGCATTCGGCGCATTGATCTATTCGTCGGAATATCGCATGCAGCGCCTGATCGGCTTCATGGACCCGTGGTCAGACCCGTTCGGCAAGGGTTATCAGCTCAGTCATGCATTGATCGCCTTCGGGCGCGGCGAATGGTTCGGCGTCGGCCTGGGCGGTAGCGTGGAAAAACTGTTTTACCTGCCGGAGGCGCATACCGACTTCCTGATGGCGGTAATTGCCGAGGAGCTAGGACTGGTCGGCGTGGCAGCGGTGATCCTGCTGTTCGCATTGCTGGTCATACGTGCGTTCCAGATCGGCCGCCATGCCGCCTTTCTCGAACGCTACTACTCCGCGCTGGTCGCGCAAGGCATCGGCGTGTGGCTCGGCGTACAGGCGATGATCAACATCGGCGTAAACATGGGCGTGCTGCCAACCAAGGGATTGACCCTGCCGTTCCTCAGCTTCGGCGGCAGCGGTCTGGTGGTGAACTGCATCGCGGCAGCGGTGCTGCTGCGAGTCGACTACGAGAATAGAAGGGTCGCGCGGGGGTTGCCGGTATGACGTCAGAGGACAGAGGACAGAGGACAGAGGACAGAGGTTTTGTTGCCGCTGCGCGGCGCCTTTCTAATAAAGGCGCGGCGAAGCCGCTCGACGCTCTGTCTTCGGTCCTCTGTCCTCTGTCCTCTGATCAGAATCGAACGATTCTGATCATGGCAGGCGGCACCGGCGGGCACATCATGCCGGGACTGGCGGTCGCCGACATCCTGCGTTCGCAGGGCTGGCAGGTGACCTGGCTGGGCGCGCCCAACAGCATGGAGGCGGAGCTGGTGCCCAGGCACGGTTATGCAATGGCATGGGTGAGGTTTTCCGGCTTGCGCGGCAAGGGTTTGCTGCGCAAGCTGATGCTGCCGTTCAACCTGTTGATTGCGTTGTGGCAGAGCGCGGCGGCGATCTTCCGCCATCGTCCAGATGTGGTGCTGGGCATGGGCGGTTACATCACTTTTCCGGGCGGGCTGATGGCGGCTTTGTTGCGCCGCCCGCTGGTGATCCACGAACAGAACTCCATCGCCGGGCTGAGCAACAGGGTGCTGGCGCGCCTCGCGCAAAAAACGCTGAGCGGCTTTCCTGATGTGCTGCCGAACGCGATCTGGTGCGGCAACCCGGTGCGCAACGGCATTGCCGCATTACCCGATCCGCAAACACGCTATGCGGCGCGCGCTGGCCGGCTGAACCTGCTGGTGGTGGGCGGCAGCCTCGGGGCGAAGGCGCTCAATGAAGTTCTGCCGCAGGTGCTCGCGCTGCTGCCGGAAGATGCCCGTCCGATTGTGATTCATCAGACCGGCAAGCAGCACTTCGAGGCAGTGCAACAACTGTATCGGCAGGCGGGCGTGCAGGCCGATATTCGTCCGTTTCTCGACGACATGGCCGGCAGTTACGCGCATGCCGACCTGGTGATCTGCCGCGCCGGTGCGTTGACCATCGCGGAGCTGGCGGCGGCAGGCGTGGCAAGCATTCTGGTGCCGTTCCCGTTTGCGGTGGACGATCACCAGACACACAACGCACGCTTCCTCTCCGGGCACGGCGCGGCATGGTTGTTGCCGCAGAATGAACTGAGCGCGGAGAAACTGGCGCAATTGCTGCGCGAAGTAACGCGCGAAAAATTATCGGCGATGGCGCAGCAGGCGCGCGCCGTGGCCAAGCCCGATGCGGCGCAACAAGTCGCGCAGGTATGCGCAGAACTGGCTGAAATATGAAACACAAAGTCAAACATCTGCATTTCGTCGGCATCGGCGGTTCGGGCATGAACGGCATCGCCGAAGTGCTGCTGAACCTCGGTTTTCAGGTGAGCGGTTCTGATCTCAGCGAGAACTCAGTCACGCAACGCCTCAGGCAACTCGGCGCGACAGTGCATCTCGGCCATGCCGAGCAGCATCTGGCCGATGCGGATGTGGTCGTGGTGTCTACTGCGGTCGGCGATAACAATCCGGAGGTGGCCGCCGCACGTGCACGCCGCATTCCTGTTGTGCCGCGCGCGATGATGCTGGTGGAATTGATGCGCCTGCGCCAAGGCATCGCGGTGGCGGGGACGCACGGCAAAACTACCACCACCTCGCTGGTCGCCAGCGTACTGGCCAAGGGCGGCTTCGATCCGACTTTTGTGATCGGCGGCAGGCTCAACAGCAGCGGCGCGAACGCCAGGCTCGGCACCGGCGAATTCATCGTCGCCGAAGCCGACGAATCGGATGCGTCGTTCCTGTACCTGCAGCCGATCATCGCGGTGATTACCAACATCGACGCCGATCACATGGAAACCTACGGCCACGACTTCGGCAGGCTCAAGCAGGCGTTTGTGGACTTCGTCGAGCACCTGCCGTTCTACGGCATGGCAATGCTATGCGCGGATGACGCTAACGTGCGTGAAATCATGCCGCGCATCACCAAGCCGGTATGCACCTACGGCCTTGGCGAGGGCGCGCAGATCCGCGCGGTGAACGTGCGTCATCAGGGCGGGCAGATGCACTTTACCGCCGAGTGCCGGCAAAACGGCACGCCACTCGACCTGGACGTGACGCTGAATCTTGCGGGGGCGCACAACGTGCTGAATGCGCTGGCGGCAATTGCGGTCGGGCTGGAAGTGGGCGTGTCAGGTAAAGCGATCGTTGCCGCACTGGCCGAGTTTCAGGGCGTGGGGCGGCGCTTCCAGCGCTACGGTGAAATTAATTTGCCCAACGGTGGCGCATTTACGCTGATCGACGACTACGGCCACCATCCGGTGGAGATGGCGGCGACACTGGCGGCGGCACGCGGCGCATTCCCCGGCAGACGGCTGGTGCTGGCCTTCCAGCCGCACCGCTATACGCGCACCCGTGACCTGTTCGAGGATTTCGTCAAGGTGCTGCGCGGTGTGGATGCGCTGTTGCTCGTGGAAGTGTACGCAGCCGGCGAGCCGCCGATTGTCGCGGCGGACGGGCGCGCGCTGATGCATGCGTTGCGCGTCGCCGGGCAGGATAAGGCGGTGTTCGTCGAGCAAATCAACGACATGCCGCAGGCGATCCTGCAGATGGCGTGCGACGGCGATGTCGTGATCACGATGGGCGCGGGCTCGATCGGCGGCGTACCCGGCGCGTTGAAGTCAGAGGACAGAGGACAGAGGACGAAGGACAGAGGTTTTGTTGCCGCTGCGCGGCACTCTTTCGATAAAGGCGCGGCAAAGCCGCTCAACATTCTGTCTTCTGTCTTCTGCCCTCTGTCCTCTGACACGCGCGGCGAGATGCGCTGCGACGTGCCCATGAGCCGCTACACCAGTTGGCGCGCGGGCGGTGTGGCCGAACGTGTGTACCAACCCGCCGATCTCGACGACCTGCTCGCATTCCTGTGTCAGTTGCCGCCGGACGATCCGCTGCATGTAGTGGGACTGGGCAGCAACCTGCTGGTGCGCGACGGCGGCTTGCGCGGCACGGTGTTGCTGCTGCACGGCGCATTGAACGAATTGCGCCTCGAAGCCGACGGATCAATCTATGCCGAGGCCGGTGTGCCGGGCGCAAAGCTGGCGCGCTTCGCCGCATTGCATAATCTGCGCGGTGCGGAATTCTGCGCCGGCATTCCCGGCACGGTCGGCGGCATGCTGGCGATGAACGCCGGCTGCTACGGCAGCGAGATCTGGCAGAAGGTGTTGCGCGTGCTGGTGGTTGACCGGAGCGGTGCGCTGCATGAACGAACCCCGTCGGATTATGAGATTGGCTATCGGCATATCGCGAAGAAATCCCCCCCAACCCCCCTTTTCCAAAGGGGGGAAGCGCCACAGGCGCGGGGGGATTTGACGGAGGAATTTTTCGCCGCCGCATGGCTGAAGTTCGAGAGAGGCGACGGCGACATTGCGCGGCAGGAGATCAAGGAACTGCTCGGCAAGCGCATCGCCAGCCAGCCGCTGAACCTGCCGAATGCCGGCTCGGTATTTCGCAACCCCATCGGCGATCATGCGGCGCGGCTGATTCAGCATTGCGGGCTGAAAGGCAGGCGCATCGGCGGTGCGCAGGTGTCGGAGAAGCACACCAACTTCATCGTGAACACCGGTGGGGCGACCGCGGCGGACATCGAGAATCTGATCGACGAAGTGCAAGCCGTAGTGGAACAGCAGACCGGTGTGCGGTTGCAATGTGAAGTGCAAATTATTGGCGAAAAAAACCTATGAACCCGCATCTCAGCCCTGATGGAACTACTGGTGAAACGACTAGCCATCCCACTAAGCAACCAGAAAACGGTTGCCAAGTGGTTGGTTATAGCCATTCGACTAGCCTGGCAAACAACGCCAGCCAAGTCGCTGGTTATCAGTCCTCAGTCCTCAGTCCTGCCGCCTTCGGCAAGGTCGCGGTGCTGTTCGGCGGCAAATCTGCCGAGCGCGAGGTGTCGCTGAAGAGCGGTGCGGCGGTGCTGGCGGCATTACAGCGCAGCGGTGTAGACGCGCATGCGTTCGATCCCGCCGTACAGAACCTGCAGGCGCTGCGCGACGAAGGCTATGACCGTGCCTTCATCGCGCTGCACGGCCGCTTCGGCGAAGACGGCACGGTGCAGGGCGCGCTGGAATTGCTGGGCATTCCCTACACCGGCAGCGGCGTGCTGGCTTCCGCGCTGGGCATGGATAAGTGGCGCACCAAGCTGGTGTGGCAGGCGGCAAACCTGCCGATCCCGGCATACGCATTGCTGGATGAACAAAGCGATTGGGATGCAGTGGCGCGGCAACTTGGACTGCCATTGTTCGTCAAGCCGGCCAACGAAGGCTCCAGCGTCGGCATCAGCAAAGTTAAAGCGGCCGGCGAATTGCAGGCTGCGTACCACGAGGCCGCGAAGCACGACAAGCTGGTGATCGCGGAAAGTTTCATCGGCGGCGGCGAATACACCGTGGCGATACTCGGCGAGCAGGTATTACCGGTAATCAAGATTGAACCGGCCAGCGAGTTCTACGACTATGAGGCGAAATACCTGCGCGACGATACCCGTTACCTGTGCCCCTGCGGGCTAGACGCGGCGCAGGAGGCCGAGATGCAGCGCCTGGCGAAACAGGCATTCGCACTGATCGGGGGACAGGGCTGGGGGCGCGTCGATTTCCTGATGGACGAGGCGGGCAAACCCTATCTGCTCGAAGTGAACACCGCGCCGGGGATGACCGACCACAGTCTGGTGCCGATGGCGGCGCGGCAGGCGGGCATCAGTTTCGAAGAATTGGTTGTGAAAATACTGGAGTTGGCGCATGTGGGATAACGCCGCCCTGCTGCGAAACATTGCCAATGCGCTGCTGGCCTTCAGCGTGCTGGCGGCGCTGTACGGCACAGGTTATTACATGGTGCACCTGCCGGGGTTGTTCCCGTTGCACAGCGTGCGCCTGAGTACGGTGCCACAACGCGTGATTGCGGAAAATGTGTTGCAGGCGGTGCGCAGCGAGGTAAAGGGCAACCTCTTTACCGTGGATATCGAACGGCTGCGGCAGTCGCTGGAACAGTTGTCCTGGGTGCGCAGCGTCAGTATCCGGCGCGAATTCCCGGATCGGTTGGTGGTGGCGCTGGAGGAGCATCAGGCATTGGGGCGCTGGAATGGCGTGGCGCTGGTGAATACATACGGCGAGGTGTTTGACGCAGTCAGCGAAGAGCAGCTGCCGGAGTTCATCGGCCAGGAAGATGATTCATTCGAGGTCGCGCAGCGCTATGGCGAATTCCGCCAGCAGCTTGCCGCGCTGAATCTGCAGGTGGCACAGCTTGCGTTGTCGCCGCGCCATGCCTGGCAGTTGCGCCTGAGCAGCGGCATGGCGCTGGAGCTGGGGCGCGAAGAGATGCAGCAGCGCCTCGCGCGGTTCGTGGCGGTATATCCGTACAGTCTGGCTACACAGAGGACAGAGGACGGAGGACGGAAGACGGAGGGGGCGGTGGCATATGTTGACCTACGCTACCGCAACGGGTTTGCCATCAGGCGGATGGCAGAGGATAGAAAACTGGGGGCTGAAAGTTGAAGATATTGAGAATTGAGGGCGTAAGGAAGATGACGGGGAATAGACTGGTTTTTCTGTCCTCTGTCTTCTGTTCTCTGATGGAACAACTAGCCATTCGACTAGGCTGGCAAACAACGCCAGCCAAGTCGCTGGTTATGTTTTCTGGAGCGGAGCGCAAACGATGAGCAGAAATAAGGAAACCAAAAACCTGGTGGTCGGGCTGGATATCGGCACTTCCAAGATCGTGGCCATTGTCGGCGAGGTCAGGCCGGACGGCATGCTGGAAGTAATCGGCATGGGCATGCACGAATCCGACGGTATGAAGAAAGGCATGGTGGTCAACATCGAAGCCACGGTGAGCGCGATCCAGCGCGCGCTGGAAGAGGCCGAGCTGATGGCTGATTGCAAAATCCATGAGGTTCACACCGGCATCGCCGGCAGCCATATTCGCGGCATCAATTCGCGCGGCATGGTGAAGATCAAGGAGAAGGAGGTCGCACCCACCGACATCGAGCGGGTGGTCGAAACCGCCAGCTCGATCAGCCTGCCGGGCGACCAGCAGATTCTGCATATCCTCGAACAGGAGTTCAGCATCGACGGCCAGGACGGCATCAAGAAACCGCTCGGCATGAGCGGCATGCGCCTGGATGTCGAGGTGCATATCGTCAGCGGCGCGGTGGCGGCGGTGCAGAACATCATGAAGTGCATCCACCGCTGCGGACTGGAGGTCAACGAATTGATCCTGCAGCCGCTGGCTTCGAGCAAGGCAGTACTCGAAGAGGATGAAAAAGAACTGGGCGTGTGCCTTGTTGACATCGGCGGCGGCACCACCGACATCGCGGTGTTTACCGGCGGCGCGATCCGCCATACGGCGGTGATTCCGATTGCCGGCGACCAGATCACCAACGACATCGCGATGGCGCTGCGCACCCCGACGCAGGATGCCGAGGACATCAAGATCAAGCATGGCTGCGCGTTGCGCCAATTGGCCGATGACGGCGTGATCGAGGTGCCGGGCGTGGGCGAACGCGGGCCGCGCATGCTGTCGCGCCAGACGCTGGCCGAGGTGATCGAGCCGCGCGTCGAAGAATTGTATTCGCTGGTGCAACAGGAATTGCGCCGCAGCGGCTTCGAAGATCTGCTGTCGTCCGGCATCGTGATTACCGGCGGCAGCAGCGCGATGCAGGGCATGGTCGAACTGGGTGAGGAGATATTCCACATGCCGGTGCGCCTGGGCATTCCCAAATATGTCGGCGGGTTGTCCGACGTAGTGAAGACGCCGCGCATGGCGACCGGTGTCGGGCTATTGCTGTACGGCCTGGAACATTTTCAGGGTAATGAGGAGAAGCGTATGCAATCAGGTTCGTTCGGCGATGTATTGGCAAGGATGAAGACCTGGTTTCAGGGTAATTTTTAGCAGGCTATGGTTGGCAGGTTCAGGGTTGATTTGTAATTACTAAACAGGAGGAAATGATGGCATTCGAACTAATGGAAGCGGAAACACAGGACGCAGTGATCAAGGTGATCGGGGTGGGCGGCTGCGGCGGCAATGCGGTCGATCACATGATCGAACAAGGCGTGCAGGGGGTCGAGTTCATCGTCATCAATACCGATGCGCAGGCGCTTAAACGCAGCAGGGCGCGCACCCAGTTGCAGATCGGCGCAAACATCACCAAGGGGCTGGGCGCGGGCGCCAAGCCGTCGATCGGCCAGGCGGCGGCCGAGGAGGATCGCGAACGCATCAAGGAGATGATCTGCGGCGCGAACATGATATTCATTACCGCCGGCATGGGTGGCGGCACCGGAACGGGCGCCGCGCCGATCGTCGCGCAGATCGCACGCGAACTGGATATTCTGACCGTGGCGGTGGTCACCAAACCGTTTACCTACGAAGGCAACCGGATGCGCTTTGCCAAGGCCGGCATCGATGCTCTGCACGAACACGTCGATTCGCTGATCATCGTGCCGAATTCAAAATTGATGGAAGTGCTGGGCATGGATGTCACCGTACCGGAAGCGTTCAAGGCCGCCAACGGCGTGTTGCAGGGCGCGGTAGCGGGCATTGCCGAAGTGATTAACGTGCCGGGGCTGATTAACGTCGACTTTGCCGATGTGCGCACGGTGATGTCGGAAAACGGCATGGCGATGATGGGTTCCGCCATCGCCTCTGGCCCGGATCGAGCGCGGGTTGCCGCCGAGCGCGCGATCGCCAGCCCGCTGCTGGAAGATGTCGATATGTCCGGCGCGCGCGGCGTGCTGGTGAACATTACCTCATCCAGCCAATTGAAACTGAAAGAGCTGGAAGATGTGATGGAATGCGTTAAATTCGCCGCAGAAGAGGCGACGGTCATTGTCGGCTCCGTCTTTGACGAGGCGATGGGCGACGATCTGCGCGTAACCGTTGTAGCGACCGGACTGGGTGCGCCACGCATCGTCAAGCAAAAACCGGAAATGGTTTATCGGAGCGAAGAAGCCGGCCAGCGAACCGGCACGTATGATGAGCCGATTGCCAATAACGGGGTGAATTACGACGCTCTGGACATGCCTGCCGTGATGCGCAGCCGCAGTCGCAGGGACGCCATCGATGCGATGGAAAAATCCGGGGCCGATACCTACGACATCCCGACGTTCTTGCGCAAACAGGCGGATTAGCCCGGTTGGTTTTGCCGCTTCAGGCCGGTGATGCGACCGTGAACGCGGGCATCCTGCCCGCATGCGGGCGAGACGCCCGCGCTCCCGGAAAAAACGCTGACCGTGCAACTCGACAACTACGTGCTGCTGTCGCCGGAAGCGATCAATCTGGATGAGGCCAACCGCGTCAAGTTGCAGTCGGTCAGGTAAAGTTAAGTTCCGCTGGCACTTTCCGGCCATTGATCTACTGAATTTCTCCCTATTCCCCAGCCCACACCGCATCTAGCATCCGCTCTCGCTTGCCTTCCGGTACGCGCTGCATGAACGCGCAATCCTGACGGTGGATGGTGATGCCGCGGTCGCGCGTGACGTAGCCGAGGATGGCATCCGGTTTTTCCGGTTTGCAGCACTTGGCTAGCTTGATCATCAGGTTGTCCACGCCTTCGATCAGCACGCCCGTTGAGGAGGTGCGCCGCGCGGTGTGTTTGTGGGCAACGGGTTGGGGGATGGGCGCAGATTTTGCGGGGGATTCCTGCTGGATGGCGAGGGCGGCGCGGCGCGAGGTGATTTCGCCGTGTCCGAGGGCGGCGAGCAATTCTTCCAGCTTGTGGAAGTTTAAGCGCTGCGCGATCTTCTCCTGATTGACCGAGGTCACGCCGAGGCGCTGCAATTCGCGGTCGAGCAACAGCCTGCCCTGCGCGATGCTGTCGTCGAGATTCTGCGTCTTGAACCAGTGCCGCACCTTGGCGCGCGCCCGCGCGCTCTTCAGATAGCCCTGCTGCGGCGAAAGCCAGTCGCGGCTCGGCGCGCCCTGCTTCGCGGTGAGGATTTCCACGCGCTGGCCGTTCTGCAATTTGTATTTGAGCGGCACGATATTGCCGTCCACCTTGGCGCCGCGCGTGCGGTGGCCGATGTCGGTGTGCAGGCTGTAGGCGAAATCCACCGGGGTCGCGCCCTTGGGCAGATCCATGACCTTGCCCTGCGGCGTAAACACATACACGCGGTCTTGCAGCAGCTCGTTCCTGAATTGTTCCTGCAAATTTCCGCTGTCGGCCAGTTCCGCCTTCCACGCGAGAATCTGGCGCAGCCAGGAGAGCTTGTCGTCGAACACGGCATCAGACTTCTTGTTTTCCTTGTAGCGCCAGTGCGCGGCGACGCCGAGCTCGGAATCGTGGTGCATGTCGTGCGTACGTATCTGCACTTCCAGCGCGAGCTGGCGCGGCCCGGTCACGGCGGTGTGCAGCGAACGGTAGCCGTTGCCCTTGGGGTTGGCGATGTAGTCGTCGAATTCGCCGGCGAGGGGCGGCCACAGCTCGTGTGTCACGGACAGCGCCGCGTAACAGTTCTGGATGCTGCTCACCAGGATGCGCACGGCGCGCACATCGTACACTTCGCCGAATTCGACCTGCTTGCGCTTCATCTTGTTGATGATGCTGTGGATGTGCTTGGGGCGGCCGGTCACCTCGGCAGGGATACCGGCAGCGTCCAGCTTTTGTTTGAGTTGCGCGATCACTTCTTCGATGTAGCGTTCCCGGTCCACGCGGCGCTCGTCGAGCAGCCCGGCTACTTTCTTGTAGAGCGCCGGTTCCAGATAGCGCAGCGACAGGTCTTCCAGTTCCCACTTGATTTGCCACACGCCGAGCCGGTTCGCCAGCGGCGCAAAAATGTTCTGCGTCTCCTGCGCGATCTGCTTCTGCTGCTCAGGGTTCGCGCCGGACAGGTTGCGCAGGGTCTGGGTGCGCTCGGCGAGTTTGATCAGCACCACGCGGATGTCCTCCACCATCGCCAGCAGCATCTTGCGCAGGCTCTCGATCTGCTGCGCGGCCTCGTCCTTGTCTTGTGCGCCGCGTATCTCGCTGAACAGGCGTATCCGTTCCACGCGCGAGATGCCATCGACCAGCGCCGTCACGCTGTGGCCAAAGCGCGCGTTCAGCGCCTCGGCCCAGCCATCGAGATAATCCGGCACGGCATGCAGCGCGGTGGCCGCGATGGTTTCGTGATCCAGGCGCATACCGATCAGGATGGAGGCCGATCCAAGCGCGTGCCGCAGCAGCGGCGTACCGGTCGCCTCTGTTTGCCCGCGATAGAGCGGCGCGGCGAATTCGCACGCCGCGCGAATCAGTGAAATCTCTACGGGTGAATAAACGGTGGATAATGCCGCCAGCCAATGCTGGATGTCTGCGCTGTCCTCGCCCGCGAGAGGGGGAAAGTGATGCTGGACGGAAACCATGCGTTTTAGCCTGAGTAGGAAATTTTGACCCGCAGATTACACGGATTAACGACCCTGCGACAGGTTCGCATACAGCGCATACGATGAAAATTCTGACCGCACTCTGAAGTGCCGCTGGCGCTTAGCGGACATTGCGACGATAGGTTACGAAGTGATATTCCAGCGGCTCCGGCATTTTCTGATAGTGAATCTCGCGCGAATCTTCCAGCCATTCTGACCGGTCAAATTCCGGGAGCCAGGCATCGCCGGCAATTTCCCGCTGAATCTCGGTGATCAGCAGCGTGTCCGCCAAATCCAAAGCCTGCGCATAAATATCCGCGCCACCGACTACGAAGATCTGCGTATCAGATGCGCAACTTGCAATCGCTTCCGGCAATGAATGCGCGACAGAGCAACCTTCGATTCTTAAATTGCGGTCGCGCGACATCACGACGGTAATGCGCCCCGGCAGTGGTCTGCCGATGGATTCGAAGGTCTTGCGTCCCATGATTATGTGATGTCCCATGGTGAGCCTTTTGAAATGCTTGAGGTCTTCCGGAATGCGCCACGGCAGGGTGTTGTCGATACCGATGGTGCGATTGCGCGCCATGGCAACAATGATAGAGAGCGAAGTCATACCGCGACGGGAGCTTTAATGGCCGGATGGGGATCGTAATTTTCCAACGTGAAATCTTCGAACTTGAACTCGAAAATATTTCTCACGTCAGGATTGAGCCGCATCGTCGGCAACGGGCGCGGCTCACGCGACAGTTGTTCGCGCGTTTGTTCCATGTGGTTCGAATAAATGTGCGCATCGCCAAAGGTATGCACGAAATCACCGGGCTTGAGTCCGCATACCTGCGCCATCATCAGCGTGAGCAATGCGTAGGAGGCGATGTTGAACGGCACGCCGAGGAAAATGTCCGCGCTGCGCTGGTAGAGTTGGCAGGATAATTTTCCGTCAGCGACATAGAACTGGAAGAACGCATGGCAGGGCGCGAGCGCCATCTTGTCGAGTTCGCCGACGTTCCACGCCGAGACGATCAGGCGGCGCGAATCGGGGTTCTTCCTGATCTGTTCTATTACTTCGGCAATCTGGTCCACCGCGCGCCCGTCTGCCGTGGCCCAAGAGCGCCATTGCTTGCCGTACACCGGGCCGAGATTGCCGTGTTCGTCCGCCCACTCATCCCAGATGGAAACGCCATTTTCCTTGAGATAGCGGATATTGGTATCGCCCTGCAGGAACCACAGCAGTTCGTGGATGATGGATTTCAGATGGCACTTCTTGGTGGTGACCAGCGGGAAGCCACAGGAAAGATCGAAGCGCATCTGGTAGCCGAACACGCTGACCGTGCCGGTGCCGGTACGGTCGGATTTTTTCGTGCCGTGATCCAGCACATGTTGCATGAAATCTAGATATTGGCGCATGGCGAAGCCAGTATAATTACGGCGTTGAATGACTTAATTCAGAGGACGCAATGCTAGCACAACTTACCTTTTCCCAGACCTTGCACGCCACCACACATCTACTGGTGCTTTTCCCCAAAACCAAGATGCTGCCGAAAGACCTGCCGCAGGACGAATTGCTCGCTGCCGTACTCAAGCGCCGCGAGATGAAGGTGGAAGAATTGGCGAAATCGCCCGTCGCCGCGAATGCGGCAGACGGCACGCTGGTGGCATGGGCGATGCTGGATACCGGAAAAGACATGTTCGCGCAACAGACGCAGGTGCGCAAGGCGTTGCAGTTGTTGCTGGAAGAACATCCAAGAAAGTTGGGCATCGCGGTGCTGGGCAATGAGAAGCAGCGCCAGTGTGCCGCCGAACTGGCGGTGTACGCCGCGTGGGTGAACGGCACGCTGCTGCCGATACACAAGAAGAAAGATGAACGAAAACCGCTGCATAAAATCATGCTGATCGGCAGCGTGGATCACAAGCCATTCGATGCGTTGCGCGCGCAAGCCTCGGGCAATCTGCTGTGCCGGGAACTGACCGCGTTGCCGCCGAACGAACTGACGCCGGGCCTGTACCGGAAACGCGTGCAAAGGCTGGCGCGGGGAAACGGCTGGCAGCATGAGGAATTCGACATGAAGATGCTGCGCAAGATGGGCGCGGGCGCATTCGTCGCCGTAGCGCAGGGCAGCGATCCGGAGGACGCCGCCATCGTTCATCTGTCATACCAACACCCCAACGCGAAGCAGACTGTGGCGCTGGTCGGCAAGGGCATCTGCTTCGATACCGGCGGGCACAACCTCAAACCGTCGCGCTATATGCACAATATGCACGAGGACATGAATGGTTCCGCCGTCGCGCTCGGCATCCTGCTCGCCGCCACGCAGAACAAACTGGCGGTGAACATCGATTGCTGGCTGGCGCTGGCGCAGAATCACATCAGCCCAAAGGCTTACAAACAGAACGATATCGTCAAGGCGCTCAACGGCACCACCATCGAAGTGATGCACACCGATGCCGAAGGACGCATGGTGCTGGCCGATACGCTCACACTCGCTTCACGCGCCAAGCCCGACCTGATGATCGACTTTGCCACGCTCACCGGCAGTATGGCAACGGCGCTGGGCGCGCGTTATTCGGGGGTGCTGGGCAACCGCGACGAGCTGGTGCAGCGCGCAGTGAGTGTCGGCAAGCAAAGCGGCGAACGACTGTGCGCCTTTCCGCTGGATGAAGATTACGAGGCTGCACTGGATTCCAAAGTCGCGGACATCAAGCAATGCACGCTGACCGGCGAGGCCGACCACATTCTCGCCACGCGCTTTCTCAAACGCTTCGTCGAGCATGACGTGCCGTGGCTGCATGTGGACTTATCCGCCAGCCGCTGCGAGGGCGGACTGGGCAGCGTGGCGAGCGACGTGACGGGATTCGGCGTGGTGTGGGGATTGGGGATGCTGAGCGGGGGTTAGCGGTGGATGTGGGGCGTTCCGGCATGATGCCTCATCTGCCGAAGCCTTGGATTAACCTGGAAAACAATCGGTTAGAATGGATAATCGATTGGATGATCAACCATAAAACCTGCCTGATCTGCAACATACAGATTAGGCAACAACCGGAAGAACTTCACTTAAAATAAGAAGGGAATTCTGCCTAAACAAACGAGGTCTATTCAAGACGATCTCATTACATTGAGGAATCCAAAGCATGAAAAGAATTTTGATAGCCGTTTCAGCACTTATCGGAATAGCCGGTTTGAATGCGGCATTCGCCGCCGATGAAAAAATGCAACATCATAACCATCATCACGCAATGAGCGTGATAGACATGCGAACATCCCTGGGGTTATCAGCGGAAATGAAGCAGCATCAGCTATCGAACATGCGCGAGCATCTGGAAGCGATTCAATCGATCATCGGCCTGATGTCGGAAAACAAGTTCGATGATGCCTCAAACGTGGCGCATGGCAAGCTTGGCTTGACCCCGGAAATGCAGAAGATGTGCAGCATGTTCGGCGATGAGAAATTCAGGGAGATGGGATTCGCTTTCCACAAGAGCGGGGACGATCTCGGCGACGCCTTGCAAACCAAGGATGTTAATGCGTCATTACGCGCATTGGACAAAACGATGCAATATTGTGTAGCGTGTCATGCGGCTTATCGTCAGTGAGTCAAAATGTGGCCGGTATAATTTGGTGTATTAATCATGGGCCGGAAAAATCGCGGCCTGCTCTCAAAGTCTTGCGTCGATAAATAAGTGGACAGCGAAAATGAATAAGTTGCTAAAACAGGTGTTGTTGCTGGTATGGGTATGTTTTTTTGCATTGGCCGGGCAGGCGCTGGCCGATCCTTTGTCGGAGGCAAATCGCGTATACGATATGGGGGATTATCAAAAGGCCGTAAAGTTATATACCCCCTTGGCAAAAAATGGAAACGCTGAAGCGCAATATGTCCTTGGGATGATGTATCGCGCCGGGCGAGGCGTTTCTCAAGATTACAATGAGGCCAGGAAGTGGTATCGGCTGGCCGCAGAACAGGGACATCCTATAGCCCAATTTTATCTTGGATGGATTTATGCCAAAGGAAAAGGCGTCCCCAAAGATATTATCCAAGGGTATATGTGGCTCAATATTGCGATTGCCAATGCTGACGGTGAAGCCAAGAAGGAATTTATTGTAGATCGCGACTCGATAGCAGTATCCATGACTGCTGACCAAATTGCCAAGGCGCAGGAGCTTTCCAACAAATGCACGGCTAAGAAATTCAAAGGGTGTTAGCGAGAGCGAATCTGCCCGGGCCATCCTCGCGCCGGCTTTTTCCTGCCCTGCAAATCAGGGAAACGCTCCCGGCAACATCCGTCCCCGCAGATACCAAACGCTCATGGTTAAAGAGTCGCGGCGAAAGGCATGTACCCGAATTACACTTGCTGCAGGCGTAACGCGACGCGTTTGAGATACGCTTCGCGCGCGATCTGCACGTCTTCCAGGAAATACGGCAGCTCCTTCAGCAGCAACGCCTGCGGGCCGTCCACCAGCGCCTTGGGCGGCGCGGGATGGAAATCCACCAGCACCATGTTGGCGCCGGCCAGTACGCCCTGCGCGGTGACATGCATCGTATCGAGTATGCCGTCCGGCGAGGCTTGCCGCGAGCCAACCGAGTGCGAGGGGTCGACGCATACAGGCATCCTTGTCAGCCGCTTCACCACCGGCACATGCGCGAAGTCCACCAGGTTGCGGTGCGGGTCGCCCATGTTGGTCTTCATGCCACGCAGGCCGAACACCACGTTGCGGTTGCCCTCGGAGGCCAGGTATTCCGCCGCGTTCAGCGACTCGTCCAGGGTGATGCCGAAGCCGCGCTTGAGCAGCACCGGCATCTCGGTTTGCCGTCCGACGATTTTCAGCAGCTCGAAATTCTGCGTGTTGCGCGTGCCGATTTGCAGCATCACGCCGGTCGGGTTGCCGGTCTGATGCAGCGCCTCGCGAATCTCGTCGAGATGCGATTCGTGGGTGATTTCCATCGCCAATACTTTGATGCCGTACTTGCCCGCCAGCTCGAAAACGTAGGGCAGGCAGTTCTTGCCGTGCCCCTGAAAGGCATACGGGCTGGTGCGCGGCTTGTAGGCGCCCATGCGCGTGCAAACCTGGCCGTTGTCGCGCAACGCCTTGAGCATGATCTCGACATGCTCGCGGTTGTCCACCGCACATAACCCGGCAAATACATGCAACGTATCTTGCCCGAAGCGCACGCCGTTGTAGTCGAAATGCGTCGGACGCTGGTCGTCCTTGTGCCGCCCGAGGATGCGGTACTCCTCGGAAACCCGCACCACGCGCTCGACACACGGCAGGCTCTGCATATCCTCGATGTCCAGCAGCTTGGTGTTGCCGATCAGGTAGATTTCCGTGAGCGACTGCTCGCTGCCGCGCTCGACATGCACGCGTGTCTGGATGCCTTGCAGCGTCGCGAGGTGCGCCAGCAACTGCCGGTATTCCGGCGACTGCTCGCCGGTATTGGAACTGAGGATGAGGATCATTTTTTCGCTATGCCTTTACTTTTCTCTGGGGCAGGAAGTTTTCGCCGCCCACTATTTTCCTGCCTGTCTTTGCTTCCAGTTCCAGTCGCGCCATTTTTGCGATGCCGCCGCCTTTCCTGGCAGCCTCTTCGTTTTCAGTCATGCCGGTAGCCTCGACGCTTTCGGCGATCTGGCGCGTGGACAATTCTGACAGCGCGGTAGCCTTGCATAGCCATTCCACTAAGCTGTCCAACGACGACAGCTAAGTGGCTGGTTAATATCAGCTCCGCCTCGCTCATGTGGTCGCGCAGGTTATGGGTTTGCAACCCCTTCATCTCTTTGTGCGCTTTCACGCTCACCTCCGCCCACTCCTGGTGGATGATGTTGGTGAGGATGGCGTATTCCTCGCCCTGCTTGATGTCGTGCTTCGCCCAATAGTCGGTCAGTTTGTTGCGCGTCTCCTGCCCGGTCATGCGCTGCTGTATCCACTTCTCGCTGCGCCCATGTTTCTGCCAGGTCTCGCGGGCGCGCTCCAGCGACAGCGCCGGATCGGCCATCTCCTGCATCCACTCATAGCCCACCTTCGCCAGCCACAGCTTGATCGGCTCCGCCTTCGGGCTGGGTACTGACTGCACCAGCCGCAGCAAGGTTTCGGCAGTGGCCACATCGGTCAGATAACTCTTGCCATCGGCAGCGGTTAATTTCAGTCGGTGACAATTTGTCACCGACTCGCTGCCTTCCTTACCCAGCCGCTCTTTCAGCTTGTTCCAGTACTTGCGAGCAGTCTGATAATCCGTCTGCTGCGTCAGCACCTGCACGATGTCCACCACCGAAAACCACCAGGCTTCCGTCGCCTCGTCATAGACGCGGCGTATTTGATGTTCTTCAAAGATTGCGGGCTGGGATTTCATCTCATCCTCTATCGCCACTCATTTCAAAACCATTTGTGTTTGGTGCCTTATTCCATTATTTAGATTTAAGGAACCTCTGATTAAGTCCGTTCGCCCTGAGCTTGTCGAAGGGCGAAATTTGCAAGTCACTGATTTTACATGCTCATCCGTTCATGGTTCGACAGGCTCACCACGAACGGACGACTTAATCAGAGGTTCCTTAATGTTTATAAGTCGAAAACCAAAAGCTCGTTTGCCATCTACTTCCGCAGTAAAATTATTGCCTGCGCCGGCCACTGCGCTGCCGGGTCGCGTGTGAAGCCGCTCTTGGCAAATTGCTGCCAGCGTCCGATCACGTAACATACCAGCAGATTGGCGTGCGCGCCCACATCCGTCGCCGCGCCCATCTCGCCCTGCGTGGTAGCCATGCGCAACGATTGCTTGAGCGTTGCCTCGATGCGGTCGAGCATCTGGTTGATGCGCTGCTGCAAGCGTTCGTTCTCATTCACCAGCGCGTCGCCGGTCAGTACCCGGGTCATGCCGCGATTCTTCTGCGCGAAGCCGAGCAGCATCGATATGATCGCCTCGACCTGCTTCACGCCGCTTTTTTCTTCCTGGGTGATCTTGTTGATCAGGCCGAACACGGTCTGCTCAATGAACTCGATCAGCCCCTCGAACATCTGCGCCTTGCTGGCGAAGTGGCGGTACAGTGCCGCTTCGGAAAGCTCCAGTCGCGCTGCCAGTGCCGCCGTGGTGATCTTCTCGCCCTTGGGCTGCTCCAGCATCTGCGCCACGGTTTGCAGGATTTGCAGTTTTCTTTCGCCCGGTTTGCTTGCCATGTTCACCTCTTCAATTCGCCCCAAAAACTGCCGTCCACAGATTACGCAGATTGACACAGATTAAAACAACAGACACGCATCGATATTTGCCAAGAGGTGATGGAAACACTCAATCTACCCTATTGGCAATCGGTTTAATCTGTGAAATCTGTGGATTAAACCGCTTTTTCCGGCCTCAAACGATGCAGTACAGCCGGCAACTGCATCACATCGCGTATCTTCACATCCACGCACGGCGCGCCCTTGTTGCCGGTATTCACCCATACGGTGCGCATCCCCAGCCGTTTCGCCGCAACCAGGTTTTCCAGGCTGTCCTCGACCATGACGCATTGTGCCGCCGCGACGCGCTGCCGCCGCAGCAGGCGCAGGAAGCCGAAGCTGTCCGGCTTGGGGCGGAAGCGCGTCTGCTCCACCGCCATCACGTCGTCGAACAGATCATCCACGCGCAACAGCTTCAACACTGCCTGCGCATAGTGTTGCGGCGCATTGGAAAACACCACCTTCCTGCCCGGCAGCGCCTTCAATACATGGCGCAGGCGCGGCTCGCGCAACACCATAAGCTCCAGCTCCGGGAACTGGTGGGTATGCCACAGAAAATGTTCCGGCTTGGTGCCGTGGTGGCGTATCAGGCCGCTCAACGTCGCGCCGTAACGCTGCCAGTAGTGCATGCGCAGCGCATTCGCCGCCGCCTCGTCCAGTTGCAGATGCTGCTGCAAATACGCGGTCATGCTGCGGTTGATGTGCGGAAAGATGTGCGGCGTCGCGTTATGCAGCGTGTTGTCCAGATCGAAAATCCACAGTGTGCGAACCATCATGTTCGCCCGCAGATTACGCAGATCAAATGGATTGGTTTTGAATCTGCGTACATCTGCGCAATCTGCGGATACAAGCTTTTTACTTGCTTTTAATTAAAGTGCCGACACCCTCGTCGGTGAGGATTTCCAGCAGCAGCGCATGTTCCACCCGCCCGTCGATGATATGCACGGACTTCACGCCGCTGCGCGCCGCGTCCAGCGCCGACCCGATCTTGGGCAGCATGCCGCCGGACAGAGTGCCGTCGGCCACCAGGTTGTCGATATCCTTGGGTGTCAGCCCGGAAAGCAGATTGCCGTCCTTGTCCAGCACGCCCGGCGTATTGGTGAGCAACACCAGTTTCTCCGCCTTGAGCACTTCCGCCAGCTTGCCTGCCACCAGGTCGGCGTTGATGTTCAATGTTTCGCCATCGGGCGCGACGCCGATCGGCGCGATCACCGGGATGAAATCGCCGGAATCAAGGAAGGTGATGATGGACGGGTCGATCCGGGTGATCTCGCCGACCAGCCCGATGTCCAGCATCTTGCCCGGCTCGTCGCTGCTTTCCAGCATCATTTTCTCGGCGCGGATGAACGCGCCGTCCTGCCCGGTCAGCCCGACCGCCTTGCCGCCGTGCCGGTTGATCAGGTTGACGATATCCTTGTTGACCTTGCCCAGCACCATCTCGACCACGTCCATGGTCTCCTCGTCGGTGACGCGCATGCCCTGGATGAACTCGCCCTGCTTGCCGACGCGCTTGAGCAAGTCGTTGATCTGCGGGCCGCCGCCATGCACGATCACCGGATTCATTCCCACCAGCTTGAGCAGCACCACATCGCGCG
>Ga0209317_1001518_pt1 | contig 19947 bp, 13 predicted proteins | sample RifGroB2_FD_183994 | JGI IMG/M metagenome (GOLD analysis project Ga0209317, IMG submission 183994) | Soil microbial communities from Rifle, Colorado, USA - Groundwater B2 (SPAdes) (version 2) | ecosystem: Environmental > Terrestrial > Soil > Unclassified | place: Rifle, Colorado | collected... | reverse complement strand
TGCGAGATCATCGAAACCGGGAACGATAGCTGGAGAATCAAAACGAGGGTAAAGAACTAAAAACTACTGCCTGGGGTGGGTCAATTTTGGACGCCGATGGTGGGTCAATTTTCAACGCCGATTGACATAACTGCGACCTCAGACGATGATTAAAAAGCGTGATTAAAAAGCTTGTGATGGTTAATAATAAGTGTATGATGTGCGCCATCTAATTGGGTCTTGGGGGGATGGTGTGGTGTATAGTTCTGCCTACGCTGTGGTGCAGCGTTGTTTTGTGTATTTGACTGAGTGGGGACACTGTTCCGTTCTGTGCGTTCTCTTCGTTTGAAATAACCGGCTTTTCGGCCTTGTGCCGAGGCCGGTTTTTCTTTATTGGCCTGAACTGAGAATGCTTTGTTCGCTACGTAAATGTAAATAGGGGGTATGGAATGAAACGGTTGACGGTTGCGGGTTTGATGCTGGGGATGATGCTGATGATGGCGGTGTGCGCCTTCGGCGCGGTGGTGCCGCAGGTGATCAACTATTCGGGGACTCTGACTAACGTAAGTGGTTCACCGGTGCCCGATGGGACATATAACATCGAATTTAATGTATATGGTGTGCCGACTGGGGGGACTCCGCTCTGGACGGAGAAATGGAGCTCAACGGCAACACCGCCAAGTCCTGTTTTGGTTGCCGGGGGCGCTTTCAATGTGATGCTTGGTGCAATAACGGCATTCCCCAACGACTTTTTTGCGAATAATCCTAACACTTATCTAGGAATCAAGGTAGGCGCAGACTCAGAGATGCTTCCGCGTCAGAAGATTGCCAGCGTCGGCTACGCCTTTGCCTCCGGGAATGGTGTCCCGAAGGGAGGGGTTATTATGTGGAGCGGGGCGGTGAACCAGGTCCCCGATGGGTGGGCGCTATGCGATGGACAAAATGGAGCTCCTGATCTGAGGGATCGGTTCGTTGTCGGGGCTGGAACTGCATACGCTCTTGGAGATAAAGGTGGAAGTGCTGCAATCAATCTAAATCATAGCCATACAGTAAATAATCATATTCACAGCATAAACCATACACATACCTATTCTGGCACGACAAGTGGGACCACTGCAACTAGGGAAATAGATGACGGTAACGACCATAATGTTACTAAAGATGAGCATACCCATACTTACTCTGGAACAACAAGCGATGTGAGTAATGGAAGTAGTGGAGGGGCGTCACCTGGCACAACTGCACAATTATCGTCAACACAGGATATCCGTCCTCCGTATTACGCACTGGCGTTCATAATTAAGCTGTAAAAGAGGCGTGTGATGTCGAAACTATTATTCCCAATGGCCTCACTGGCGATCTATATAGTTCTCTCTGTGGGAGTAGCGTATGCCGATGTCTCTCTCGTCAATCAGTACGACCTCAACGGCAACCTGGTGAGCGGCGACGGTAAATTCTACGAGTACAATGACGCGAACCAGTTGGTAAAGGTGCGGGAAAATGACAAGAATGGGAAGGTCGTTGCTGAGTATTTTTATGATTTCAGTGGCCAGCGGGTGAAGAAGGTGGAGAACGGCGTCACCTTCTATTATATCGGCAAACATTTTGAGACTCAGGTGGTGGCTGGGCAGGCGAAGGATACCGCCCATTTTTTCGTAGATAATGAACGGGTGGCGAAGCGGGATGATTCAGGGACCTATTTTTACCATCCCGATCATCTGGGGGGGACGAACGTCGTGACCAACACCACCGGGAACGTGGTCGCACGGAACAGCTACCTGCCGTTCGGCGAGATGCGGGAAGGTGGGCAGGAGAAGTATTCCTATACTGGTAAGGAGAAGGACACGGCGACCGATCTCTATTACTTCGAGTCGCGGTTCAATAGTCCAGAGTTGCGGCACTTCACCCAGGCCGACATTGCCGACCCCGATCTCAGCGATCCGCAGGATTTGAACCGGTATGCGTATGTCGGAAATAATCCGTTGAGCTATGTAGATCCTGATGGCTATAAGAAGAAAAAGAAGGCGAAACTTTCGAAGAGAGAAAAGTGGATGATCGCGCATGGTGTCGATCCCGATCATGATAAGACTTCCTTAAAAAAGGCAAAAGCACAGTCAAAGGCGGGAACTAAGTATACGACAACAGCAAAAACAAGCCCTGTCGCACAAGGTTTGGCGGTTGCGAGTACTGTAGGAGGGAATAGAGCAGAGTTGACATCTACAGCAATTTCAAACAAAGGAAGGGTCTTAGGCGCTTCAATCAAAGCAGATGATTCAAAGTACAATGAAGTTGCGGAAACTGCTATAGAGACTGCATCTCACATGGGATTAGCCGGTTATTTATGGACTATTATGGGAGAAGCTGGTGGTGCTCTAGCTGGAGCTGTCTTTGATATGAAGTATTTTGGATATGATGTACCAAATGCCCTTGGAGATGCTGTCGTATCATGGACACCAGTTGTTAAAGACCTAAACAACACCCCAAAAGGAAGTCTCCCTAGCACAACTGGTGGCCAGTCTATCAGAGCAATGCAATGCAATTATGACGAAAAATGTTTATTTGGTGACTGAGAAAGGATTATCTTTTCATAATCGGCTTTGAATAAAGCAGAGAGATAGCCCTTAATAATCTGGCTTAAAGTGAATGTCTAAGCAATTTAGCTCTGGTGATAATCTAATGTCTTGGGGTGGCGCATGAATAATTTTTCGACCAGGTTCAGAGGAGTGAGGCTTTCCATGGTCGCGCTTTGCTTCTCCGCATACTTTGGCTCCTTAGCGTGCGCCGCTGAGAATAAAGTCTGGAACGCCTACCAAATACCTATATTCTCTGGAAGTTACAATTACGGGTACAAAATTGGTCTCGCGACGGGAACACATGGTTTAACTCCACAGGTTACTCTTTCATACAACAGCGCTCTCGCAAAGAGCGCGGGTTGGGGGGGAGCTGGCTGGGAGATACCACTTAGTTATGTCCAGACAAACACCGACGGCTCTTTTTCGCTGTTCCTCAATGGGGTCAGACATGATCTAGTCTATGTGACTGCTGATGGACGTTACCATACCAAGATAGAGAGCTATCTGAAGATTGAGAAAAAAATAGGCGCGTCGAACGAAAAAGGCAGCTACTGGTCGGTTTTAGATACGAATGGAACAGAGTATCGATTCGGCTGTAACCTAGATTCCGAGAACAGACTCAATACGAGCAACCCTATAGTGACGCCAGATGTCTGGCGCTGGAGTTTGGACCAAATCAAGGACACAAACGGCAATTGCATATACTACAGCTATACGGAAGACCGCGGGGCGGTGTATACGTACCGGATCGAATACAACAACGATCGACAGAGGGTGATCGAGTTCGTACTTGAAGACAGACCGGACCCGTACCAGACCGTTGAGAATGGCTCGGAAATTTACGTGGCGAAGCGCCTGAGCAGTATTAACATCTCGGTCAGCGGCAGCCTCGTGAAGAGCTTCAAGTTGGATTACACAAATATCACCCCACAGGTACCCAGATCTCTTCTCTCAGCCATCACCAAATACGGTTCTGTGGGCACTCCCCTGCCGTCAACTAACTTCTCCTACAAACCGTTTGATGCAGGCTTCTCCAATTATTCGAGCTTTAATTCCCACGGCACGCCAGCTTTTAGGCATATCACCATCACTAACTCCACCACTGCCGATTCCTATGATTTCAACGGCGACGGGCTGCCGGACATCGTAGACAGCTCAACCACGCCATGGCAGGTCACCCTCAAAACCGGTAGCGGCTACATGGCTCCGATGGACTGGGTGGGCGCACCTGCCGGCTCGATCACTGAGATGGACGCCGTTGGTAATGTAACGCGCGATTTGATCGATATCAATGGCGATGGCCTGCCGGATGTCGTCATTGCCAAGACGGGCGGGACCTGGGATGCCTGGCTCAATAACGGCAACGGCTTCGCGCCTTCCATCTCTTGGTCGGTGCCCCCATCTGACCGGTTTATCCGCACCGTGACGGAGGACCCGGGCAATCCGGGGAAGTATATAGTTAACGGCGATCTTTTGGATGTGAACGGAGATGGTGTGGTCGATCTCGTCAGCAAGGGGGCGATGGGCTGGCAGGTTGCGTGCAATAGGTCGGGGCAAGCGTGGCTCTTGGAAAAGATAACTGAGGACCTCGGAGGAACGACTACTATCACCTACGCCTCATCCGCTGCATACCAGAGCACCCAGCTTCCATTCAACTACTGGGTTATTTCCTCAATAACCCGCGATAATGGTCTCCCTCCTGTCAATCCCCAGCATACAACTGCCACTACAGGCTTTTCCTACGCGCAGGGGCTGTATGACATCCCCTCAAATGAGTTTCGCGGATTCGGACGGGTGACCGAGACCCGGCCTGACAGTGCGATAGTCGTGCATACGTATCATCAGGATGATGCAAAGAAGGGTAAGGAAGCGGAGACCGTGGTTACCGATGCCGCAGGGAATCCGTATTCCAGTACCGGCAATACCTGGTCGGCAACTGCTATAAACGGCGTGTTTACCGTCAAGCTAGATAAAGTTGAGGAGTTCAGTTACGACGGTATGACGGATAATGCGAAACAGGTTGTGACGGAGTACGAATACGACGCATATGGCAACGTCATCCAGGAGGCCCGCTTCGGAGATGCAGCTTTGAACGGCGACGAGCTGTTCACTCTCAGGGAGTATGTCTATAACACCGATCTCTGGATTGTTAACAAGGTGAAGCATGTCTATAATGCCGAATTCAAAGGAGGGCCACGCCTGCGGGAGAGCTGGTTCAACTACGACAGCCATACCGACTTGGACAGTCCGCCCAACGTGGGGAACTTGACGAAGGAGGAACATTTCCTGGATACAGGCGAGAACCCAGTTACTACGTACCGTTATGACGGGTATGGTAACCAAATTGAATCGGTTGACCCCGAAGGCCGGACTATCCGAACCGACTATGATGATGTGTATCACACCTTTCCTGGGAGTGTAACTAATGCCAAAGGGCAAGTGACTGTGCGAGAGTTCAACCCGGCAAACGGTCAGCCTAAGATGATCCGTGACGCGAACGGCTTCACCACGACCTATGGCTATGACGTCTTCAACCGGCTCGTAAAGGAAATCCGACCGGGCGATAGCGAGACCCTCCCGACTACTGAGATCAGCTATGGGCTTGATGGAATCCCCCCCGAAAGCGTTATGGTCAAGAGGCGGGAGGTGAGTGGTACCAGCCCAACTCTGGACAGTATCCAGTTTGTCGATGGCTTTGGCAGGGTTATTCAGACGAAGTCGGAGTATCAGAATTCATCGGATTGGATTACCTCTGATGTTTTCCGTGATGCCATGGGGAGGGAATATAAGCACTCAAATCCCTATCTTGCAGGCAATTCCAAGGACTACACCCTGCCCCAAGCAGTGCCATCAACAATAACGGATTTTGATATAACCGGAAGACCACTCAAAACCACCAATCCAGACGGAAAGTATTCAACCTGGCAGTACGATCACTGGAACATCACTGGAACTGACGAGAATGGACATGCCAAGACGCGGAGCTACGACTCGAATCAGAAACTCCGACAGGTGGTGGAGCACAATGAAGCCGAGTCTTACACCACGCTTTACGACTACAACTCTCTCGGCGAATTGCTGAGAACCACAGATACGCTAGGCAACAGCGCCTTCTTTGAGTACGACACCCTAGGGCGGAAAATCGTTAGCTCAGACCCCGATCTGGGAAAACGGAGTTTCCTTTATGACCGTACGGGGAACACCATCTCCCAGAACGATGCACGTGGCATCACGACCCGGTTTGAATATGACGAACTGAACCGGGTTAAGCTCATCAGCTACCCGAATGACAGGAGGGTAGAATACCTCTACGACCAGGAGACGATTGGCACTCTCTCTCGGGTAACGGATGCAGTCGGGACTGTCTCCTATGGGTATGATGCACGTCTGAGAAAGGTCCGCGAGGATCGGATTATGGACGGCAGGACCTGGACGACGAGCTGGTTGTATGATCCGCTAGACAGGGTTGCGAGTCAGATTTACCCTGACGGGAAGCCAGTCACATTCTCCTATAATGGCATGGGGAGGCCATCTGCCATCTCCGGCATCCTCACCGGTATCGATTACAACCCCGCAGGACAAGAGACGCTGCGAACCTACGGCAACGGATTGGCGACAAGCTTTGACTATTACCCCGATAATCAGCGGTTGAAGAAGATAGTCACTGCCGGCAAGCAGGATTTTTTTTACGAATACGATAATACTGGCAACGTGAAAAAGATCGTCAATGCTGCTGACGGGGCGAATGTCAGGACCGAGACGTTTTCTTATGATGATCTAGATCGGCTTTGGACGGCAGGAGATGCCGGCGCAAATGGCTACAGCAACAGTTACGTCTATAACGCCATTGGCAACATGAAATCTGAAACAAATGTGCGCAATGGAGCGACAACCACCGCTGAATATACTTATGGCTTGGGAGGGGCGGGCCCTCATGCGGTTACAGGCAAATCGGACACCAAGCCGATCATTGGGATCTTTTCCCTGAACAACGGCAAGCCTCACGCAACCAGCCAACAGGTGACCTTAAACAACATCGCCTTTGGTTACCCGACCGAATATATGGCTAGCGAGGATCAGAACTTCACAAATGCCGTTTGGCATCCTTATGCAGTGGCGCCGCTCTTTACCCTAAGCACCGCCTATGGAAAGAAGACTGTCTATTTTAAGGTCCGCAAGGGGGGCGCGGAATCGACGTACAAGATTAATGAAATCGAATTCCTGCCGGATGGCGATGACGACGGCATTCCCAACCAATATGACGACGATAACGATAACGACGGTCTCCCTGATTGGTGGGAGGCAAAGTATGGCATTGACCAGAGCGTTCCGGGGCATGCCATGCTTGATCATGACAGTGATGGCCTGACCACATTGCAGGAGTACCAGTTCAAGACCGATCCCACAAAACACGATACGGATGGCGACGGCTGGAACGACCAATCCGAGATTAACGTTCACAAGACAGATCCGGCAAATGCGGATATGGATGGCGATGGGCTTTCCGATGCAAGTGACCCATTCCCGACGTACCCTTACCACGACGGGTACAGTGAAAACTATTCAGTCAAGATCGGCAAGTTCACCCAAGGGGGGAGCATGCGGGGGAGCGATGCGTATGCCATTCGCGACAGTCTTGGAAGCGCTGCTGGACTGACCGGTCTTCTTGACACCGATGGGGATGGAATCCCCGACATTTTTGATACAGACGATGACAACGACGGCATTCCTGACGATTGGGAGATTGCTAATGGCATGAATCCGCTTGATCCAACTGACGCCCAGAAGGATTTCGACGGCGATGGGCTCACGAATTTGCAGGAATTCAAAAATAGCACAAATCCGGGAAAGGCTGATTCGGATAACGATGGATTGAATGACTATAAAGAGATCTTTGTCACTCATACGTTTGCCAACAGGGCAAATCTCTCTCAGAGCACAGATACGGATGACGATGGACTAGATGATTCAGTCGATCCATATCCGACGAACCCATTGCATCACGCTGTGAGTGAGAGTTACACAATAAGAAAGGGGAATTTTAATTCAGGAGGCTCCCTCCGTTCAGCACAAACCTTTGCACTTTCAGACAATATTGGCAATCCGCTCAGCGGAATAAACTTGGCAAGAAGCAGTGGAGTTGCGGTTACACCCGCAGCATTCGATTTCGGCCAGTTTACTGGTGCTAATGCGCCTATTCATGCGTCGGTTACTAATTTGGGTACAGGAAATGTAAAAATCGGGACAATCGCCAGGACCGGTGAAAATCGATACGAATTTGAAATTCAGGGAGATTCCTGCACAGGACAGATACTCACTTCAGGGACTTCATGTGTGTTTAATATATATTTCCAGGCCTCGTTTACCGGAGCCAAGAGCGCTGTCATACAAATTCCAACAGATGATCTAAACAGTCCGTATGCGGACATCACAGTTTCGGGCATTGCTATGACAATGGCTGATTCCTTGCCACCCTCAGGCTCACTTGTTATAAATAATGGCGCATTACTTACGAATGCCCATGCTGTAGAATTGACTCTGTCCGCAATGGATGCGAGCGGAGTTTCCCATATGTGCGTCAGCAATTCAAACGTCTGTGAGAATTGGGAAGCATTCGCCATAAGAAAACCTTGGGTGTTGGCAGAAGGCGATGGCGTAAAGAGCGTATATGTCTGGTACCGTGACAACCTTGGCAATGCTGACTTCATGCCGTTTTCACAGGCGATAAACCTAGATACGGCAAAGCCGATCGCAACAGCCTCGCCCAAGGGCGGTGTTTATGCTGACACGCAAACTGTAACTTTGGCGTCAAATGAGTCGGGGTTAGTCTACTTTACCAAAGATGGCAGAAACCCAAATACCGCGTCACAAGTATACTCCGGCGCGATAACCATTGGTTCAACAACCGCGATAAAGTTTTATGCTGTTGATCCTGCGGGTAATCTGGGGGACATAAAAACAGAGGTTTTTCTCATTGGTACTCCAGTCCCAGCAGATACCTTGCCAAATATAACTGCTTCTCCGACCGCCTTGACGTTCAACAGTGCCATCGTCGGGCAGACCGTTTCACAGGCTTTTACTATTATCAATACTGGGTCGGCAAATCTTTCAATCTCTTCCGTTGCCATTTCCGGAACCGACCAAACCGAATTCCGTAAGGCGGAGGATAATTGCAATGGCAAGAGCGTAGCAGCTGGTGCTACGTGCACCGTTAAGGTTGAGATTGTACCTTCTACGCCAGGAGCAAAGAATGCCGTGGTTGCCATCTCTTCAAACGCAACTAATGCATCAATCCTCAACATATCGTTAAGCGGTACTGCGAATCTGAGTACCAAATCAGGCGATTACGACGGGAACGGGGTGGTTTCCATATCTGAAGTTCAGTCTGCAATTAATATGTATCTGGGCATGAAGGAAATTGCCGGATGCGTCGATGTCGACAACTCGGGCAGCGTTTCTATCTCCGAGGTGCAGAAGGCGATCAACGCATTCCTAGGATTGTAGCAAGGTTTTGCATCGACGCTCGCAAGAGGTTTGGGGGGCGCGTCTGTTAGTACGGACGCGCAGGGTCGTGTAAAGCGGGTGAGGCTCACGTACCGGAAGGTTAGCCAGCCACCGGTAGCAAGTCCTTGGAGGCTGCATGGCAACATACAGCTTTAAGTGTACACAAGAGACGAGGCAGCACACCAGATGCTCGACAAGGCAAGGAAGTTCGGGGGGCAGGCTAGAATTTCGGACATTCTCCCTTCAGTGTTACTCTTAAATGTCCGAAAGTCGTGCCTGACCCCGCTATTCTCAGAAATGGAAGAGAAATGGTAATGGGTAACATTCTCAACTTCAAAATGTGAGAAAAGGGCCATGGTCCAACTAGGCTTTAGTCCTGGCCGAATAATCTGGCAGGTCAAAGCCATGCCCGTTATTTTTGAAAAGGAGAAAAATCAAATGGAGCAGATGCTGAAGTTTTTCATTCAAGCAGGTGCGCAGTGGGTACAAGAACAACGAAATAAGCACCGCACAATGGCTCGGTCGCTTTTTCCAGAAGAGCGCCAGCGGCTCGCTCCTTTTTTTGCTGCAGCCACCTTAGATACCGTTGCACTCTCCTTTGTTCCTGCCATAGAAAACCCTGCCTTTTACACACAGCTTCAGCAAATTCCACTTGATTTTTCGACTATGTGGGGCATTACGTTTTTCGACACGATTGTCATTGCGACAACAAAAGTTGATGCTAATTCGGAGAAATGGATTCCGCTCTTGTTCCATGAATGCGTTCATGTTTGCCAGTATCAGCACCTTGGACTCGATGCTTTTATGGAACAGTACGTTTTAGGATGGGCGACGAATGGCTTCCAATATCGTTCAATCCCTTTAGAAGCAAGTGCATATCTCCTCCAAAGTAAGTTTGAATCCAACACACAAACATTTTCCGTCGAAGATGCATTACTAAAACTATAACCAGCGCCAAGACTGGCCCAAAAACAGACCGGTCAGGCTTAGGGCGTTGGTCGAGAAAGTATAAATTGATGGCACCAAGCAAGAATGAAAATAGCCGGGCAGGCACCTGCAAGCTCACCCTCAAGGAGGGGCGTTTCGTCAAAGCGCATCTGATCCCAAGGGCGCTCACTACCCCTGCTGAAAAGGGCATGCCGTTCTTTCAATGGAAGTCTGGAGCAACGCCGAAAAGACGGTGGAGCAGTTGGTATGACCAAAACCTAGTTACAAGAGACGGGGAAGATATACTCACCGAATTCGATACTTGGGCTATCGCTGAGTTACGGAAACAAAAGCTGGTCTGGAGTAGCTGGGGAAAGAGTAAATCTCTCGGATCACTTCACTCCGCTGCTAGTGGCACACCATGGGGAATCCGTAAAATTAAGGACACAGATCCAGCAAAGCTTCGACTGTTCTTCCTGAGCTTGCTTTGGAGAGCAGCGTCAACTAAACTACCGAGTTTGCAGAGGTTCAACTGTTACAGGATGATCTGGAAACCTTAAGATTACTGCTGCTTGCCAAACAACCTGGCCCCATTTCATTCTACCCCACAACCATAACCCAGCTTTCTACTATCGGAATTATCCAAAAACATGCTCCTATTGCCCAGATAAAAGAGATACCGAGTCTTGAACCCGGCGAACTCCCAGTAGTGATGCCTATATTCCGCTTCTATTTCGATGGCCTCATAGCACATGTCCACAACCACCATTCAGACGACGGCTATACCGCAACACTTGGAAATTTAATAGTTGGTGCTTCAGAACAGCTTATTTTAACAACGCAAACTTATGAAGGGTCCTGGCAGCGAAATAATCTCATAACGGTTATGTCTGAAAGCAGAGCACTAAAAAAGGAGAGCGGCCAACCATCGGGTAGTGCGGTGAATCCCGCACCACCTCAGCACCGTCAAGCGCAGCCTTAGCGGACGAAGTGATCAATAGTCTCAGGTGGCACTATGCTGTTCAAAAGCAAAACCAAGTCAGTATATGACCGTAAAATGTATGAGGAAGAGCTTGAGCATTTGGATGAGCTTATCTTCTATGCGGTAAGGAAGTTCGGGGGTCAAGCTAGAATTTCGGACATTCTCCCTTCAGTGTTACTCTTAAATGTCCGAAAGTCGTGCCTGACCCCGCTATTCTTCGCCTCCACCAAAACTTTGTTTAATCACCATTGAAGCTCTCAGTCAACAGGAGTCAAAATGTACCTTTCAGTGATCACGATTGAAAATTTTAGGTGTTTCGGTGAGGGGACCAACGGTTTTCGCTTGTCTCTGAAACCCGGGTTAACGGCCTTGGTGGGCGAAAACGATGCTGGAAAGACAGCGGTTATTGACGCTATTCGTTTTGTTCTGGGAACAACAGATCAGGAGTGGTATCGGCTTGAAGATAATGATTTTCATAAGAAAGATGCTACTCGCGAAATCAGGATTGTCTGCCAGTTCGCGGGTTTAAACGCACGGGATAAGAGAGCATTCGTAGAATATTTGACTTATGGCGAAATGATTGGTGACGAACCGGTACTATACATCAACTGGACGGCCAAAGATATGACTACCGCGGCACGACGAACATTCCGGCCGGTCGAAATTTGTTCTGGTAAAAACGGCGAAGGCCCAAACATAGCCGCAGACGCACGAGCATTGCTTTGGGCCACATATCTGCGACCATTACGCGACGCCGAGCAAGCTTTATCAGCGGGCCGCAGTTCACGCCTATCCCAAATTCTCCGACAAACGGAGCAAATCAAGACATCCGGGGTCAGCTTTGACCCCAGTTTCGAGGTTGATCCGAAAACACTCAATGTTCTTGGGATCGGAGATTTAGCCAATGCGCTCCTTGAAAAGCAGCAAGGGATAGTTGATACGAGAGACAGGATTGACAAGCACCTGCGAGACCTTTCCCTTAATGGAGATGGCATCAAGAGCGGCATCAAAGTTAGTAACTCAGCAGCTTCAGCTGACGTGCGCCTGCGCCAGTTACTGGAAAAGCTCATACTCAGCCTTGATAGCTCTAGCGATCTGGGCGACGCTGGCAAACTTGGCCTGGGCTCTAACAATCTGCTGTTCATGGCCTGCGAACTACTTCTCCTTACTCAGGTTGAGAATGCTGAGTACGAGGGCATCAAGATGTTGTTGATAGAAGAACCTGAGGCACACCTACACACACAACGCCAGTTGCGGGTGATGAAGTCCTTACAGGAATTGGCAACAGATAAAGGAATTCAGATAATAGTAACCACCCACAGCCCAAATCTTGCCTCGGTAATTGCGCTGGACAATCTTGTTATGATTCAGAACGGGCGAGCATTTTCATTGGCAAAGGGTGAAACCGAGCTTGAACCCACGGATTATAGGTTTCTCGAACGCTTCCTCGACGTCACCAAAGCAAATCTGTTTTTTGCGCGGGGTGTGATGATAGTTGAGGGAGATGCGGAGAATATATTAATACCCACGCTAGCGAGCCTCATCGGTTGTGATTTTACAGAGAATGGAGTTTCCATCGTCAAAGTTAGTGGAATCGGTCTGCGCCGCTATGCCCGGATTTTTCAGCGCAAGGATATTCAAAAAGACGGGCAGTTGGATATCCCGGTAGCCTGTGTGACCGATATGGACGTTATGCCTGATTGCGGAGAGTTGTTTACTGGCAAAACCCTGCCGACTAAGGGGGCGCTTGGTTTGGAGGGAGTGAAAGAAAAAAGAGCAGCATTATGTAAGAAGACGACCGGACAGCAGGTTAAAACTTTTATATCGGATGAATGGACCCTGGAGTACGATCTTGCATTCTCCGGCCTTTCCGAAGACGTCTATGTCGCTGCATATCTTGCCAAAAAGGACGATGCTTTGGCTAAGAAGGACGAATCCTTCGACAACAAAAAACTGTCGGAAGCAATAGCGAATGCTCAGAAAGCTTTCAAAATGTTAGATGACGAGGTCAAAACAACCATTGAAAGTGGAAATGCAGGCAGCAATACCTACAATGAAGTGCTCGCTGCAAACGTCTATGCGCAATATACGAAAGGAACTAAAGCCTCAAAGGCTATGGCCGCTCAATATCTTGCCGAGAGATTGCTGAGAAAAGTTGAAAAAGGCGAACTTAAATCGGACGAATTACGGTCTAAATTGCCAAGCTATCTAGTTGAAGCAATTGAATATGTAGCGAGAACCCTCAAAAAGGAGGCTAATAATGGGGAGGGGACAGCTATTGAATGATTACTCTCGGTTCAGTCTGCAAAAGATTACTGATGAGGAAATTCGCTGGGCCTCTCGTCTTCTCAACCTCGGGGATGATGCATTTTATGGGAAAGATGGGTCTGATCCACGCCAAGAGGTGCTCAAATGCATTGAATCGGTTGATGTAGCTGCGTGTCCGGGAAGCGGCAAGACAACCCTGTTGGTTGCAAAGTTGGCTATCTTGGCTGAAAAGTGGCAATACCCCACACGCGGTATATGCGTTCTGTCGCATACCAACGTTGCTAGGCATGAGATTGAAACCCACCTTGGAAACACTACAGTTGGGCGGCGTTTGCTCTCCTATCCTCACTTCATTGGGACGATTCATGGATTCGTGAATGAGTTCCTTGCAGTACCGTGGCTGCTGTCACAAGGTTACCCAATTAAAATTATTGACACCGAGGTTTGCCTCAGGAGGCGTTGGAACTCATTGCCATTTAATACCCGGGTCGGCCTCGAAAAGAACCATCATGACTTGTCGATTTTGTCCATGAAATCGCCTGATTTTGGTGTAGGAGACGTCCGGTGGGGTAAAAAAGGGGCTCCACCCCTTAGTCCCAAGACCCAAACATATCAAAACATTCGTGCTGCATGTAAAAAGACCTCTAGAGAAGGATATTTTTGTTACGACGACATGTTCATATGGGCGATAGATCTGATGGTGAAAGTGCCGGACGTCGTTAAAGTGATACGTGACCGTTTCCCGATCCTTTTCATCGATGAGGCCCAGGACAACAGCGAAGAGCAGTCCGAAATACTTCGACAAATATTCCTGACCGGTGACCGTGGTGTAATTCTTCAACGCTTTGGAGATGAAAATCAGGCTATTTTTGATTCTGCTCGATCAAAGGAAGCAAAAATTGACAGGTTTCCCATCAGCAAAGTCAGGAAAGATCTGCCCAATAGCCATCGTTTTGGCCAGGGAATCGCGGATCTTGCTGATCCTCTGGGGCTCATTCCATATAGGTTGAAAGGTCAAGGACCGAGAAAACCATTATCTTCGGGTGGATTAGAAGGCCAACACACTATTTTCCTGATTGACGAGAAATGTGCCATTAACGTTTTAGACGCCTATGGTGAACTACTCTTGGACACTTTTACAGAGCAGGAGTTACTTCGCGGATCATTCGCAGCAGTCGCTCAGATACATCGGGCTTCCGAAGATGGCAATCATAAATTTCCACATCATGTCCGTCATTACTGGCCGGAATACGATTCTGAACTAACGGGTGCAGACCCGAAGCCGAATGCCTTTGTGCAATATATATTCTCTGGGCAAGGAAAAGCACAAAAGTCGGGAGAAAGCTACCCAGCAGTAAAGAAGATCGCGGAGGGCATTCTTCGTCTGGCAGGAATGACAGAAGAACGGACGGTGCTCCGTACGCGAAAACACGGCCATCGGTATGTTTTGGAACTTTTGGACGAAACATCTGACATTCAGGATCGCTACAAGGATTTAATTGAGAAATTTGCCGTGGAAGGCGAGGCCCTAACAAAACAAACTTGGAACAATACTTGGTGTAGCATTGTTAGGGATATCGCCGTGACCATAGCTAAAACCACATTGTCTAATGTAGAAAGCAGTAATTTCTTAGCTTGGAAAGACGTGTCGGGTAGTTCTGCTTCGACGGCAGTCGATGCCAAGAGCAATGACAATATATATCGATTCAATAAAGGCGATAAAAAAGTCTCAATTCGAGTCGGTTCGATACACTCGGTTAAAGGTGAGACCCACACGGCCACTTTGGTGTTAGAGACGTTTTGGCAAGATTCAAAGGGGCGGCATAATCTTGAATTATTAATGCCTTGGTTGGATGGAAGAACGACAGGAGGAGCAAAAGCCCTTGTAACTCAGAAATCTCGGCTCAAACTCCATTACGTCGCAATGACCCGGCCGACGCATCTTCTTTGCCTTGCCATGAAGCGAAGTACCTTTGAGGACGACAACGGTGATTTGAACCAAGTAATTATACAGAAGATGCAAACGTCTGGTTGGCAGATAAGGTCTATTTGTTAGACTTCTGTTTTGTGGGTTTTAAAATGCTTATAAAGTATTTTTGAAAGGATATTGCCGTGCCGATACTTGATGACCAAGAGCTTGAAGATCTGAAGGCCGTCTTTAACGATAAGGAACGTTTGCTAATCCACCAGCTTCGCCTGCTTGAATGGTTGAGTGCCCGTCATGAGGGGAAGACTGGAGATGCGGCGGTTGTAGCGACGGTGTCAGCAGTAGAAGTCCCTGAAAAATGGCAACTCACCAAAGGGGTTACTCTCTACCCATGGCAGGAGCTGTGTATCGAGCGCTGGTTTGAGGCCGGCTGCAGGGGGACGGTTAAGGTTGTGACTGGGGGTGGCAAGACTTTGCTGGCCCTGGCGCTTGCCGAGTTTCTGCAAAACTGTCAAGACCCGGACCTGCATGTAGCAGTGGTGGTTCCGACAATTGTTCTAATGCATCAGTGGTACGATGAACTGCTCGAGAAGGGAAATATCCCTCGGGAGGCGATCGGGCGGATGGGAGGGGGGTATAAGGATGATTTCTCAGGTGGGCGGCGCATTCTAATAAGCGTCCTCGCCTCGGCGTGGAAAGAATTACCCAAAATGGTTGAAAAAAACCAAGTAGGTAAAAATCTGCTGCTCATTGCCGATGAATGCCATCGCTTTGGGGCTAAGGAGATGTCACAGATCTTTGCAACCGAACGGACCTATAGCCTAGGTCTTTCTGCAACTCCGGAAAGGGACGATGACGAGAATGATGATCTTTTGGGTGGCTTTGACGAAACACTGCTCGGTAAAGAACTCGGGTCGATCATCTACGAGTTTACCCTAGCAGAGGCGTTGGCATTAGGGATTATTCCTTCATTCACTATCAACCACTACGGCGTACCCCTACTTCCCGAGGAACGAGCTAAATATGACCGGCTTTCTAGATCTATCTCCGAGGCACAAAGCGAATTACGCGCAAACATGCCGGAGGATCGAAACAGCAGTGGGTCTTTTTTCCAGTGGGTTCGTAGCGTGGCGCAAAAAGGTGGCAGGCTAAGCTCGCTCGCCTCTCAATTTGTCGGCGATACCTCTCGACGCAAGGAAATAATCTACGGCATCACCTCGCGTATTCAGGCCGTTGGGGAATTAATTCGCAAAGAATTTGTTGTAAATCCCGATGCGCGTGTAATCCTTTTCCACGAGAGCATCAACGAGGTCATGAAGTTATTCCTGTACCTGAAGAACGCTGGCTACCCAGTGATCGCCGAACATAGTGACCTGCCTAACTCTATTCGCGAAAGCGGCCTTGAACTTTTCAGGAAGGGAACTGCCCAAATAATAGTTTCTGCCCGTTCATTGATTGAGGGCTTTAACGTACCGGCTGTGGATGTGGGGATCATCGTTGCATCATCTTCGTCTGTCCGGCAGCGTGTGCAAAGCCTTGGGCGAGTATTGCGCAAGCATCGCAGTGCGTCTGGAGAGGAGAAGACTTCTTGCATTCACGTCCTCTATGCACATGATACCGTGGACAATGCCATTTATGGCAAGGAGGACTGGAGCAGGTTTACCGGGATTGACCGCAACATCTATTACGTTTGGACCCCAGGTGAGGAACCCGTGCTGCAGGACGGCCCACCGCGTACCCCTTTGGCTACGGAACTGGAAATTAATCCAGATGAACTGCAGCCTGGCTGCCTTTATCGTGGGCAGTATGAAGGTGTGGAGCTAAGTTGCGATACACGGGGGAATATCCGCGGTCTCGACGATCGGTATGTTTTGAACGTCGGCAACCTTGCCGAAAAAGTTATTGCACTCAAAGGAAATGCTGGCCGTTTCAAGGTGACACCACAGCGCCGGTATGTGCTGGTCTGTTTGCCCCAAGATGAAGAGTGGATTTTCCGTTATGTGACAACTCTTGATGATCCCCTAGAGTTTGAAACTGCCGAGCCGGTGGCAGAGATTGATTTAGCATATCTTGATGAGTGGGTCGCGAACACCGCGCCTGGAGTGCCTTATCCATTCTCAGGCAACTTTGAGAAGGTTGAAGATGTGAATTTCAGTAGAAAACGTAACGGGGTCATTTCAAAGAAGATACCAGGCGGCGAGGTGTTCGCTCGGGTCGGCGGTAATGCACATGATACGGCAAAAGGTGACGATGCCTCAAAGCTAATGGATGCGATCAGACAAGTGATGGGGAAGGGGAAAATAATTTCACGTTTGGAAGTAAATGAGAAAGGACATGTTCTCTTCCGGGAAGGCGGACGTCTGCTATTCCTTTACGCCCTCAGGCAAGGACTCGAATTTCCTAATACAGATTAGGAGGAACCGCCATGTCTTTCGAATTCCGCCCATGTCAGCCGAACTACTGGGAGGGGAGGTACGCGAAGATTCCTGGAAATGCGTCAGTTTTTCATATCCAGTCGGTGAGTGGTCGCTGGTGGCCCACAATTAAGATGGTCCATGATGGTGAGCGCGGCATTTGTATGGCGCTTGAATCTACCGCTGCAATGCAGTTGGCAAAAGCGGTAAACGTGGCAAAAGTAATGATGGGAGGCTCGGGCGGCGGTTCTTTCCTGATCAATGAATTCCAGCAAGTTGTCGTTCCGTCGAGCAATGCAGACGGCTCCCGAATGAAAGTTGGGGTCATTACAGGAAAGTTTTTGTTTAAGGATCCTTTTGCGGTTGGTAACACAATCGACCTGTCTGATGCCGGTGTTATGCAATGCGGCGACGCACTGACTATTCCATACCTTGGAATCCCCTACCATTTGTCAGGAAGGAGCCAGATTTATTTCTACCGGACCCACAATGAAGGAGGTGGGGCAGTCTACCCTCCGGCTCAGGACCAGGAACTTGTAGCTTCGCTACGGAAAGTGCGCAGGACCGGTCCCGTGAAATTTATCGTCAACCCCTATGGACTTGTTGCCACAAAAAAGCCGATCAACGATGAATGGGAACCGGAAGAGGAATGGGTCCCGATCTTTATTGGAAGAGTCAATTTCAATCAATGGTTTACCAGAGGATAGGAGGACTTATGGCGTTGTTTCCGGTCTTTCAAGGGAATTGTCCGCGCACTGTATCCAGGGATGCAAAATATACAGTGCGCTCTGGGCAAAACGGCAACCCAGTGGTTGGTTTGGTGTATAGAAGCCAGGATGAAGAACGCTGGTACATGTCGAACGAGGAACATCCTGAGCTTGTGCAAAAGGTCAATCAAGTGAAGCTTTCACTTGGCTTACCACCTAATGGGGCATTCTACATAAACGAGTATAAGCAGGTTCTCGTCCCTTCAGTTCAGGGAAGGGATTATTATTTTGCTGGTAAGTACGAGGCACCTCTGCGCTTCGAATTTGAGGGAAAAATCCTTAGCGGCGAGCCGGTTGATCTGCAAGGCAAGCCGTTAGTTCCTGGAGACCAGTGGGTGGGACCGCATCCGGGGATTCCATATAAGCTATGCGCCGGCGGCAGGGATATCTACTATACTATAGAACCACGTCCGAACGTCGAGAAAGACTTAAAACTAAGCAAAGTACTGGGTGTGGAGGCGGCATACGCTCTTGTACAGAGTATATTATCAGTCATAGGATTCCAAGGTGGTCGATTTTACGTCAACGAATTCTGCTCAATATTTGCTCCAACACACGGTCAGGGGGATGTCAGCTACAATTACATCGGACAATTGGATCTCAGTCAGTGGTTTCCTGCCCCGCACCAATGATTGGCTTTTCAGCTTTGAGATCGACTATATGTTGATCTGTAATTAGAGACCTGTCGCAACCGCATGAATGCGCTTGGTCTAAAACTCACGGCCCATCGACCGAAGGTGGCTATCATGGCAGTCAAAACCACAGGTGTTGTAGTTAACGGCCCCAGCGGAGCTTTGCACGTTGAGTTCGTGGCAGCTCATAACGCTGAGGAGGTAAAGACGTTCCTGCAAGCCAACATGGGGAAAGAAGTGGAAATAGTTCTCATTGCTAGAGAAGATGAACTCCGACCGGCCGGCGAGGCAAGATCGGCAACCGAGGGGAAAAAGCTGGACGGGGGGAGTCTCTCATCCTGCGCTTCCCCAAGGTACTGGAAGGGCAGGGACGAAGAAGAGTAAGGCAAAAGAGGGTAGCGGTTATCATAGGGCAACCGCCCTCTTCGCCTCTTTATCACCACAAAGACTTCTTTTTCTTCTCCCTGTTGGGCCGTCGGACCACGTCGAACATCGGTCGCTGCAGGATTTTTCTTTTAAGGGACATATCGGATGTCCTTTAAGCCTGGGGAATAGATAAGGGCAACCTGCAGCGTCCTACGTCGAAGCACAGGGAGTGATGACGTGAGGGGGGTCTGTTACCCAAACTTTATTGTCTGCAGATTGCCCGGTCTCATTAGTTTCGTAAGGACTTAATTGTCGATGTAAGGACTCTATTGTCGATGTAAGGACTTAATTGTCTCCCGATAAGCAGGACGCATCAAAGGGGCATGCCGAGGCGGCGCATCTTTTCTACCAGGGTGGTTCTGTTTATGCTGAGCATGACGGCGGCGCGCGCCTTGACGCCGCCGGCCAGATGGAGCGCCTCGCCGATCATCCTCTTCTCTATCTCGTTTATCGCCTGCACCATGTCGATGCCGCTCGGCGTGACGCTGGTGGGGGACCCCTCGATGTAGTTCTTGGCGACGTTGGCCGGCAGGTCGCGCAGGGTGATC
>Ga0209317_1001517_pt1 | contig 19952 bp, 13 predicted proteins | sample RifGroB2_FD_183994 | JGI IMG/M metagenome (GOLD analysis project Ga0209317, IMG submission 183994) | Soil microbial communities from Rifle, Colorado, USA - Groundwater B2 (SPAdes) (version 2) | ecosystem: Environmental > Terrestrial > Soil > Unclassified | place: Rifle, Colorado | collected... | reverse complement strand
TATCGTGTCTGTATTGCCCGCTGTCCACCAGTCGTAATCGGATATCGTATCCTGTCCGCTTCCCCTGCCGAACTTGTATACGTCGTTGCCTGTGGCCCCTTCCATGTAGTCGTTGCCAACTTCCCCGTCAAACACGTCATTGCCTGTGCCGCCATAAAGATAATCGTTTCCACTGCCTCCATTAAGCGCGTCGTTGCCATCATTGCCGTACAATGAATCATTGCCTCCGAATCCTTTTATAACATCATTAGAACTGCTCCCTACTAATGTCTCCCCTGTCTCGGTGCCGTTGATGTAATTCCCGTTTAAAGGCGTAATGTCGGGATTAGCGTTATCGGCTAATTGTTTTATAGCAGCCGTATCCCACACAGTGCCATCGGTGAATTTTATGTTCTCAACCTGATAGGTCGAACCTTCGTCTAAAAACCAGTTCTTTACTGTAAGGCTATCCGATGTCCCGTTGATGCTCATCACCAGATCGTCGCCGCTTCGTTGAAGGCCGACCTCGGAGGGCTGAATGCCGCTGTCAAGAACTATGGTATCCGTATTGCCCGCTGTGTTATCTCCGTCTATGACCTTGTCCTGTCCGCTGCCGCGTCCGAAAATGTATGTGTCATTGCCCTTATTTCCATAGAGTTTATCGTCTCCGCTGCCGCCGTCTAAAGTGTCATCTCCTGCGCCTCCGTTGAGGATATCGTTTCCCTCTCCGCCTTGAAGGGTGTCATTGCCTTCTCCTCCAAACAACTGATCATTCCCTGCGCCGCTGTCAAGCGTATCACTACCCTCATCACCGGAAAGATCGTCATCTCCTGCTCCGCCTTCCAGCGTATCATCTCCTGCCCCTCCATATATCCGATCATTACCACCCAGTCCGCTGATTGTATCAGGCGTTGAATACCCCGTAAGAGTGTCATTGCCGTCAGTGCCTTGAAGGACAAGCTGTTTGATTGTCTCTACATCCCATTCCAATCCGTCAGCGAATTTTATCCGCTCAACCTGATATATAGCGCTTTCGTTCCAGCACCAGTTCTTTACTGTAAGGCTATCCGCTGTCCCGTTGATGCTCAATACCAGATCGTCGCCGCTTCGTTGAAGGCCGACCTCTGAGGGCTGTATGCCGCTGTCAAGAACTATGGTATCCGTATTGCCCGCTGTGTTATCTCCGTCTATGACCTTGTCCTGCCCGCTGCCGCGTCCGAAAATGTATGTGTCATTGCCCTTATTTCCATAGAGTTTATCGTCTCCGCTGCCGCCGTCTAAGATGTCGTTTCCTTCGCCGCCGGAGATCCTGTCTTCGCCCTCATCGCCGGAGATCGTATCGTCTCCTGCCTTTCCGTATATCAGATCATTTCCGGCAAAGCCGTGAATTGTGTCCGCTCCCTGATAACCGTATATGGTATCATCGCCCGATGTGGCATTAAGGACAGCGTTCTTTATGGCCTCCGTATCCATTACCGTGCCGTCCGCAAATTGTATGCGCTCAACCTGATATTCGCTCGTGCCTTCAACAAACCAATCAGAAACCGTGAGCTTGTCGTTTGTGCCGTTTATCGAGAGTATTAAGTCGTCGCCGTTGCGCTGGATTGTTATATCTGCAGGTGTAATATCGGAAGACAAAAGTATGGTATCGGTGTTGCCGGCTGTTATGTCTCTGTCGAGTATTGTGTCCTGTCCGCTGCCGCGTCCGAAAACATATGTGTCATTGCCCGATTCTCCATGCAGCCTGTCGTTGCCCGCTCCGCCGTCAAGGATGTCGTCGCCCCTGCGTCCTAACAATGTATCATTGCCTCCGAATCCCTGAATCACATCTTCCGTGTTATAGCCGATAATGGTGTCATCCCCTTCTGTCCCCTGAAATGCCATTTGCTTTATGACATCCACGTCCCACACCGTGCCGTCTGCAAATCTGATTTGCTCAACTCTCCATTGGGGACTGTCGTTCCAAAACCAGTTGTTGACTGTAAGTTTGTCGTTTGTGCCGTCGATTGAAAGCACAAGGTTGTCGCCGTTGCGCTGGATTGTGATGTCGGCCGGCGCGATGTCTGAGCTGAGAAGAATCGTATCGAGGTTTCCGGATGTTGCGTCTTTATCGAGTATAATGTCCTGTCCGCTGCCTCTGCCGAATTTATAGGTATCGTTGCCTGATTCGCCATATAACTGATCGTTTCCCGCATTGCCGTCCAAGGTGTCGTTTCCTTCTCCTCCGTAAAGCTTATCGTCTCCGATGCCTCCGTCAATAGTGTCGTTTCCTGCCCTGCCGTAAATAGTGTCGTTTCCTGCAAGTCCGCTTATGCTGTCTGCTCTGTTATAGCCTGATATGGTGTCGTTGCCTTCTGTTCCTTGCAGTATGATGTTTTTTATTACCTCCACATCCCATACAGTGCCGTCTGCGAATCTGATGTTTTCTATCTGATAGCGCGAATCGTCGTTAAGGAAATAGTCTTTAACTGTAAGCTGATCGATTGGACTGTCGTTTATCTTTAAGACAAGGTCATTCCCGTTTCGTTGAAGGCCAACATCCGACGGCTGCATGCCGCTGTCAAGAAGGATCGTATCCGTGTTGCCTGTTGTTGCATCGGTATCGGTAATTACATCCTGTCCGCTTCCTCTGCCGAAACGATATGTATCGTTACCCGCTCCGCCGTCCAAGGTATCCACTCCAATCCCGCCGTCCAGTATGTCGTCCCCGGCTCCTCCATAGAGCTTGTCGTCTCCTGTTCCGCCTTCAAGCGTGTCGTTTCCGTTCAGTCCATGAATGGTGTCGTCTCCTCCGTAGCCTTTAAGCGTATCGTCGCCGCTCCCTCCGTAGATGGTGTCATCGTTATCCGTAGAAAGAGCAACCCGGTTATACATCTCATTCACATCCCATATTGTGCCGTCTGCGAACTGGATTTGCTCGATGCGGTTTAAAGGGCTGTCGTTTTTGAAAAAATCCTGAACGGTGAGTTTGTCCGTAGTATTGTTGATTCTTATTATTAGATTGTTAATGCTGCGCTTTAAGCTAATCTCATCCGGCGTGAGATTGCTGCCGAGCCATATTTTGTCTGTGTTTCCGGCTGTTGAGTCTGTATCAATGATTACATCCTGTCCAGAGCCGACACGGAATATGTATGTGTCGTTGCCTGTCTCGCCGAGGAGGGTATCGTTGCCTGTGCCGCCATCTAAAAGGTCATTGCCCTGTCCTGCCCATATTTGGTCATTGCCTCCGCCTGCAACTAATGTTGCATCTCCTCTGTCGTTGATTAAGACTTCATCCCGATCTGTGCCGTAAACAGTGTCGTTGCCTGACAATGCGTTGATGTACCCGTCGCCCTCTGTTGGGCTGCCTTTGACTGCATCTGCGTTTCTTGTTCCGAACATATGGGGGTAATACCATCCCTCGCCTTGACCGAGCTGGTCATATACCGGCAGGCCTGCGCTGTCTATTATCCAGTCTAAGGAGGGGTCTTGGGTGATGAAGGTTTCGCGGAAGGAAAGGTAGTCTACTCTTTCCTGCATTTTCATTCCTCTGAGGGTTCTTGCAAATTCTCCAAGGTCTGCCTGTCCTTGCTCTGGATTAGCAGTTAAACGATTTTGGAGTTCTGTAATTGCTGCCGAGAGGTCTCCTTTGATTTGCATTGCATTCTCGTCAAAGGTATAGTTGATTGAGTCAAACAGGCTTTTCATGTGAGTTTGAGACATGAGGCTCCCATAAAAGATTTCTGATATTTGTTGATAGGTCTGTTTCCATGCAATTGCCAATCCTGCGTCAGGATTCTGCGGTGCATCGCCATAGAACTTTTCTAATGCTACGACTTGCCTTCCATCCATGAATGGGCCTCTGGCATCTGTGGCTACCGTGTCTGCTCCTGTCCATTTGTAGATTATCTGTTCAAGAATAGAGGCACGATTATCAGGATTTATCTCTGCTATGAATGATTCAACAAGGGTTTTGAGTTGTCCCGATGCATCGCGCACCATCGCTTGTTGTAAATCATAGACATTCCCGTAGCCTTGAAGGTCGGGCAATGCCGCTATGTCTGAAGGGACTTCAAGATATTCTGTTGCTATTGCATTGCTGGTGTCTCTTTGTAAGCGGTATTCAGAGATGGCACTCGTCCTGCTGTCTGTCCATTCAAAACTGCCTGTTCTTGTTTCTGTGTTGCCCGAGCTATCGGTTACATTCGTAATGGTTGAGTCGAGATAGATGGCTTTGATTCCTATTTCATCAAGGGTGCTGAGTATCCCTGATGTATCTGGGTCTCCGATGTCTGTTGCTTCGGGGTCGTGCTGCCATACTTTCAACTGAGACCAGATAGGATCACTTGCATCTATCTTTCCATCTCCGTTTGTATCGAATTGTGCCAATGCCTGAAAGCCGTTTACTGCAAGCATTCCATTGGCAAGGGGTGTGAAGTCTCCAAAGAGTTCACTTCCGTTATCGAGACTGCCGTCTGCATCTCTATCGAGCATGAGCATTCCGTCTCCCGAAGCAACCCATCCGCTGAGTTCTTTGAATCCGTTTCCGTCGTGGTCAAAATGAATGCCTGCGTCAGTGCCTAATGTCTGAATAACTCCGTCTCCATTCAAGTCAAGCATTAATGGATCACGCCGTGTAGTTGTGTCTGCAACTTTGGACTTAGTGGGAAGGGAGGGCTGAGAACAAGGTTTGGGACGGAAAACTTTAAATCCTTTATTCCAATGGGTATCTGGTCCAAATTTTTGCGACCCTATACCTGAATCAGAAGAATTAGCGCCATAAAACCACCATGTATTATTCTCATACTTTTCTACAATCACAGCATGCAAGCCACCTCCTGGAACATTGAGGATAAGTATATCTCCTATCTGCAATTGGTTTGTAGGAATCGGCTCAAATAATCCTTTTGAATTATCTATTATACTGCTTGTAGACAACCGACCCTTAATATCATATCCAAGCTCTTTCATAGCCGCAGTTATTAAACCAGAACAATCGTATTCCGGTATGCCGTTATTATTGGTGTCCGTTCCCACCCCACCTTTCTTATACTCTCCATTTTTGCCAAGCTCCATTGCTTTTTCAAGTAAAGTAATCATCTCTTACCTCCCTTTGTTTTCATCTTTTAGATGATTTTCTAAGATTTTTATAGCCTTTTCAATTTCTATTTTCTGCTTCTCTGATGGGTTTGTTTTCCTCTTAGGAGTATCATACCTCTTAATTTCTTCCAATTGTCTAATACCTGAACTTACCGATATATGTGGTTCATAGGGGTCAGTAACCCTCCAGAACTTGCCTGGTTTTGCCAGATGATAGGTCACTTCATCTGTATCGTTTGTAATATGCAAAAATTGACAGCCCTTTGCATCCCATACCCAACCCTTCTGCTTGTAAGCCAGCTTTTTGGCTGCCTCCAATAAATTGTCCGCCTCCTGTTTGTCTTTCGTAGTTTGCAAAGAGCGACATTCTTTTATATGAACAGGCGTATCCCATATCCAGCCGAGACGCTTATATCGCACCTTTACTGTTGCTTTATTTTTTCCCATCTTCGTTTCTTTAATCTCATAGCCTATTGTAATGTGGTACTTGCCCAAAAAAATCCCCCACCCCACATGCTGATATTTACTAAGATCTATGGCACGGGTTTTACGGTTAAACTTTAAATCCTCATCATCTGGCAAGTATTTATTCTGCGATTTATCCCACTCATTATCTAACCCTGCCTTTACAAATGCCTCCACAACTCCTTCTGGCGTTTCTTGATATGCAACGACTTCTTTTTGTGGTGGTTGAGCGTCTACTGCATATAATTGATTCAACTGCCCTTGCAGTAATAAAAACAGCAAGAGCAATACCGCAATCGCAAAGAACAAATTTCTATTTTTTCCTCTCTGCCTCAGAAAACTTTTCCCTGCCTTAAAAACATTCTTCATTTTTAAAATACCCCCTTTCTTAAATTTACTTTCAAGTTTCTATATCTGACATCTGCAATTTTTAATAGAAGTAATAAGAAAAGAAATTCCATCATTTCCTGCGCTGTCATAGAGCATGTCGTTTCTGTTAGGGTAAGGATTTCTGGGATCGACGATGACGTTGTCGAGACCATCCGTTTCGGTTTGTACTCCTTCGATTGTAGGATCGAAATCTATAGGTGTCAGATCGCCTATGATGTTTGTCTGAGGACTATCAGGCACGTTTAATAAATGTATTCCGAAGTCGCCGTCTTGAAAGTTCTCTCCAAGTTCAATGGTGCTGCCGTCGGGAAGAAGTATTTTTAATGGAGAGTTTTTCGTGGCTTTGATTTCGCCGTCAGGCGTTGTCCAAACACTCGTGCCTTCTTTATAAACATTCCCTACGACTCGCTCATTCCCATTGCTGTCCACTACGATTATCCGATTCGTGCCTTCTGTATCAATTATCTTGTCGTTACCATCTCCTGCGCGATAATAATAGTCGTCGTTTCCGGCTCCACCAGTGAGACCATCATTACCATTTTCTCCTTCCAATATATCATCGCCATTGCCGGCATTAAGTCCATCGTTGCCTTCTCCGCCGTAGAGATAATCGTTACCGCTACCTCCGATAAGGCTATCATCCCCTGCTCCGCCAATGAGCGTGTCATTACCTCCACCACTGTAATAATCGATATCGCTATCGCCGTAGAGAATGTCATTGCCATCCCCACCGTTAACTATGTCATTGCCTGACATGGCATGAAGCATATCATCTCCTTCTCCGCCATCCAATATATCGTCACCCGCGCCGCTATTAAGTCCATCGTTGCCTTTGCCGCCATAAAGCGCATCGTTACCTGTATTACCGAATAAGATGTCGTTGCCGTCTCCGCCTTTTAGTGCATCGTCTGTATTTGAGCCGGATAGATAATCATTTCCTACTGAGCCTATTATTAAATTCTTTCCCGCCGAGTCAACAATCCATCCAAGTTCTTCGCCCATAGATGCAAAAGAATTCCTGAATGTCATGAAGTTCATCATGTCCTTTGCCTCAAACCCGACAAGTGTACGGGTGAATTCAGAAAGCATTTCTTTTCCCAAATCCGGATTAGATGTAAGTTGATTTTGGATTTCGTTTGTAATTACGCTCAAATCCCCTTTTACGCTCTGCGTTGCTTCGTCCCATGTGTAATTGATTGCTCCGTAAAGGTCTTTGAGATGCGTTTGCGACATCATCTGTGAATAGAACATTTCATAAAGTCCCTTGTATGCCTGACTAAGAAATGGGACTGCTTCTGCGATGGGATTGGTGCCTGTTGTTCCTGTAAATGTTTGCCCGAAGAATTTCTCAAGAACTGCGAGTCTTCTTGCGTCAATGTTTCCGCCTCTGCTTGCGGGGTCAATTGTATCGCTTTCTGTCCATTTGAAAAGTATCTGTTCCATCAAGACGCCTCTATCAACTACGTCGGTTGTCTCTATGAATTTGACTACCAACGCTTTAAGCTGTCCGCTTTCGTCTCTTATCATGGCTTGTTGCAGGTCGTATACGTTCCCATATCCCTGCATGTCTGGAAGGTCTGCTATATCTCCTTCGGGAACGGGAAGGGTTTCTGTGGGTTTTGTGTATGCTGTGTCTCTCTGCACAAGGAAGTTGCCCATTTGCTCTATGCTGCCGTCTGTTTTTTCATAAGTCGCCTGATGGGTCTGTGTGTTGCCGGTCGAGTCGGTGATATTGGTTACAGTATATTCTGTGTTTAATGATTTGATTCCGAGTTCATCAAGGGTTTTGAGTTCTCCGGCTTGGCTTATGCCGTCGCTATTGGCATCTTTCCAAACTTTGAGTTGCGAAAATGCTGCATCTTGCGAATCAATTTTATTGTCATTGTTGTCGTCTAAATCAGCAAGGGCTTTCAGTCCGTCTGTAGCAAGTGTTCCGTCTTTAAGAATCGTATTATCTCCAAAGAGCTCTCGTCCGTTATCTATCATGCCGTTATTATTAATATCTCTCACCAGTAAACCATCATCAGGACTTACCCATCCCGTCTGCTCAGCGAATCCATTCGCATCATGATCAAAGTAAGCACCGCCATCTACGCCGATGGTTTCTGTACCGTCTCTATCTAAATCCAATATCAATGGATCGCGGCGAGGTGCTGTGGTTGAGGCGGTGGTAAAAGTTTGAATAAATGTATTAAAGAGCATTGCCGCAGGCGCTAATGGATTGGGATAAAACGCAACCAAAGAAACTACGTTTGTAATCATATCGTTTATCTGCGATAGAGAATATCCAGATTGCCCCAAGTACTCAATAACCGCTCCGTATTGATCGATGTATTTCAGCTTCATCTCGAATAGCTCAAGCATTGCTGCACCGTAATTGCGCTCGCCGTCCGTAAGTTTACCGCCATCTGGCAATGTTCCAGCGCTATCTTGTTCGAGTCTCATCCTGAGATCATTTACCAATTGCTGATCAGCCGCTTTTATCTGTTGCCAGTAATCGGGCTGGCCTTCAGCTTTTTTATAATCAATGTCGTGTGTTTTTGCGATGGCATCAACATAGTCCTCTCTTGATTGTCCAGTATTAGGATCTTCGACCCGATAAACCTTACCTGCTATAAGCTGTTCGAGGGTGAATTCAGCCCGCTGCCCTGCTCCATATCCGGGCCCTGCAAAATTCCCGTGTGTAGGAACCCAACTGCTCGCATTTTCGCTACTGAAATCAACCCAGTTAAACGATTCCGGACTCTGCAATCTCTCGGCTAATCCTTCCTTTGCAATTGCAATGATTCCTCTTGCTACACCTATCTGCATATCGGGTGGTACTGGTAATAACATGGTATCCTCCTCTTACTGAATAAATATGTTTTCTACACTGCCATGCAGTGTTAGTTCATAATGCTCATTGGTTTTGGTATCGAGAATCCTGATAGACCTACTATTGCCTGTGCTTCTTTCCTCGTTAATAGTTGCCAGCCATCGGCCATCAGGGGTAACATCCATTTTAAGTAAAAACTTTGTTGTTGCTCTGCCAATGCCAAGCTGTTCGTAAGTTATCTCTTTTGTTTTGCCGTTAGGAAACTTCCGATAATAGCGGATGCCTCCTCTTGCATATCCTTCAAACCATATAGAACCGTCATTAGTTACCATCGGCATCTTAGATGACGGTCCTCCTATAAAAGAACCTTTTCTTGCAACTATCTCTTCAAGGAACTTCTTCATACTTGGAGACAATATTATTTGGGGATCATTAACATTATCACCAAAAGTGATAATAGGCACAGGCAGACTATCAATGCCGGAACCATCCAATGGATATTGGAAAATTCTATGCTCATAGTAACGTTTCCAATATTCATCTCTGAACTTCTTGGCTGCATCTCTATTATCTGTATTCGGCAAACGCATGGGTGAATCGCCTTCGAATACCACATTTTTGCCGTCAGGCGTAAAATAGAGCATACTTACTCCGTAAAATGCAAGGCGTGTCAATTGAGTCTCTTTGCCGGTCTTAAGGTCAAGTTTGTATAAATCCCACCATGAAAACCGCTGTCTGCCGGTCTTGCCATCACGACCCTTAAAAAATATAAGAGTTTTTTCATCAGGACTCAGCATAGGCCCTGCTTTCATCCCTTCTTCACGGGTTACTTGCTGAAAACCGCTGCCGTCCTGATTGGCTATAGCGATTTGTATGTCATCGTATTGCGCTTTCCCTTTTGCATCGTGGGGAACAATTAAAAATGCAAACCGCGTTGAAGCGCTTGAGTAGCGTCCATCCAAAAGCTCGTAGCCTTCGCGATAGATATACCGATATAGCTTACCCGTGCTTCGCTCAAAACGATAAACAGTGCATGGCCGATAGTCCTTATGTCCGCAGCCGTCAAATAATATGTTATCGCCGTCTGGAGATATGGACAGCGATAGCCTGATGCTTTTGAATTGTCCAAGATCAAGCGGCTTTTCGGTTTTTTTACAGGCTGTCGTAAAAAGACCAATGAATGAAACAATAATGATGCAAAATAAAATGAATTTTAATGAACCGTTTCTGTTTTCTCGCTTTTTCATCTTCCCTTCCTCCTTTCCCGCCTTTATAACATTTTTATCCATAAAAAACACCTCTCATTTCTGATAGGTAGCCTTAAGCGGCCAGTTTCATAAAATCGCTGTTTGCATCTTTCCATACTCTTAATTGCGAAAATGCTGCGTCCTGCGAATCGATTTTATTGTCATTGTTTGAATCTAAATCAGCAAGAGCCTGTAGCCCATCTGTTGCAAGACTGCCGTCTTTAAGAATCGTATTATCTCCAAAGAGTTCTCTTCCTGTGTCTATACCCCCATTGCCGTTTCTATCCATTGCAAGTAACCCGTCATCTGGACTTACCCATCCAGTCTGTTCCGCAAAACCATTCGCATCATGGTCAAAGTATGCCCCGGCATCTACTCCTATTGTTTCAGTGCCGTCTCTGTCTAAATCCAATATCAATGGATCGCGGCGAGGTGCTGTCGTTGAGGCGGTGGTGAAGATGTTCTTTATCGAATTGTAAATATCATTTATCTTATTAAAAAGATTATTTATCGCTTCAGACAGACTAGTTCCATCGAAAGGAACATCATAATCAGAAAATCTACTTAAATATTCTCTGATATCGGTTCCATATCCATCTTTAAAAGTCCCTTTTCCCCCAGACGTAAGAAATCTTTTTAATGACCCCACCCCTTTGAGATGGGCTGCTGCCAAAAGTCCTGATTCTGTTATCTCTATCCCACCTATGGTCTGACCTACATATTTTTCTAACCCAAATCGCTCAATATATTGCCACTGCTTTGCCATGTAGTCTCTTATAGCACTTTCTTGGGCTGTAGCATTGCTAAGGAAATCCTCTATACTGTTAATGCCGTCCTTGCCAGTCCATGTCCCTATCCAATCCTGATACTTTCCTTTTGTGCCATCTGGATTATAGTAACCAGCATCTATAAGAGCCGCCTCTCCCATTTGATACTTGCCCGAAAAACCAAAAGTATTCTGAGCATCATATTTCCCTTCAGATTCCCTAGCTGCTAAATCATTCAAAAACTCATTGTAACTTTTACCGAAAATCATGGCAGTCCTCCTTTAGTTGATTGCTTTATTTGTTATTACAATATTCTTTCCCGTTAAACTCTAAAATAAACTTGTCATTTACTATAATTTTTTTCAAACCACTGACCTTTTTATTAAGAATATAAACAGGTCGAGCATGAAAAATACTCATGCAACTTGTTAGATGATGAAATCCCCCTTGAGATTTTGATACAAATAATCTGAATTCACAATCTGCACCGAATTTCCCGCAATAGTAATCATTGTCTATAACGGTTGCGATAAAATCCTTATAACTATCTCCGTTTAAATCAACTTCAATTAAAGCTATTTTCTCTTTTGAAATACCTAATAACTTAATGTCGGCCTCTTTTAATTCTTTCATTACCCACTGTTGCCAGACATAATCAATATATTTCTCTCTCTCCTTTTTGCTATATGCATTTTTATCGAAGTAAACTTGAATGCCGTCTTTTTTAACAACTGCCTTCTCTTCTGCAAAACCATACCCAATCGCCAGCACAAAGATAAAAAAGGACATAAAAGCACTGGCTGAAATTTTACTCACCTTATATCTCCTTTTCACGATAACCACCTCCCATATTTTCAAAACTTAGCATAAGACAAGTTCTCTTTCAACATCGCTTTCTGTCCATTTGTAGAGTATCTGATCCATAAGGCTATTGCGGGTAATCGTGTCGGTTGCGGCGCTGAATTGTTCCACCAGTCCCTTTAGCTGTCCGCTCGTATCGCGTGGGAGCCGCTTGGGGTCAGACTCACTTTTAGACATTTCCTTTCACTCCTTTCAAATAATCAACCACGCGTTCTATCTCTCCTCCGAAATTCGCCCTCTCTTTTAAATGTCTCGTCACTACCATCGGATCATTTCTTATATACTCCGCTACCTCCTTGTTCTTATAGCCATACTCGCTTGCTACAAGGCTGATCATCTTTTTTGCCGCAGTCAACCGCCGCGCTTTGCCCCTCTGCCGTATCTCTTTCAGCCCCACCCAATAAATTTCCTCAACCGCTTCGGCTATCTCGGGCAGACTATAAGCCCTTGCCCTCTTTTGTCCTTTTATACTGCCGGCGCTCTTTTCCCTCACTCTTTCAACGAATTCTTCATCTCCCAGTATCCTTTGGTCTACTGTGGCATAGACATCTTCTTTTTCAATGCTCACAGCAGTGTCCTCCATATAAGCCCTGTAGAGCTTACGTGCAGCAGTCTTGTTCTCTGAAAAGAGCTTCAATACTTTCTCTGCATCCACAAAAGAGTCTTTGCTCTCTCTGCCTACGTAGCTGCTATGGCTGCTCCACTCATACTCTCCAGGAGCCGCTATTTTCGCTCTCATAGGATTAAGATGAATGTATTTAAGAAGGGCAAGCAAGTAATCGTCCCTATCACAGAGGATTGCTTTGTATCTTCCCTGAAAAAGATGCCCCACTGTCCGGTACCTTTTGTTGTAATACATCGTGTAACTTTGATTTATGCCCTGCAATATTTTCGATAATGGGACTTCGCCCGTCTCTACGAGCAGATGCACATGATTGCTAATAAGGACATACGCATATAATGCAAAGCCGTATTTTTCTTTATATTTGGCCAGAGCCTCCAGATACTTTCTAAAATCATCCTCATGTTTGAATACTTTCTGCCGCTGGTTACCACGAGTGATAACGTGATAAAAGGCCCCTTCAAATTCTATTCTCGTTTTCCGTGCCATAATACGTTTAGTTGTATGCCCTCCTTGAAATGTCTATTCTCGTGTCTGACCCCACGTTACCTTTATTCTCGTGTCTGACCCCACGTTACCTTTCATAAGAGCGGTCCTCTTATCGGCTTGACGCCGAGTTCCAGATACGCGTGCCATATCGCGTAGATCGCGTTGCTTGCGGCTTCGATAATGCCGTCAGCGTTGTCGCAGGCTATAAGGCTGTTCTCGAGCGTCCCGAGTTTTTCGCGGATGCCGATTATCGATTCGTCATAGCAGTCGCTTTGGGGATCGAAACATTTGTCTATTAAACAGTGATAAAGCTGATCGAGGTTTTCGTATGCGGATTTAAGAATGAATGCGGTGCGCCTGTCCTGCTCGGCAAATAGATCTCCGATTAAAAGAGACACCTTCGGCTGAAATGTTTCGAGCACCCTGAACAGATGCCGCTTGAATTCTTTTTCCTGCCCGCTTATGGTTCCGAAATACATGTTCATCCTCCTGTTTGCACTTGTATCAATGCATAATCCCCTGTATTATCCCCGGAAGTTCCCTCGTATCCACGGGCTTCGCTATGTAATGATCAAAACCCGCATTCATTATCTTCTCTTTGTCTCCTTTCATGGCAAAGGAGGTAAGCGCGATTATCTTTATGTCTTTTGTGGCGGGATCTTCCTTAAGCGCTTGAATCGCGGTAAATCCGTCCATGACAGGCATCTGGATATCCATCAGTATCAAATCCGGCATTTCCTTTTTTGCCGCCTTTACGCCTTCTTCGCCGTTCACCGCTTCGATAACCTCGTAACCGTAATATTTCAGGACGTCCCGCATCAATACGCGGTTTTTCTCATTGTTCTCCACCATGAGTATTTTTTTGCTCATAGATATCACCTCAGTTTCCCAGCGCAGATTTTATCCGCGCCGCAAATTCTTCCCTTGTAAATCTGCCTTTTTCGATTATATGTTTTACCCTGTCCTCCAGCCTTGTTTTATCGATAGCGGAAAGGTTCATCGCCGTCAGCACGATTACGGGGATATGCCGTGTCTTTTCGTCCGAGGCCAGGACATCAAGCACTTCAAAGCCGCTCATGTCCGGCATTATCAAGTCGAGGATTATCATATCCGGCAATGCTTTCATGACTGAGTCTATCCCCTCTTTCCCTCCGGGGGCCTTAATTACGCCGTAACCTTCTTCTGCGAGCACGCTGCTCACAATATCGAGCGTTTTGGGATCGTCGTCTATAACGACCGCCCGCCTTCCGGTTCCGGCGGCCTTCTCCTGCCTTTTCTCGGTCATAGAAACACCCTTTGTTCTCACAGGCTGTTTAACGGGCATTGTGAATGTGAATTTGCTGCCCACTCCTGATTCGCTCTCCACCCATACCTTTCCACCGTGAAGTTCCACAAGCCGTCTTGTCAGGGCAAGACCGAGCCCCGTGCCTTCGTACGTCTTGGTATACGCCGATTCGAGTTGGGTGAATTCCTGAAACAGCTTGGGGATATCTTCGGGTTCTATGCCTATTCCGGTATCGGCAACAGAGATCCTGATAAAATCGCCTCCGGCTTCGCTTGCCTTAGCCGCATGCACATGCACGTATCCTCCATCGGGCGTAAACTTCTCGGCATTGCTTAACAGGTTGAACATTATCTGCTTGAGTTTCCTTTCATCGGCCTCGATCTCCATATCCGCGTCCGGCTCCAGCTCAAGGCTCATCTTTATCCCGCGCTTCATGGCCTTTTCTTTTAATAAAGACAGGGACGCATTAAGCGTATCTCGCAGCAGGAAACTCATCGGTTCAAGTTCCATCTTGCCCGCCTCCACTTTCGACAGATCCAGTATGTCGTTGATAAGACTGAGCAGGTGTTTGCCGCTGGCATGTATATCCTTCATATATTCGAGTTGTTTTTCGTTGAGCTTGCCGAAAAGCTCGTCCTGAAGTATCTCTGAGAATCCGAGTATCGAGTTGAGCGGGGTTCTCAACTCGTGGCTCATGTTGGCGAGGAAATCGGACTTTGCCTTGGACGCATCGGTAAGCCTTAAATTGGCATCCGCAAGCTCCTTCTGCTGTGTCTGAAGCTCCTCGTTCATTGCCTGCACCTCTTCGTTCATGGCCTGAAGCTCAGAATTCATAGCCTGAAGCTCCTCGTTGGAGCGCGAGAGATTATCCGCCAGCGCCTTCCGGGCAATTTGCGCCTTTACCGTGCTTATGCCTATCGCAAGCTGGTCGGCTATACGCTGCAAATTCTTAATGTCCGCTTCTTCAAAACCCTTCAGGGAAGCAAGCTCAAGTGCGCCCACAATCTCATCTTTATAAAGCAGGGGGATTGCCGTTATATCCTTCGGCATTAATATCCCCATTCCTGTTTCGACCTTAAGATATGTGTCCGGAGGTATATCCTTAAGCTCAAGCATTTTTTTCTGTTTTATACATTCCATGCAGAGGCTGCCGGTTGCTGAAGGTTTCCGCACTGAAAAGGCCGCGTAAGGAATGAGCCTATCGCTTTCAAATGCATGGATAACTCCCGCGTCGATGCCTGATTGCTCCGTAAACTTAAGCAGCGCTGCGTTGCATATATCCCCGACACTCGAAAACTGCCTGTTCAAAAGAACGAGAAAACCGGAGTACATCCTTTCAAAAGACTCCTGTTCGCCGAGATCCGCTGCGAGACGCTGCGTTGAGACGAAAAGTTCCGCCCCCTTATAAGCCAAATATCCTCCGATAAGAAGCATCAAACTTGTAACGGCAATAAGGTAAAACGTGACTCTCCTGACCGGGGCAAGAACAAGACTTTCCGGCTTTTCCACAACGACACCCCATCCCCATTTGCTTACAGGGTGATACGCGCAGATAAAAGGCTCTTTGGTGCGGGGGTCTTGAATCCTTTCAATGCCGTCAAGCCCTTTCAGCGCTTTTTGAACCGCCGGAACATGGGAAAAATCGATGATCCTGTCCGTTATATGCTGAGAGTGATACACAAGATTGCCTTTTCTGTCGGTCACATAAATCAGCCTTTTGCCGAGATCGATGCGCCCTATAGCGTCTTTTATGTAATTATCATTAGGCTGCAAAACGAGTATTCCGGTTATGCGCTCTCCCTGTTTTACGGGCAGCGCTATCGCGAAAAGATACCTTTGGGGCTGCGCCAGCCTCATGTAAAATTCGGACACATACGGGGCACGGCTTTTAGAGACTCCCTTATACCAATCCCTGTGAGAAAAATCCTTTCCTAACGTCTCTTTTGTTTCCGGATAGTTTGCAAGCTGAATGCCCTTATGGTCCGTTATGAATGCCCTCTCTATGGTATGGGAATTATTGACAATCATCCTGAGATGGATATCCATCTCTTTTTTATCCTTTTTCGCCAGCCCTTCCAACAGACGAGGCCTTGTCGCATACGCCTTGCCAAGCTCAATATCGCTTTTCAGCCTTTCCTCTATGCTGTGAGCCGATATCGCGGCAATATCTTTATTCCCCCTTATTATTCTTTCTTCGAAAGCGGATGTAAGCTCGAAATTAATAAATACCGCGATGCTCACAAGAGGAGCTGCAACGATAAGCACCCCCGAAAGAATAACCCTCCACCTCTTTTTCAATAACCATTCTCTTATCCCGCTCATAGTCGTCCTCACTTTTTCCAGAATATCTTGGTTCTCGTCAGAACTTCCTCAAAACCCTTTATAAACTCCGAAGGCATGTGTTCGGCCTCTCCCATTACAAGATAACCGCCTTTAAGAATAAAGCCGGAAATGCCTCTTAAGACCTTTTCGTAAAGCTCTCTTTCAAAATATATGAGAACATTCCTGCAGAGTATCATGTGATAGTCGGAGAATACGCCTTCCTTCGGCGTGCTTACCGTAGTGACATCGTGATAAGCGAACGTCACCATAGACTTTATCTCGTCGCTCACCATGTAAAGGCCGTTTTTAACCGTGAAATACCTGTTGAGATAACCTTTCTTTATCTCGGATAGGGATTCGGCGCTGTACAGGCCCTTTGCCGCATCATCCAGAGCTTCCCTGTCTATATCCGTCCCTATGATGAAAATCTTGCGAGGGCACAGCCCCTCTTTCCTCATAAGTTCCTTAAGCAGTATGGCGACGGAATAAGGCTCTTCGCCTCTCGCGCAGCCCGCGCACCATATCCTCAACTCGTCTCCGTTTAATGCATTCAGGAGTTCGGGCAGGACAAACTCGTGAAGGGCTTCGAATACGAACGGGTTTCTGAAAAAGCAGCTTACCTTTATAGTCAGGGAATCTATCAGGTCGTCGAGTTCGGCGGGATTTTCGGTCACATAGCCATAATACGCGGCATAATCGGACATCCCAGTTGCCGAGAGCCTGATATTCAGCCGCCGCCTTATAGTGCTCATCCTGTAGGCGCTGAAGTCTATAGCCCTCTGCTCTTTTACATATTCAAGAAGTTCGTTAAGATTATAGTCCGGTTCCAATTCGACTCACCCTCTTTAACTCCTTAACATTGCCGGAATTCTCAAAACCTTATCCGCATTCGAGATTATCTCTTCCGAAAAGCCGTGGGCTCGCTTGATCTTTACATCTATATCGAGAGGATTTTTGGTCTTGCGCATTTCTCTGTACAGCTCTATATATTTCTCTATGTACTCCGCAGGAGTCATGCCCTGCGCGGAATAAACGGAATAAGGCCCTCCGCCGACAGGTATGGGAAAATCGGAGCCGTGCATAAGCCATTCCGGAGGAAACGTGCTGCGTATTTCCTGAATGAACGGCAGCCTTGTGGAAAGAGACAAGGCCGAGGTATCGGCCCAAAGTCTTATCCGGCTTCCCGAGTTCGCGTTTTTCATGAGCGCATAAAAATCGGGCATCGTATTTTCGTCGATAACCGGAAACACAGGCGCGGCGCAGTGCGCCGCTATAACGGTCACGCCGTGAACAAGCGGGCTTTCGAGATATTTATAGTTATCCAAATCTCTCTTCTTTATGCCCTCGGGAAACGAATATTCGGGTCCGACGTGGCATAAAAGCGGCATATTCGCGCCCGATAGGGCCTTGTAAAAGTCCTTGTGCCTGCCGTCCGCAAGATGTATGTGCTGGGTGGACGGTATCCATTTCATAAGAACCGCCCCGGTCTTGTTAATGACGTAGGAAAGTTCCGCTTCCCAGTCCTTTCTGTTCGGGCTCACCGACGCTCCGAAGAAAAATCGTTTCTTATTTATAGGCGCCGGCTCTTTCTGAAGCCGCTCGTTCAGTTCTTCGACTTTTTCCGCAAGAAATCTGTTTGAGACCCATAGATCCGTCTTTCTTTCGTCGAGCAGGCCGGTTTTGGGGGAGTAAACCGCATCGAGGGCAAGAAGAACCATGCCGTCTATTTCCCCGGATGAACAGAGGAGTTTATAAAGGAGATCAAAGTATTCTCCCGTTGATATCTCGCCGTCGTTATTAAAATCGGATTTCATTTCTTTAAGGCTTATATCGACAAGCTCGGCGACTATCCGCGTGAACAGAAGTTGATTGTCTTCGGCATACAAATAGACGTCGTTACCCGTATTACGGATGTCCGTGCCGTTCCCTATCACATGACAGTGCATGTCGATTCTCATCGTATCCTCCTGAAATCTTTCCCTATATCCGGCTTGCGCGCGTGAGGAATTCTCCATAAGGTTCATCACGCGCTTATCGCATTAAGCCGGCGCAAGCGGCTTTTTATCTGCCGCGCGATCTTCGATGGGAACGGGTTTCTTGCTGGCAAGGATACAGGCCATCGTCTTGCGGGAAACCAATGCCGGAACTGTTTTCGAGCCCATATAGAATTTCGGCTCTCCTATCTCATCGAACCTGAATCCAAGTATCCTTTGAAGACGGAAGAACCTGTAATCGACCGAAGCTAATAAATGGGAAACCCCTATTGTCATGCATTCTTTAAGTATTGCCTCATAGAGCATATTCGTTATCTCATGATTTTTAAACGCATGATTCTTTGGGACGATAAAACGGGATACTTCGACGCAGTATTTCATTTCGCCGTGGAGAGCCTCTATCATCTCCCTTGGATACAGCTCAAAATGCCTATCTATAGGCAACGGTATCTCTCCCGGAAGGATAAGACGCACCGTTCCGATAGCGTCTCCGGAATCGTCGAGAGCGAGAAATGCCGTACTTTGTCCGTCATCGTATTCGTCCCGCTCCTCGGGAGTCGCATAGTTCTGCGTGGAAATCCAGCCGAGATCACGGCACATCGTATCAAACCGCAGCCTGCAGCTTAATCTCTTCTCTTGTTCGCTCCGCGCGATTATTACTCTCATCGACATAGCACACCTTCCTTTCAAAATTTAATGGATACGGGAAACGGGAAAAGGGATAGAGCTTTATATATGCCGGAATCCTCCCGAATAAATCGCAAAACATGTCTTTAATTCGGTCGTCCGGGAAGATGCCTGCTTTAAGCTGAATTGCAAGCTCCATTGCTCCTTTATTGCCGCTTAATGCGAAATTGCCCGTTGTTTTTGACGCGACCTCTGCAGATGAATAAACGATGTCCTTTATCTCTTCGGCATAGATGCGGGCTATATTTTTGCCCCTGCCGAAATGAGCTAAGAGAGGCGGCCCGTCCATGCCGAGCAGCGCTCCGTAACCCAGAGCCCTGAGGCCGTTATTTATATCAGCCCGGCACAACTTCATGCCTTTATCTCCTCCCTTGTACCTTATGAGCGGAAGGACGCGAGATTGATCGGTCGTGGTCAATAATATGGATTCAAATTCTTCCAAAGGCTCTTTAATAGTCTCTACATACACATTCTCCTCATTGTAGGCGAATATCATGGGACAGAAATTAATATCTCCGAAAAGCGCTTTAAAAAAACGGCCGTCTTCGAAAAGCAGATTCCTGAGCATTATGGTCTCGTCCGTCTCGTAGAAATAATGAAGGCCGAGCTCCGCCATGCCCATCGAGGAATAAACGCGGTTACTGCCTATTATTCCTTCGAGATAATTCCTATATCCCTCGGATATCCATTCGCCTCCGACTATGACCGAGACATGCATATACCTCCATAGAATAGAATGTTCCATTCCGGCCTCGATAAGATCCTTTATAAAAAGCGGTTCTCCTATGAGCAGTATCTGCTCGAAACTGCTTCCTAACGACTTAATCGCGTATATTGCGGTATCCGTTCTAATCCCTATATTCGCCACGGCAGCGTCAGCGAAGCGCAGAGAGATAGCGCCCGGCAATAGATTGAGGATCAGGGTCTTTTTACTTTCGATATTGAAATTA